>Ga0182021_10007623_pt1 | contig 12833 bp, 11 predicted proteins | sample 612E3MmetaG_FD_120493 | JGI IMG/M metagenome (GOLD analysis project Ga0182021, IMG submission 120493) | Permafrost microbial communities from Stordalen Mire, Sweden - 612E3M metaG (Illumina Assembly) | ecosystem: Environmental > Terrestrial > Soil > Wetlands > Permafrost | place: Sweden... | reverse complement strand
GACGGCGTGGACGAAGGTGCGCGACAACGCGAAGGTGGTTGGCCGGTGGCACGACAACCGCCACACGCTGGTCACGGAGCTCTCTGAGTCGGGTGCGGGCGACGAGGTGATCATGAGTATCGCCTGGCACGTGTCGCGCGCCATGCTCTCGCGTTATTCGCACGTCCGGATGGAAGCGAAGCGGCACGCCCTCGACGAAATCGCCGCACGCCAGCGCGCGGCCGAAGAGAAGCGAAGAGAGAAAGCGGAGAGGGAACAGCAGTCACCGGTGCCAGATCGACTCTGTGCCAGATCGACTCATGCCTTCGACCCCGTGGGGGTGTTAGGATATACTGTTCGAGGCTGGGGGGGAGGGCTGCAAACGGATTAAGCTAAAAGGCGTTCCCGAGAGACGGAACAGAGTGTGTCTTTCTTGATGAGAATTCGATGCCGCTAGGACGGTCGGCCTGCCCAATGACATCGAGTGTGCGTGTTCGTGCGCAGTCTATCGCCGCCGGTCTCGATCTGGCTCCACTTTGGGCCGAACGACTGGACCGTCGCCGCGATGAGTATTTTCTCAACATCTCGTATCCGCCTCTTCAAGCGATGCCGTCGGTGCGCGCCGCAGACATCTATCCGTCCGATGGAGCACGGCCGAATCGGAGTGTCGCGGCTTACGTGCACATCCCGTTCTGCCGTGCCCCATGCTCATACTGCCATTATTTCAAGACATTCCGTGCAACTGAGCATACCATTGATCGCTACCTAGATCTTCTGGATTTAGAGTTATCGTTGCACGTCCGCAATCTAGGGGCTATCACGGTTGCTTCACTTTACGTGGGCGGCGGCACGCCAAGCTACCTGTCGCCCATCCAGATCGAGCGCCTATTCAGAATCCTGCACCAAAGTCTAGTGATTCCTGACCGCACTGAGATTTCCTTTGAAGTTCATCCCGAGAACGCCACCGCCGAGCTGTTTGCCATATTGCGGGGCACCGGGGTCAATCGTATAAGCCTTGGCGTTGAGAGTCTGGACGACCGCGTGCTGGCTGGCCAGCAGAGGCGTCACACTGCAGCCGATGCTCTCCGCGCTTACGACCTGGCTATCCTCTCTGGCTTTGACAACGTAAACGTCGACTTGATCTACGGCCTGCGGGGGCAAACGCTCTCAAGCTGGGACGAGACACTGGCTGGCACCGCCTCGCTTGCGCCTGCATCGCTGTGTGCCTATTACCTGCGCCTCAAGCAGGGTACGCCGGAGTACCACCGCTATCTGCGCGACCCTGCGCAGTTCCCTTCCGATCACGAACTGCTGGTTATGCACATCATGACGTGTGAAGCGATGGAGGCGCTCGGCTATCAGCAGGACATCGTCGACTGGTTTATCCGTGAACCCAGATTTTTCCACACGTACCAGCAGCACAATTGGCAACGTACGGACGAGATCGAGTTGCTTGGCATCGGAGCCTCCGCCTATTCCTATGTCAACGGCTACCAGTATTACAACGCCGTGAACATGGATGACTATGCATCGCGGCTGGCTCGAGGCGAGCTCCCAACTTGGCGGGGAGAACGGCTTGCTGATCTCGGCGAACGAATGCGCCGTGCACTTGTGCTGGGGCTGAAGACACGCATCAACCGAACTGTGTTTCGGCGCACATATGGCATCGACATGGTGAAGGCGTTTCCGGAAACGTTGGCGCGGTTAGAGGAGATTGGTGTCGTCGAAGTCGGGACGGCAGACGTGGAACTAACCTATGTGGGCAAACTCTTCGCGGATGAGGTCGGTCGAGAGTTTTATTCTCCGGACATGCGGTCGAGGATGAGGGCTATCGAGCCAAGCACGATTTCGACGACCCTTCCCAAGCTGAATGTCTTGTCTGATGGTCAGGATGCAGGATGACGAGAGGGATTCAACCCGCGACAGGCACCTGGCTTCTCGGTGAGCGGCAGGATCGTTGTGAGCCGGCTTCGGGTTCCACGGCCACAGCCGCTGACCGTGTCGAGGTTTTGTGTGGGCCACATGCGGTAGTTCGAAGCGTAGGCTGGGCACACCGCACATTGTGTGCGGTCGGATTCCGCGAAAGGGAAGTTTGACCTCCATGCCGATGTGTACTGCTTGTACTTGTCACGTTTCTCGCGTCCGGTTCGTTGGGGTGGCGCACAGATGAACGCCCGTCTGTGGAGGATGCTTAGGTGGCTCCTATTCCATCTGGAAGCGGAAACAGCCCATCGCCTCGTGTTGCGATGGCTCAAGATTTCCAGACCCTGGCGCGACGCACAGCTGCGCATCATTAGCAGATCGCGCTTAGCTGTTGAGGCCTCGGATGCCTTTCCTATAGTGTTCGGGATGCCCTTTGCTTCGCGTGTTGGCCTCGCCGCCGGGTTCGATAAGGATGGCGAGATTCTGGGCGACCTGCCGGCGCTGGGCTTTGGCTTTGCTGAAATTGGGACGGTCACACCCCGGCCGCAGCCTGGAAACCCTAAGCCGCGCTTGTTCCGTGATGCAGAACGGCAGGCCATCTTTAATCTCATGGGCTTCAACAACGCTGGCGCACCAGCCGTCGCGCGCCGCATAGCCAGAGAACGGGTTCGGCTGCCGCGGCTGTTCCGGGTTGGAATAAATCTCGGAAAGAACAGGGATACCTTGCTGGAAGAGGCGGCTTCCGATTACGTGCAGGCTGCAGCGGCCTTTGAGGGGCTCGTAGACTACCTGGTTATTAACGTCAGCTCTCCCAATACACCAGGGCTGCGATCCCTTCAAAGTGTCGAACAGCTTAAGCCGATCATTGGAGGTGTTGGCGATTTGATCGCCAAGTGGAGTCGCTGCCCGCCGCTGCTCGTGAAACTGGCCCCTGAGACATCTGGTAGTGAGTTGGCCGAACTGCTGGTCGGCATCGAGCGGCTAGGCATAGATGGTTGGGTCCTTACCAACACGCTCGCCGGAACACTGCGGGACCGCGACCGAGAGTATTCGGGGGGCTGGAGCGGCGCACCCCTTACGGGCCACGCCCGCAGCCGCCTCCGTGAGGCCCGACAGGTTACGGGTCTACCGATCATTTCGGTGGGAGGAATTATGTCCGTTGATGAAGCCCGTGTGCGGCGCGGTCTAGGGGCCGATCTCGTTCAGATCTACACGGGATGGATCTACAGGGGCCCTTCCTTTGCCACAGAGATCGCTCGTGCAATTGCCGACTAGGTTCTTGAGTGAGCTTTGCCGACTCAAATCCTGACCGCAGAAGCGGATGCGTCGATCAAGTGTTTGATTGGAAGCAGGCGCGAACCTGATGTAGAATGACATCTAGTGCTCGATCACCTTCGAACAGAGATCCCCGATAAGACGCAGTGGGAGCTGCGAGCGTATTTTCGAGACACTAGATTGACCGCCGGTTCGGTTGGGTGTGTTGTTACGCAGCAAAGCGACTTTACTTGGCATCATCTTAACCACGATCCAAGTGACCACCGGATCAGCAACATCATCCCACTCATCCAGGCCTTGAACACCAATCTGTACGCCGCACAGCACGACCGTAAGGGCCTTGACGGTTCCCTCAATTACAAGGAGTTGAAAACCAGGGCGGAGACAGCATTCTGGGTGGACGGGCAAGTGGCACGCGCGTATGGCTGCGCCCGTATCGCGTACTACGTTTCCCTATACAGCAAACAACCATTGTCATTCCAATTGGATTGCGCGCGTCAGGCACTATATTATGCACGTCACAAGTTAAACTATGCGATTCTGCAGGAACTGATAGTAGACACAGTTCAAAGGCCGCTCGACAAGCAAACCGCCGCAATTTGTCCGGAGGTGATCAGGAGTCTTCTTCAGGAGTTAGAGGCGCTGCTGAGCGTCGGAGGTGAGACGGCAGAGGCCTTGCGCCTACGCATGTATGGTCAATTGGCTACGCCTCCCAAGGACAAGGTTACTCGTGCGGGCGCACTCAGGCGGGCTGCGCACACTCTTGGAATGAGCAGGGGGCCTAATCATGAGGTTCTCTCCCTGCTCGACGAGTCGGCAATGATCATCGAAAACGAAAACCAAGAGCTGAGTGTAGCCAATACCAAGAGTGATCTCTACTTGGGCGAGGACACGATGCAAGGTTACAGGGCGGCAATGGAGGCAGTTGCAGAACCTTACAAGCGATTGATTGTCTCCCGGGTAAACGTATACCATGGGCGTGTCTGGCCGAGATCTAAATCCAGTGATCTCCCTACTCTGCCCATTCGTGCGACGCCGGCTAACATCGCTGATCTTGCCCTGATGTTGGCCGTTACGGTCGCTATCAACAAACCGCGCGGCTGGAGACATCTGCTGACCGACGCAATCTGCATATCGGCTTACTATTGGGAGGTTGCTGGAGCGAGGCTTGATGCCCCCGGACGTGGAACGTGGAATCGCGTAGCGAATTCCCTTTACAACCTTGGGCTTCAACAGCGCGAGCTTGCGCAACTAATAGATAGCTTAAAGGTGCGACCGATGCCTGCTGGGTTAAAGCGGGCCATTCTGAGGGCTGCCGAGACCCTGGCTAGAAGGCGTCGATAGGCCCAGATCAGGTGGAGATGAAAGATGTCTGCGACCAAACGCCTATCACCCGAGAGAGTCGGCTTGGGTTGCCTCGTAGGTTGAAGCTGGCAGCGATCGCGGCGACATGGCTTCGCCGGAATCCGCACCACCGCCGCGCGGCAGAAACCTGAGCTGCTCTGCGACATTCCGGAGTATGTATGCGTGCGCTGTGCGGAGGCGCAACCCGCTCTTGACCGGTGACTGCATCGCCGCGCGGGTCCGGCAGCGCGTATCTATAACGCCAAGATCTCCGAGAAGGCGAAGGATGCCTGTATAGGTGTGGTCGACTGGGCAACAACACGTGGACGATTATCGACAAATCTCTTCAGCCTGTCAGTGCCTCGCTTCAGAATACTCAATACCTGCGGGCTGTTAGGCAGTTTGCAGGAACTCGCGTTCCATTTTAGGCGAGCCCCATTCAGAATGAACTGGTCGACGGCAATCTGCTCGGTTGATGTCTTCATCGCAAGCTCAACTGAGGTCCTGCCGGTGTCACAGAGTAGCAGGTCCCGATAGGAGCTTGGAGTGGACCAGTGAACGGTGAGCCAGTGCCCTTCCTGCTTCCAGATGACCGCCGCAACTGCCCCTCGAAACAGCCTTGAGATGCAGCACAACATGCAAGTTAGCGAAACCTGATACCTTTCCCGCAACTTCAGCATATTAGTTGCACTGAGCTCAAGGCCGCAAAGATCACGGGAGAGTCTATGGCGAGGAACGAGCAACTCCTCCGCAAAGCTGTTGCACAGCATCTCTTCCTCAGGATCTCGTCCGGTAAACAGCCCATCGTTGGGCGTATCGACAAACGCGCTCCTGATGCAGTAATGCCCCAGCTCGTGGGCGATGGTGAACCGTTCGCGCATTCTAGCGCTTTGCGTGGGGTAGCTGGGCCCATTCTTAAGCACAATCGTCGGCGAATTGTATTGATAATGTTCAAGCGCCGAGGCTGTGGACGTTCCACCTCTTTCTCTCTGTACGTTTCCTTCAATGAACATGCCTTCTGCGACGATATCGTCGTGCAGGACTCTCACACCGAGCCAACGGGCAAACTCCCTAGGCTCGAAGGGCGGACCAGCAGCGCTTGATCTGAGGTGGACATCTCTCGCGAGTTCACGCCCTACCTTGTCGAGCCTTCCCGTGCCGTATGCACGCCTAATAAGCTTTCGGAGGCTTCCGTCCTTCTCTATCCTTGACAATCTTGCCATAACCTGTTATGCCCGCTCAGTATCGTCCTGCAGCCGTGCTCTTATTCGCTCGATAAAGAAGTCGGCGGTGGTGTTCTGTTCAATGCGCTGCGGTCCAGCGGTCGTCCGTTCCCAGCGTGAGAACCACTCGACCAACTCCGCGTTGCTGGCTGTCAAAATCGCCGCATGTCGGCGACTGGAACCCGCTGCACCGTCGATCAGGGTGGTGACGGCCCGCGACCATTCGAACAGCGCGTTTTCGGTTCGCAGCGCGTTTGATTCTTTTTCCTGCCATGTTCTGTCCAAGTAGCGGCGAATGTCAATCGCCGCGTTCGGGTTCACAAAGAAGATCGAGTTCAAGAAGACGAAGTCGGCACCGTTGTGAAGATAGCGCCTGGCGCTTTCCTTGTCTTGGACGCCGCCGCCGCAGATCAGCAGGTTCCGCAACTGCCTGCGCTCCTTGATCTCGGCGAGTTCCCGTGCGCAGTGAAGCCCCATGTCAAGTATTGGTGGACCCGACAAACCAGCTCGCACGCCTAGCTGGCCGAACGCGGGCTCTTGGCCATATGGGCCCTGCTGAAAGCCCTCGACCGGGACTGAGTTAATGGCCGTGTAACCGTCGCAAAACTCCGCCGTGGACATGACAAAGTTGTACAGCTCGTTGCCCAGCATGTAGCCAATCTTCAATAGAATCTTGGTCCGGGTTCCAGATATGGATTGTGCTACGGCTCTGCAAATCGCCAGCGTCAAGTCGAGACCCCTATACAGCGGACTCGCAGCGCTGTTTGGACAACTGAGGTTCAACTCCACAACACGCGCACCAGCCTCGACGGCGAGGCCCACCACACAAACGAAATCGTTGACCAGATCCTCGCTCGTACCGTCTGGGGCTCTGGAACCCGCGACGGAGAGGACGAGCTTCTGGCCGGGCGCCAGGCCTTCGGCCGTGGTCTTGAACTCAGCCTGCCACGATGGGGCATCGTTCGAAGGGACGCCAAGCCGGTTGAATACGCCGAACGCGGGGTTATAGGAAGGTGACAATTCGCCGACGTCGACTCTGGCTCCTCGAGGGTCCGCGCTCCGCAGGCGCGTGTCCGCTTTGCAGAATAGGAGATTCGGAGAACGATGATGACGGTGTTCGCGGGAGCGGACCGTCTTGAAGATGAAGACATCCACTCCTGTCGCGGCGAGGTAATGAATTCGTTCCGACGTGGAGGTGAACAGCCCGGCGCCGGCCACCAAACGGGAGTTCACGACGGTGTCCATGAAGGGGATCTTGTGCCGCTTGAACGGTTCTATGCCCGAAGGCGGCGGGGGGACAGGTGCGTTGAGATTTTCGACATAGGAGCGCTTTAGGTCCCAGAGAGACTCGCACTCCTGGCAGGACTCCACATCGACCTTCAGCCGCCGGGCACCCTCCATGATGAGATCGATACTCTCTTTGTGGATATGGCGAAGTTCGTCTTCATCCTTCTTCAACCAGTCTCCAACCGTCTTGGCGGAAACACCGAGGACCTGCGCAAGGCGTTCGATACTCCCGGCGGCGTCTTTCTCGCGCCGAACTAGCAGTGATAGTTGGATAGGGCCGGTCATCCACTCGCACCCGCGATCCCTGGGCACCCCTAAAGCCGACTTCGGATTTGAGGGTACCATATTGAGCTTATTGCTCTAGGCGGCAGTAATCAAGGAACTTTCCCCGGAAGTAATTCTTCCGGAATCAGTACGGTTTCGATTGACGCCGACTATTATCGGATACGGATGCTTCGGATTCTCCGGGCACTCGGCGCCTGACGTGCTTTACCGGGCGGCGTACGTACAGGATTTCTTCGTAGGCATTACGGCTCGTGTATCTCATTGTGGCGGAACAAGTTCCAGGCGAATATGGGCTTGTGAGCGGCCGATCAAATTCAACTGGAGCCAAATTCTCATGAACAGTGAATCACTGATGATTCTAAAGACCCTTATTGTGGACGTCGCAACCACATTGAGCGTCGTCGCCACGTGTGTGGCGTTGCTTCTCATCGAACTGTGGGGCATTAAGAAGATTTGGAAGCTGCTCCGAGGGTAAGGGTGCGGCGGTTGGCCCCTTGAGAAACGCCGCGTTCCCCCGAACTCATTTCGGCAAGATACTGGTCTTCGAGACCCGCCGCCTGATGCAGTCCCCCCAGAGTCTCCCCAAATTCCACGGCAATCAGCTTTTCTTGCGTCTAACTCTTGTGTTTGCAACGTGAGGCGGCTACGAGCCGTTCGGCTGTCAACCGAAGGGTTCCTGTTTCGGGCCCATGCCGCTTCCGCCACCTCTCAAGCCGCCCCCTGCGCCCCCCGCGTCCGCCTTGCCCACACCAGCACCAGCGCCACGCCGATGATCATGATCGCCGTCGTCAGGCCAACCCAGATACCGCGCACGCCCCATCCCAGCGGAAAGCACAGCACGTACGTCACGGGCAGGCCGACCATCCAGTAGCCGGCCAGGTGCGCCAGCATGGGCGAGCGCGTGTCGCCCAAGCCGCGAAGCGCGCCCGTCGCTACCGTCTGAAGGCCGTCGAACAGTTCCATCACGGCGGCAATGCGCAGCAGCACGGCGGCCAGGCGAATCACGGCGGGGTCGCCGATGAAGAGGTGCGCGAGCCAGCGCGGCGCGGCCCACAGCACCACGCCGGCGGCGGCCATGAAGACGGCGCCGCAGAGCAACGCGGTCCACCCGGCGGTTGCGGCGGCTGCGCGGTCCCGGCGGCCGACGGCGTGGCCCACGCGGACGGCGGCGGCGCTGCCGATGCCCAGCGTCACCATGTAGGTGGTCGAGATCACTTGCAGGGCGATGCTGTGCGCGGCGAGCGACGCTTCGTCCAGGCGCGCGGCCAGCGCCGTCACAATGGCGAAGACCGCGCCTTCGAAGAGGATCTGCCCGGCGGCGGGAAGCCCCAGCACCACGAGCCGCCGCAGAGGCCCCATGGCCGGGCGCCAGCAGGCGCGGAACCAGCGGCTGCCGGTGCGCCGTTCGCGCCACACGATGGCGCCCAGCAGGAACGCGGCCATATAGGTGCGCGCGATCGAAGTGGCCAGGCCGGACCCTTCCAGGCCGAGCGAGGGCGCGCCCCAGTGGCCGAACATCAGCGCCCAGTTGCCGGCCAGGTTCACCAGGTTGGCGCTAACCAGCGCGAACGCCACCGGGCCCGCGAAATCCACGGCTTGCAGGTAGCGGCGGAAGGCGGCGTACAGCATCAGCCCGGGCATCCCCCACAGCAGCGCGCGCAGGTACGGGGCCAGCAGCGTCATCACGCGCGGGTTGGCCCCGGAGGCGCGCAGCACGGGGACCAGCCCGAGAACTGCCAGCGCCACCACGGGCGAAAGCGCCAGGCCCAGCCACACGCCGTTGGCCAGCGTGCGGCGCGAGTCGGCGTGGTCGCCTGCGCCGTGCGATTGCGCCACCAGCGTGTCCATGCCCAGCAGCATGCCGGTGGCGCAGATGGCTACCGGGTAGACCACCATGCTGCCCAGGCTGCTGGCGCCCAACGCGGCCGCGCCCAGGCGGCCGGCCATCAGGGTATCGACGATGCCCATGGCCATCCAGCCCAGCTCGCCCAGGGCCAGCGGCGCGCCCAAGCGCAGCATGGGGGCGATCTCGCCGCGGATGGTTCGGGGAAGCAGGGGCATCGGTTACGCCTTGGGGTGGGCCTTGTCGTAGACGGCCATGAGGTCCGTGAGCGAGACCTGGGTGTACTTCTGGGTGGTGGAGAGGCGCGCGTGGCCCAGCAGTTCCTGGATGGAGCGGAGGTCCGCGCCATCGGCCAGCAGGTGGGTGGCGTAGGCGTGGCGGAAACTGTGCGGGTGGACGGACGGGTCGCCGCTCAGGAGCGTGGCGTAGAGCTTGACGATGGCGCGAATGCCACGCACGGTGAGGCGGCCATGGCGGTGGTTGAGGAACACGGCCTGCTCGTCGCGCACCACCGGCCGCGCCGCCAGGTAGCGCTCCAGGGCGTCAGCGGCCTTGCCGGGCACGGGCACCTGGCGCTCCTTGCGGCCCTTGCCGCGCACGCGGATCCAGCGCTCGGCGCGGTCCAGATCTTCGAGATTCAAGCCGGACAGCTCGGCCACGCGGACGCCGCAGCCGTAGAGCAGCTCGAAGATGGCGCGGTCGCGGGCGGGGAAGGGGCGCTCCAGGTCGCGGGATTCGACGCCATCGATGAGCGTGTTGACCTGCTCGGCGGTCATCACGTCGGGAACGGTCTTGGGCGCCTTGGGCGTGCGCACCAGGCGCGCCACGTTGACCGCCACCACGCCCTCGCGCAGCAGGAAGCGGAAGAGCCCGCGCACGGCGGCCAGTTTGCGGCGGATGGTGACCGTGGCGGCGCGGTCGCGGTAGAGCGAGGCCAGCCACTCGCGCATCATCAGGAGATCGATGGCCTGGGGCGCGGGCGGGTCGAGATCGGGCGGCGAGAAGTAATGCAGGAACTGGCGCAGGTCGGCGCCGTAGGCATCGAGTGTGTGGACGGACGCGCCCTGGCGGGACAGGTCCCCGAGGTACCGCTCGATGTGCGCCGCCAGTTCAGACATGGGCGGCTCCGGGCGGAGATTTGGCAGGGCCGCCTTCCAAAAACGAATTCGTAAGTGATTGATAAAACAGGGACTTGCTATTTCGAATGATGGGAAACCTGCCATTTTCCGGGCCGGGGGTGGGGCGGACCCCCAGGTCCGCGCGGGTCCCCCTGGACCCGCTCTGCGCGCGCCGGAAGCCGGCCAGGGGGCCGGCTGCGGACCTGGGGGTCCGCCCTACAACCATTGCGATGCCCCCAGGTACTCGTCCATGGCTTCGATGGCGCGGCAGCAGACTTCGGCGTGGCGGGCGGCTTTGTCGCGGCGCAGACGCTGGCGAGTGGGCTCGTCGAGTTGCGGTAACAGGTCGAAGGTGATGTTGGCCGGCTGGTAGTGGGCGGGGTCCGCGCCGGAGATGTACTGGCACAGGGAGCCCAGGGCGGTGGCGCGCGCGAGCGGCAGCGGCGCCGCGCCGGTAGCCCGGCGGGCGGCGTGCATGCCCGCCATCAAGCCGGTGGCGATGGCCTCGACGTAGCCTTCCACGCCGGAGATCTGGCCGGCGAAGAACACGCCCGGCCGGGCGCGCAATTCCAGCTCCGGCGTGAGCAGGGACGGCGCATTGATATAGGTGTTGCGGTGCATCTGGCCGAAGCGTAGGAATTCGGCGTGCTCGAGGCCGGGGATCATGCGTAGGATGCGCGCCTGATCGCCGAACTTCAAATGGTTCTGGAAGCCCACGAGGTTGAAGCTCTGGGCGCGCAGGTCTTCCTGGCGGAGTTGCACCACGGCGTAGGGCCGGCGGCCGGAGCGCGGATCGGCGAGGCCCACGGGCTTCATGGGGCCGAAGCGCAGCGTGTCGCGGCCGCGGCGCGCCAGTTCCTCGATGGGCAGGCAGGCCTCGAAGTACGGCGTCGAGTCCTCCGCGATGTGCGCCGGCGCCGCCTGGCCCTCGAGCAGCGCATCCACGAAGCGCTGGTACTGTTCGCGGTCGAACGGGCAGTTCAGGTAGTCGTCCGTGCCGCTGGTGGACTTGCCGTAGCGCGAAGCCCAGAAGGCGACCGAGGTGTCCACGGTTTCGGCGTCCACGATGGGGCTGATGGCGTCGTAGAAGTAGAGGCGCCCGGTGCCCGTGAGCCGGGCGATCTCCTCGGCTAGCGCGGGAGAGGTGAGAGGGCCGCTGGCGATTACGACGATTCCGTCGCCGGGGATGGTGGTGACCTCCTCGCGGCGCAACTCGATTCTCGGCTCGCCCGAGATGGCGCGCTCGATCTCATCGGCGAACGCGTCGCGGTCCACCGTCAGCGCATGGCCGCCGGGAACGCGCGCCATGGCGGCCGCGCGCATCAGCAGCGAATCCAGGCGGCGCAGTTCCTCCTTGAGGAGCCACGGCGCGGTGGACGGCGACTCGCTCTTGAGCGAGTTGCTGCACACCAGCTCGGCGAGCCGCCCGGTGCGGTGCGCAGGCGTGGGCCGGGCGGGGCGCATTTCGTGGAGCACGGCCGGGACGCCGCGCCGCGCCACCTGCCACGCGGCTTCGGTCCCCGCCAGACCGCCTCCGACAATGTGGATGGGTTGCACGTGGCCGCTCTAAACGCGCAGGAGGCCGCCGATGTCCGCGGCGGGAATGCGCAGACCCACGTGAAACGCGCCGAACTGGGCGTACACGGCGCTCACTTCGTCGAAGCGCATTTCGTAGATGAGCTTCTTGAAAACCAGCGGGTCTTCGGCGAACAGGTCCACGCCCCATTCCCAGTCGTCGAAGCCGATGGAGCCGCTGACGATCTGGCGCACAACGCCAGCGTAGCGGCGCCCCACCAGGCCATGCTCGTGCATCATTTGCTGGCGGCGCGGCATGGGTTCGGTGTACCAGTTTTTGGACTCGCCGCGGCGGCGGTCCATGGGGTAGAAACAGACGTACTTGGCGCCGGGGATTTCGGGCCACAGGCGCGGCGCCATGGCCTGGCGCTGGCGGGCGAGGACCTCTTCGATTTCCTTCCGCCACTCGCCGGAGTCCGGCTGGATGCCTTTGGCGCGCAGAGCGGCGTAGACCTTCGAGGTGGATTCGTAGAGGCCCAGTTCGATCACCGAGAGGTAGGACGCGGCGGGTTCCAGGTAGTCGCCGAGCCGCAGGCGGGCAAGCGCGAGTTGCGCCTGGTTGAGTTCCTCGAAGCTGCGCCGGAAGTGGAGGAACATCAGGCCGGCCTTGTGGCCGAGCATGGAGAACACGGCGCTCTGGCGGCCGTCGGAGGGCAGTTCCATGGCGGACAGCGCGCCCACGGCTTCTTCCAGGATGCCGGCGCGTTCGGTCACCGTGAGAGCGCGCCAGGCGCTCCAGCGGAAGCGCATCATCTGGTGGAGAACGCTGGCGCCTTCGAGAGTCAGCGGCACGGCGGGCAGCGGGGTCTCGGGGATCGCTTCAGGCGTCATTCCTTCTCATTATAGGGAGGTGGGGGGCGGGTGGTCCGCACGCCGAAGCGCGGGTGTGCGGCGCCGAAGTGCGCGTGGAGGCGATTCGCCCGCAAAACCGCTCGAATCCGAGCGTACCTGATGCGCAAGGCCCCGCGTGCCTTTGTGGGG
>Ga0182021_10007622_pt1 | contig 12835 bp, 9 predicted proteins | sample 612E3MmetaG_FD_120493 | JGI IMG/M metagenome (GOLD analysis project Ga0182021, IMG submission 120493) | Permafrost microbial communities from Stordalen Mire, Sweden - 612E3M metaG (Illumina Assembly) | ecosystem: Environmental > Terrestrial > Soil > Wetlands > Permafrost | place: Sweden... | reverse complement strand
TACGTACGAACACATCTCGACGAGGAATTTACGAACTATGGCGAGCACTATGGCTTCAAGTGCATTCCCAAAAACGAGTTTTGGTTAGATAAAGAAGCTCAAGAGGATGAACAACAATTCTTTATCGACCACCTCCTCGTTGAATATCGTTTGGCAGAAAAAGGTGTGACGTATGATGAAGCCCTAGAAAAAGCTGATTCCGCGGAGATGGCAGAACGGAAAAAAGCAGGAGACGTGGAAAAGTTAACATCAGGAGGCAATCTTCCTGATCCAACAAAAGTACATATAAAACTTTGGAAGGAGCTCGAATCAGGTGTGAGTGTCTGGATCATTGATGGAAGAATGGTACGTAGCGTCTTTGATATTGATTTTACGGAAGGGGGTCACGACCACGTGTATGAATTTGTCCCCCAGAACGAAGTCTGGATCGACAACGATCTTGAAGAAGCTGAGCGCCCCTACGTGCTCCTTCATGAATTACATGAGCGGAATCTCATGGCGAAAGGCTGGCCGTACAGCAAAGCACACGAAGATTCGAGCAAGCTAGAATATTTTTGCCGCCATCATCCTGAAGAATTGCATTCGATGCTGGCAAAAGAAGGCTGGGAATGAAACTGAAAGAGAGGGAGTAATAATCCGCAGAGAAAAATTTCTCACCCTGAATATATCACATAAAATTGCAAGGTATTCCTCTTTATTTCCCCTTGAAACCCAATAATTTGTCATAGGTCCTTTTATTTTTCAAAATGCTGATTGCGGTTTGCAACTGTTTATCGTTGGCAAACGTTGATTCGAAACGAGCTTTGTCACCTTTCATCCGGGCAAGGATTTCCGTTTGTAATGCTCTGCGTATATCTTCCTGATATCGATGGACTTGTTTGCCTCCTGCGGCTTTCAGATCGCTTTCCAGTTTACCGATACCATCAAAAAAAGCTTGGCTATACCGTCCATTCACTGCAAGCGTACGTAGTTCTTTCAGTTTCGCTTCGCCTTCATCTTGAAATTCGAACCCTTTCTCTTTGAGAAATGATTCAAACTCATCAATGATTGTATCGGTCACTTGAAACGTATCGGGAATTGTTTTCTTCTCATAGGCAAAATGATTGGCGTACTTGAACAGCATGGATTTACGATTGAGTTCTTCGAGATACAGGTTACGCACAGTATCCGAGATGACCGTATCCGGTAAAATACCTCCGCTCTCCCACACGCGTCTGTTATGTGCTGTACGGAATTCACGTCTGAGACTATCGGGCTTCGTCGTTACATTGCCGTCACCATCACGATGCCAATAATCAATTTCCTGAATACATCTCCCACTTGGCGTATAGTACCGTGCGGTCGTTATTTTAAGCGATGCATTCTCTGATAAACGTGTAATTGTTTGCACCAACCCTTTCCCAAATGTGCGCGTCCCGACGACAACACCCCGATCTAAATCCTGAAACGCACCTCCAACAATTTCACTGGCACTCGCACTGAATCGATTGACCAGCACTGTTGTTGGGACATCTTTCACTATCGGTGCCTCTGAAGAATAATATTTTCGTTCCGAATCGATTTTCCGTCCATGTGTAGAAACAACAAGACTGCTTTCGGGAACAAATTTAGAAACCACCTCAACGGCGCTTTCGAGCAAACCGCCCGGATTATCACGCAGATCAAGCACCAGTCCTTTCAGTTCCCCTTTCGATCTCAGATCATTGATGGTGTTGCGTAAATCCTCTCCTGCTGTTCGTGAAAATCTTTCCAGTCGAACATAGCCGATCCCGTTCGCAACATATCCGGCATAGGAAATATTATGTACGGAAATTTCTTCACGCATCAGCACAAAGTCGATCGGTTTCTTTTCGCCTTCTCTTTCAATTTTCATTTTCAATTCTGTACCGGGAGCACCGCGCACCAGCTGGCGAATACTTTCGAGTGAAATTCCTTTTGTCGCTTTTCCTTCCACTTCAATAATTCTATCCCCGACTTCAACGCCCTGTTTCGCTGCTGAAAATCCTTCAAGCAAATTTATTACTGTTACATAACCGTCACGCAGACCGATGGTAACACCGACTCCTCCATATTTACCATTCGTGATGAGATCAATTTCATCGTTCTCCTTCTCTCCAATATAGACGGTATAGGGATCCAGTGTTCTCAGCATACCATCGATCCCGGCACGCATGAATTCTTCAGGATCAAGTGAATCAACATAGTTGATAGCAATTTCTTTGTATACTCTATTGTATGCGTCTATGCCGCGATATATTTTAAGATAGTATTCAGCATCGCCTCCATCTCTCGAAAAGACGAAAAATGGTAGTGCCATGAGTGTTATGAGAAATAGCGCAAAGCGATGTATTGTTTTTCTTGAATGTCTACTTTGATTCATACAACCATTCTCCAAAATCATTTCTGTGTGAATAATAGATCTGTTACATGCTGCCAGATCAGCTCATGCAAATCGTCAATGGGCTTCATCCCATCAATAACACAACACCGAGATTCTGACTGTGCAATCTGAAGAAATCCTTTTCGGGCTCGTTCGTAAAACTCGATACCGCTCGACTCCATCCGATCTTTATTTGTTTTTGCCGAATTCATGCGTTTTTCGATTTCCCGAATTGGTATATCGAGAAAAAACGTCACACCGGGTACTAATCCTCCTGTTGCATACTGGTTAATAGCATGAATAACATCGAGCGAAATGCCTCTGCCAAAACCTTGATAGGCAGTAGTGGAATCATAATAGCGGTCACAAATGACTACCATGCCGGCATCGAGAGCCGGACGGACTACCTCTTGAATGAGCTGCGAGCGGCTTGCTGAGAAGAGAAACAATTCACTTGCCTCCGTCATGCCTTCATTATTTTTATCAAGCAGTATTTTGCGAATTTTCTCTCCAATGTCTGTGCCGCCTGGTTCGCGCAGAACAAGCACACGATGATCTTGCAGCGTGAGACGATCTGCGAGGAGTTGTACTTGGGTTGATTTGCCTGAATAATCGAGACCTTCAAATGTAATGAGCATGGGAATGGAGAAGGTGGTGAGTTGTTAACTAGATAGTTAAGTTATTTAAAGTCCGAGATTTATATTTTTCTTACATTGTAGTTCTATCGGATGTTCATCCATCCTTTGACAATTAAAATACCCAAATTCGCTTTGTTAAGCAAACATCTGAACCATGGTTAACAGTTCCACTTTGCTTTGTTGATATGAATTCCTTCTAAAATAAAGGTAAATGGTGAATAATATAAAATATTTTTCATTCAGCGACTCATTACATTATTCCAAAAATATTTGTATGTTTGACAAAGATTTTTGATTAATACTTGTTACACTCACAGCAATCCAAAGTATGAATGATAGTAGTAATATACGTCATTGGTTTCTTTTAGCCGGTAATAATCCTGAAAAGTTAAAAGCGAAATTCATCACATTTTTCTCTGAACGTAGTTTCCCCGGAGGTGTCGCATTGTGGAAATGGAAGAGAACGTGTTGGATATGCTCACCGGAAAAATACAGGCACGACATCTTATCGACGTTTGTCAATTTTGGTATCATAGAATTTTCTTCTGCTCCCTCTCCCGCTGATGTACAATTCCTTTATGGCGACGTGAACGCACTTAGAACCAGATAAAAATAAATTTCTTTCCTGCTCACACCACGACCATACCTTTCTTGCTCCTCTTGATATTTTTCACTACAATAAATCACACTATAAAGCAGTGACAGATATTTCAAGATGCCGAATGCAAAAAATAAAAATACTCCGCCACCTTCTCCGATTTCAACCCCCAAAAGTCTGAAGTCCATCGAACAAAAGCGATTCGAATCGCGCAAAGAAGACTCTACACTCATCCGGCAAGCACTTGCAGGTGACCAAAAAGCTTATCACAAGCTCCGTCTCAAGTATTATATACCTATTTTCAAACTAATTAATCGAATGATACGCAATCGTGAGGAAGTCGAAGATCTGACTCAGGAAGCATTTATTAAAGCTTTTACGTCGCTCGCTAGTTTCAATGAGGAATATTCTTTCTCGACTTGGCTCTATAAAATCGCAACGAACAACGCAATTGACCAGGTCCGGAAAAGGAAGCTTCAAACATTTTCCATTAATAAACCAATCGAATCTGATGAAAACGATTATTCATTCGAATTGCCGGACACAGATCCGGAGCCTGACCAAGAGATGATCGCTGCCCAGAGGAGAAAAATGTTAGACGAAGCAATGAATTCACTGCCGGCAAAATATCGGCAGGTCATTCTGATGCGTCATGTAGATGAGAAAGAATATCAAGAAATCGCAAAAATTTTGAAACTTCCGCTTGGAACAGTCAAAGCCCACATCTTTCGCGCCCGCGAACTTCTCTACAAGCGGCTTCGCGACAAAATCCGTCATTATTGAAGATCCGTGCAACTTCTTCAGCAATATTTTCGTAAGAGTGAATAGACTTATGGATAAAGGTATGCTATGAATAATTCTATGAGATCTCTGTCTTTGCTCATTATCAGCACTCTGTGCACTGCCACTGCATGTGCCTTTGTACTTGAGAGTAAACACCGTGAATTCAGTAGAACAAAAGAAAAAGAGCTTCAGGTCATTCTTGATGTATCATTCGGTAGTATTTCCATTAAGCAAGGTGAACAGGATAAAATCGCCTCTATCGATTATAGCGAAGAAGAAGCTGCCAAACAAAAATTATATATTTCTTATGATATCACTAATGAGAAAGGCACACTGTATATCAAGCTGAAAGAATCCACCCATTTCTGGGGAGACGATGATAACAATGACGGCCGCAATCGCCATCTTGATATTAAATTAAGCAGCGCCGTTCCGATTTCTTTTGATGTAGAGCTCGGAGCGGGAAAAGGCGACGTAGACTTAACCGATCTTCAAGTGAAAGATATCAAAATTTCAACAGGTGCCAGTAGCGTGACAATGAGGTGCAGCAAACAAAATCCGATTTTCGCTGATGATATCACTATTGAATCTGGTGTAAGCAAATTCACAGCAACAAATCTCAGCAATCTGAATTTTCGTAATCTAAAATTTAGCGGTGGCGTCGGATCCTATAAACTTGATTTCGACGGAAAGCTTAGACAAAGCGCCGAAGTGCAGATTGAAGTCGGACTTGGTTCTATCAATGTGTCTATACCGAAAACCATCCCCGCCAAGTTACTATACGATGATAACTGGCTCTCCAGTTTTAACCTAGATGATGATTTTGAAAAAACACGGGGTGGTGTATATGAAACAAGTGATTTCCAAGAGGCATCCAAACGACTGACAATTCGGATGGAATCTGGATTGGGTAGTGTGCGGGTGCAGAGGAAATAAATGTTAACAGACTCCTTTTAGTTATCGGCACTCGAGGCTATAACTTACCTGGTCTTAATTCTATCGCTCCCTCTTTCTTTATATCTTTTCCGAACACTTTCCAGTTAAAATCTTCAACCGATGGTATATAATACATTTTCATTCCCTGTTTTTGAAATCGATTCAATAGATCTTCATTCATCATATCGATATATTGAGCATTTCTTCTGTAAAGGGTATAATTTGGTAACTCCGATTCTGGTAGTGCATCCGGTGTGGCTTGAATAATATAGGGAAGCCATGAACCCGCAATAATCACACTTTTTTTAGTGATCGTGTCTCCTGCTTCGATTATTGCATGAATAAAATTCAACCGTTGAATCCGTTTCGAATGATCATTCCAGATTGGCCCCTGAAGAAAATCGAATACGATTAATCGTTCACCCAGAGGTAGTACCTTGGACATTTGCGACGGGTGAGGGCTCCACTGTTTATCCGCAGAATCTACACTGACGAAGAAGGATGAAACCATAAAGGCTGCGCACATAATGAGAAATTGATACCTTTGTAAGTATCGCGCTAAAACCAGAAGAAGAAATGGAATTGCTGGAATTAAATAACCACTTTTCATAGGATGTATTGCAAATTCAACAATAAATAAAGCAAGAACCGCAATCCAAACCCGTACATTCTCGTGGGAAAGAGTTGTCGGGATGGATCGATCAATATTCTTTCTTCTATTTATCAGTGTCAACACAAGAATAGATGCAAGAGCTATCGATCCAATAAAACCCCACACATCAATTGTCACAAACTTTGCGATAATTGTTATTGACGGAATACTATCCCGCTTATAATCTGTGATAAAGTGTGTGCCGTAATGAAGGAAGACAGGAAGATAGATGATGATAATTCCAATGCCCGCTGCAATACAGAATTTTATGACCATACGGAAGGATGAGTTCAACTTCTGTTTTTCTAAAAAAAGTAATGCAAACGGGACAGCCATTACTGCTGTTGTAATCCTACAACCGGATGCAAGTCCAAGAAATAATCCAGCGGTGATTGGTTTTACTTTCAATCCAGCGTACCAACTGAACATCACAAACATCATTGCCCACAGGTAATCCATCGTAACCGTACTATTGATGAATACAATTGGTATGAAAGCGAATGTCAATGCAAGTAGTAAGAAATCTTTGCATGTATAATGATATGCGATGAGTGCCAGTACTCCCGCAGCAATGGCACTTGCAAGAGCTGTCAGCAAGTTCATTTCCCATGGACCATGGATCCAAACAAGAGAGCAGACGAATTCGACAATCGGAAAACCTGGCAAGCGTGATGCTTTATATTCCCCTGTCGTACCAATATAACGTGCTGTGGATGCTACTCTCCATCCATCCGGCTCGTTGCCATATCCGGCATCAAGAAAAGGAAGACGTGAAACAATCACCAGTGTGAAGACGATAAGAAAAATAATGCAATTCTTCATATCATATTGATAACATTGGTAAGAAAAACCCATACCGCAAATAGATCAGCATCTTGTTGAGTATTATCCTACACCGAAATGAAAAAATTGCCCCCATGACCGAGGATGATTCACCTCGCGGGTGCGGATAAGATTCAGAAGCGCTTGCCTGTAAGCATCCCCCGGTGCAAGACCGTTGGCTAGATGTGTGAAAAAATATTCACTAAAAAACTTTGCCGCTTTCCTATCTGCAGACCATGCGTTAAAAAATATATCGGATGTTCCGTTCAAACGAAGCAACAGCGCATGTTCTGCTGAGAGTCCAATACCTTGACCATAATGATTAGAAAGTGCAATAACCGGAATTGCTTCAAGTTCCGTAAGCTTTTCAAAAGGAACGGTTGTGACTTGCTCTACCATTAATCCGTTGGAGAGTATAAAATTGCCCAGCGGAAATTCGGCATTTCGTTGGTTAAAGTCAGTGGAAATTTCCAGTATATCAGCCTTAACGGACTTTAAATTATCCCATGAGGTTTCTAATCCCACCATTACTCTTGCACTCTTGAAAAAGCTCCGGATATCTCTTAACTCATAATCGACTGACCAATTCTTGCCTGATGGATTGCCAAATGCCACTATATCCTGTATGCGCGTATTGGATAGAGTACGATAGCGTAAAGAAGAAAGTGATGATACATAATCTATTGTTGTTAGTTCAATGACATACTTTACATTCCCTTTCTCATCCTGCCGCTCGATTGCATGAAATGGGAAACCCTCCATCTCATGGTTGGCAACGATAATGAGATTTTGTTCGAACAAATCGTCTACCGGACGAAGAAGGATATCATAGAGCTGAGTGGAAAGTTTAGCGAAGCGTGTCATTGCGGCCATGCTCGCTTCACCAGCTTCACCGGAGAACACATTTGGATCCTGAAGAAGTTGTTTGTATTCCGACATGATCCTTACAAGATTGTCATGGTGAATTGCTGAGGTCCGGACAACAAGATGTGAGCGCGAGATAGCAAAAATATAGAGCAGTTCTTCGGTCGGTAAAAATTCAATCGCGATCGCACCGTTTGGAATGTTTGCCTGTAATGTCCGCGATTCTACGGGGCTTGGCAGGATCAGTGTTTCATAGTTCGGATGTTCATCAATAATTTTCCGTGATTCTTTTCGAAGTGATTGTTTTATTGATTCGAGTTCAGACCGCAGGGCATTTAATTCATTACTTTCACATGAACGTTTGGCGCTTGCAAGTCTTGCTGAATATTCGGCCTCTAGCATTTTCGCCTTTTGCAGTTGCACTTGCACATTCCTTGTCTGCAGTTTCAACGGTGGATACCGGAGTGCAATAGAAATATTCTGAAAAGAACCGGCAAGTTCTTTCGTTCGAGCAAACTCAACAATCTTCAATGCTTCTTCTTGACGATGAAGTTTAATAAGTATTGCACTTAAACATTCGTACCAGTCCTGATGCAAAGGTTGTATGCCCAGTGCAACCTCGTACGGCAAATGGAGTTCTTCATCTGAATATTCCGCAAGTGCATTTTGATCGAGCATGACAGCTCGGAGGTAATAATCGCGTGCTTTCAGGAGGTCACCGGCGTGTTCATATTCTTTCCCCAGCTGGATATACAGGAACCCTTCACCGCTGATATGTCCACATTCCTTAAAATTCTTTGCGATCTGTCCATACGACTGTCGCAATTTCTCTTCGACCAGAACATGCTGCTCCGGCAATACACTGTTGAATTCGCAGCGAACCTTGAAGAGAGAAAGATAATTTTCTGCTATATGATCACCTTGTGAACGCGCAAGCTCTAATGCTTCACTATAGTAATGTTTTGCTTGTGATAGATTATTGCCCTTCTCATAGAGATTTCCAAGTTGGAAGAGCAGGGTCGTTTGAATATCTTTGCTTGTTCGTGCTCGGCGGAGAACATTAATAGCATCGCGAAAATCACGGATAGCATCGTTTATAGTATTTTGCGCGAGATGAAGACGCCCGAATTCTGAATACAACCGAGCGACAAGCGGCGGATTACTTGTTGGACTGATAGATTCAATCGCTTGTGTAAGGGAATTTGCCGATTCCTCTTCTCTTTGTTGTAGTCGGTAAATGCTCCCCATGCCGCCCAATGCTGCAGCCAGGTGTTGACGATCGCCGCTTGCTTGCGAGAGAGCAAGAATACTTTTATATACATTCAGCGCTTCGTCCAGATTATTGCTTGCCTTGAAAACAGAAGCAAGCCGTAATTCTGATTCTGCTCTGGAATTCAAATCGTCAAAAGCAATTGCTGAAGCAGCGGCATTTCGGTAGCAGCCAATGGCTTTATCGTTCATATGCATTGCTGCATACAGATCGCCATCCAGAAGTGCAAGTCGAACTTCACCGTGCACATCCCCTTCCTTACGCATGAGTTCCGTCGCTTGTTCAGCAGCGATAAGTGCAGCCCGGAATTCCCCCAAATTAAAATCAGTTTGAACAAGGAATGTCAGTGCCTCGGTTAATTGGTCGTTCTTCTTCAGATCACGAAAGGATCGAATAGCCTCTTCTAAGATCGGCTTCGCTTGTTTGAATGAATGTTCACCAATAAGTGCTACCGATTTTTCATACATCTCGGTAGGATCAGTAGGAGGATTTTTTTCAAAGTCGCAACCAAATACAAAAAAAACAGCAAGAAGAAGTAGAGTCGATGTGCGTTTCACAATGGCTGAAATTTCCGTATGGTGATGGGTTTCTCTACCGAATCAATTGGATCACTAGAAGAATATAACAAACTCCTACTTCTGCTTCAACAAAAAGTATCAGTGTTGTTCGGTGTTGCGTTTCACCACGCTGACTATATCATCTGCTGTATCCGATAAAATCCCATCAACGCCATAGGACAACATTCGCTGCACACCTTTTACCGAGTTGAGGGTATAGACATAAACTGCAATGTCATGATGATGAGCATCGTCTAACATCTTGTGATTTAATTCGCGTGTTGCACACTTAAATACCTGTGCCCCAACTCGCTCAGCGAGTTTTGAGGGGGCGCGACCGAAGTCATGCAACATATCAAAAAGTACCCCCGTCACCGCTGAAGATTTCATTTTCTTTATAGTAGATAAAATTTTATGATTGAAAGAAGAAAACATGACATAGTTATCCATACCACATTTCCGGACAACATCGAGCACTCTTTCTTCGATCAACCCTGCTGGCTCCCGATGCAGTCTATCAGATTTGATTTCTACATCTACCCAAAGACGGTTCCCTATCCGCTGAAAAACCTCAGCGAGTGTCGGGATACGCTCTTCGGCAAACATGGGATGGAACCATGAACCGGCATCGAGCCGCCGAATCTCTTCCAGCGAGTAATGGCGCACCGGACCATTCCCTGTAGTAGTACGCTGAAGTGTCCGGTCATGCAGAACAACAACTTCTTCATCTTTCGTCAAGCGAACATCTAATTCGATCATATCAATACCAGGGATACCGGAAGCGAGCTCAAACGACGCAAGCGTGTTTTCCGGTGCCTTCGCAGAGATGCCACGGTGTGCTACGACAAACGGCGGCATTCCCGGCATCGGTTTTGGTCGATAGGATCTCATTTGATTCTATTTTTGTAGAGTGCATCTAAAATAAGCTTATGGACATAGCCAATCTCGTCCATACCATCAATTGGAACAAGTCTATCAGTTTCGCGATAATATTCAATCAGCGGTTTCGTTTGCCGCTGATAGACTTCAAGGCGTCGTCGAACTGGTTCCGGTTTATCATCATCCCGCTGATATAATTCCCCACCACACGACGGGCATTTTTTGAGATCAGCGCCAATACGAGCTATGGTATAAATACGACCACATCCACGACAAAGCCGCCGTTGGTCGAGACGATTTATTATTTCCTCATTGTTCACTTCAAGGCTGATAACAGAGTCAAGAGCAATTCCGATTTTTTCAAAAAGCGCGTCAAGGGCGCGTGCTTGTGGAAGCGTTCGCGGAAAACCATCAAGGATGAAATTATCACGCGCATCGCTGGAATTAAGTACTTCTTCAATCAAGCCTATGACGACATCGTCAGGGACGAGATTGCCGGCATCCATAAAAGATTTCGCCTTCAATCCGAGTGCAGTTTTGTTTTTTACGGCTTCACGAAGTACATCCCCAGTAGAGATATGCGCAGAATGAAATTCTTCGACAAGTAATTTGGCCTGAGTACCTTTACCCACGCCTGGAGGTCCAAAAAGAATAATTTTCATAATTCTGTTCGTTGATCTTATTTAATTTATGATAGGTGGTTTAAGTATATAAAAATCATGTAAAAAAGTTATTAAAACAAAAATAATACAAAGAATCTGCTGCCCTCAGTATCATTAGATTACAGAGCTCAACATAAGTTTCATTGTCGTCAAACTGGATTGGCGTTCAACGCTTGGCGTGAAAACGAGTAATGGTCCGTGCACAACTCGTGGTCCGATTGAAATGCCACCACTCAGAGTGAATTCTGATCCATTGTTTGTTGCGGAAAGGCTTGCCCCAAGCACCGGTTGAAAGAAAAATACTTTCCAATAGCCGATTCTGCTCTGCGCAGTCACTCCCAGATTTATTGCATTAATAGTTGATTCTGTCACTCGCTCATACGATCGCCAAGAAACAATAAATGAATCCGGAACAATCACCGTTTCTGTTTTTTTCGAAGTATAATGACTAAAACCTAATGAGACACCGAGTGTGGGGATATTCTCTGCATCTTCCTGCTTCACAAAATAGAAAGTAATGCTTGGTGAAAGAACACCGCCTTGAACCGTGCCTCCATCCTCTTTCTCATAAGTCATTTTCGCATCTACAATACCTCGATAGGAATATCCAGCGAGTACATTCAATCCTCGTGCATCTCGATTTATGCTGACTCCCAGACCACCGCTGAAACCACATTGACCACGGTGAAGAAATTCACCTTGAGAAAAGGACCATTGAACCAAACCAAGTATGAGGAATATAAGCAGCGAACATTTTTTCATCTACTCGAGACCTTTTTACATTTTCTTTTTTTTCATTGATTCAGGGACAGCAAGTTGTCCGCACGCAGCGTTGATATCCTGGCCGGAACTGCTACGTACCATGACGGTGATATCGGATTTACGCAATGCATCCGCGAATGCTTCGATACGCGGAGCGGGCGTCGGCTTGAGCGATGCTCCAATTCCAGAAGGATGCGTAAACGCAATGGAATGAAATGGAATAAGATTGACCTTGCATGGAATTCTCCTGCTCAACGTCACAAACAATTTTACATCAGCCGCAGTATCATTGAAGCCATCAAAGAGGATATATTCGAATGTAGGCCGACGGCGTGTTTTATGGTAATAATAATCCAGCGAGTCAATCAATTCAGCCACAGAAAATTTCTTTGTGATCGGCATAAGTTTCAAACGCTTCTCATTATCCAACGAATGGAGCGAGAGCGCAAGTTTTACCGTACGTTTTTCATCTGCAAGCTGGCGAATTTTATCGGCGTATCCGGCAGTGGAAATTGTGATATGCCGAGCGCCAATATTTAAGCCATTATCATCGTTTATAATGCCGATAGACTTCATCACTTGGTCGTAATTGAGCATCGGTTCACCCATGCCCATATACACAAGATTGGTAATTCGTTTTTGATTGAGCCGTTGAACTTGTAACACTTGATCGGCGATTTCTCCTGCCGTAAGATTTCGTGTAAAGCCCATCGAACCGGTCGCACAAAACTTGCAATCAAGTGGGCAGCCGACTTGTGTGGAGACACAAAGTGTGAGGCGCTTTTCTTCTGCGGATGATATATGTGGAGAAGGAATTAAAACACTTTCGACAGCTAAATCATCGTTTAGTTTGAAGAGATATTTTATTGTACCATCGGTCGAATCACGTTGAGCCACCAATTGAAGATTTGAGATACATGAAATTTGAGAAAGAACTTGACGAAAATCTTTTGAGATGTCGGTCATTTCATCAAAGCTCTGAGCTGCTTTAGCATAGAGCCAGCTATAGAGCTGTGCTGCACGATATTTCTT
>Ga0182021_10007621_pt1 | contig 12835 bp, 15 predicted proteins | sample 612E3MmetaG_FD_120493 | JGI IMG/M metagenome (GOLD analysis project Ga0182021, IMG submission 120493) | Permafrost microbial communities from Stordalen Mire, Sweden - 612E3M metaG (Illumina Assembly) | ecosystem: Environmental > Terrestrial > Soil > Wetlands > Permafrost | place: Sweden... | reverse complement strand
CTCAGCATTAACAATGTAGTGGAGATTGTTTTATGAGTAGTTTTCCAGTGTCTTTACCTGCAAATTGGGAAGAGTTTTTAAAACGTTTAGCTGACGAACATGAAATTGACGTTGGCAAGGTTATTAGTGGACTGTGTGATTGGGCTTTTTCTAATTCTGAATTCAAGACACAGTTTGAAGTTTGGTTAGATAAGGCTTATCCGCCAAAAGGCGAAGCTGAAGATAAAGCGGCAGCTGAAGGCGAAGAAGCAAGTGAATCTGAAGAAGAAAGCGAAGACGAAGCTGAAGAGGAAGTCCACGAGGACAGAGACTACAGAGAAGACAGAAAATTAAAGCCTTAACGAATCCAGTGATTCAATCCATCATTAATTAACAGACCCTGTGTAAGTTTCCCATTTACTTTGCGCAAAGGATTCCGGTTTTATTTATCTTTCGCTTTGAGAAAGTCAAGAAAAATGCAGCAGTGTTTGCCGTAAACATAATAATTTTTGATATTGCGGGCTATTCTTTAGTAAGAAGCCGAGTTTTTCGAGAATGTATACGATTTCTGGGCAATAGAAGTTTGAGATTTTGATTTACTTAATAGGTACTGCTTACAGAAGATGGTTATGTTTAGAAAGAAGAACGCTCATTAGCTTACTTTGGAGAATAGTCGGTTGCTAACCGTTACTTTGCTTAAACAACACGAAGAAGGAAGATGGCAATCGGAAAATCTAGAGGTTTTGCCAGAGGTAATTGATAAAAATGAAGTTCTGTGGGTAGATGCTCAAGACCCAACAGATTCCGAAATGAAAGAGCTGAAGGACTATTTTAGTTTAGATGAACGCAACGTTCAAGAGCTTACCCAAGAAGGGGTGCGTTCAAGAATTGATGAACATGAAGATAGAGTTTTCTGCCTCCTCAATTTCCCGAATCGAGAAAGATTTGTCTCGGAGGGGAAAATGGAAATTCTGGCGACTCTTGTTTGTTCCAATTGGTTATTAACGCTTCATAAAGGCTACTCAGAGCTGACCTGTGCAGTTTACAAAAAAATTGGCTCTCACGGCTATTTTTCACTATCACTTGCCCCCTCAACTGATATTATGCTATACATTTTCTTGGATTTGGTAACGAGTGAATACTATCCTGTATCAGATTTGGTGTTTGAAAAGATTGAAGCATTGAATCAAGATGCTTTGATGCTGTTCAGAGAAAGGTCAAGGCAGACAAACAGCGGTTTTGGGATGCAACTAATTAAGGTGAGAGAGAGGCTCGTGGCTCTCAGACAGAGTTTGAGCCTCCTCCGTGAGATCATGGGAAGAATAACAAGAGGCGAATTTGCACTAGTCCAAGGAGTGAACCTTCCTCGTTTCGGAGATCTCTACGACAGAACAATCCAGCTTATCGAAGTTGTTGATACTCACAGGGAAGATCTGACAAATATTAGAGACATCTTAGTAAACGTTCAAACCGTAAATACCAACAACATAATCAGAGTCTTGACGATAATTTCCGCTATTTTCCTCCCACTGACTTTGATTGCCGGAATCTACGGAACGAACTTCACCTTAGGATCTGTCCCAGAAACAAGCAACCCTTACGGCTTCTATATCATGATTGGAATCATGATCAGTATTGCTTGTTTCCTTGCATTGATTTTCAAACTAAGAAAATGGATATAAAATCTAAACCGCTTGTAGAGCTTTATTCCAGAGTTTCATAAAATAGAAAAGAACTCATGTGGGTGGCACGATTACCAGCAGCCTTAGATTATCGATATATTGTGGCCTTTCCCTGGTGCTTTGTGTTTCATTACAACCGATGACCTCATTTCCACTTTGTCAATATTTCCTCTCGATTGAAAGTAGCCCTACTTAAGAAGGAAAGAGCCACATCAACGGCTGCTACGACGCCAGCAAAGATCAAGAGGTTAACGATGGTGAACGCGAAAATTCCTTCCGCTCCTGCAAAGAATACAACGACAAACGGGATAAACATGAGGCCCGCAATCTGATTTGCACCCCTAACATCAGTTACTCGTGAAGATGCAATCACTGCAACTTCGATACTGAGGACAGCTGCAAGGGGAGCTAGGAGTAAAAGCATTACGCCTGCGTTCCAATTAGGAAAGTAATAGTAGCCTAACCCCGCGTTTAACAAGAGGTAATCCGCCGCCGCCATGAAAATTACAGCTCCAACCCAAGCCGACAGAATAGGCGGTATAAAAGCTGCAATACTTTTTCCCAGAAGAATCTCGCCGTCAGTCATAGGGGTCGCAAGCAAAGGTTCCAATGTTTTCTCAACTTTTTCGCCCACTATACTGTACGCTGCAATCGTACTGGGAAGAACAGTTGCTAAGACAACAAAAACATAAATGATTGATTCAGCGCCTATCGAAAGCGTGTTAGGGATTCCATTGGTTATTTGTCCGCTGAGAACGATCGTGAAGGCAATTGAGATGAGAAGGGGAAGCCCAACGGTATAGATGAGGATACTTCTCTTTCTACTGATTACCTTCAATTCTTTGCGCGCTATCTTCCAAGGCATCCAAGTGGTCATTTTGCATTCTCCCTTACTAGTTTCAGGTAAGCGTCTTCCAGCGAACTACTAGTTACTGTGACTGTTTCGATTCGTCCTCCTGCTGAGGCAACCGCGTTTATCATATCAGGATTCTCCTCCCCTGGATTCTCCACGTCGACAGTCAACTTGTTACCTTCGCGGACCAAGTTCTTGACCTGCAGCTTTTTCAGCGAGTTCAAAATAGCTTCGTTCACATGCTTCAGTTGGATCACAGTTTTTCTTCCGTGGATCGACCGTTCAAGTTCTTCAGGGGTACCAACAGCCATCAATCGGGTGTTCAAGATACCAATCCTGTCGCAAATCCGCTGTGCCTCATCAAGGTTGTGCGTATTTATGAAAATGGTCTTCTTTTCCTTTTTCAAATCCAGAATGAATTCCCTCACTGCCTTTGCAGCTTCAGGGTCTAGGTTCGCAGTCGGTTCATCCATAAAAAGTATCTCGGGATCATGTACGAGTGCTCGTGCTATGGCGAGCTTCTGTTTCATCCCCTTGGAAAATGTCCCTGATAGAGCGTCTCTTTTCTCCCAGAGTCCAAGCAACCTTAGGAAGTACTCGTTGCTCTCTTTGCGCTGGGAGTCAGTACGCCTGTAGAGTGTCCCGTAATAATCAAGATTCTCGTAGGCTGTAAGGGACTCGTAAAGGCCCACGCTGTCAGGCACGAGCCCAATGATCTTTCTGATTTTGAGAGAGTCATCTTGGTTGCCAAGCTCATAATCGCCAATCTTGGCTTTTCCGCTTGTCTTGGAGATCAGGCAGCACAGCATCCTAACTGTAGTGGTCTTGCCTGCCCCATTCGGTCCGAGAAAGCCGAAAACTTCGCCCTTATCTACGCGAAGAGTTAGATTGTCTACAGCAGTTAAGTCACCGAACTTTCGCGTAAGGTTCTCAGTCTCAATCAAGTCAAGCAACCACGAGTCAATATTCGTTCTTTTGAAAAGCTCACACCTGTGAGCTCTCAACGCTTCTTAATTAGAAAATAAGTGTTAGATATAAAGAGGGACATTTGTTCAATTTTTGAACCAATATCAATAACGACTAATAGGAAGTTTAGCGATCAAATGAAAGGCTACTTTACATCAAATAATAGAAGTATGTCAAGGCAACTAGTACAAAACCCTAATTGTCTTTCATAACAACTAAATAATGGGTTCTATCGTGTTTGTCCAAATCTTGTCCATCTTGGAATGATGTTTCACAGCAGGCACAGGTAAATTCAAGGTCCAAAAAAAGCCTCCTAAGATTATTTATTAAAGTGTTTATTCCAATTTGAGTGTGCCATAGTTACCACAGCATTAATTCTGAGCGATCAACAAAGATTGAGATTTTTGGCCTACAAAAGCACATTCAAGCCCTAAAAATTAAGAATAATGGTGGGGCTGCCCGGATTTGAACCGGAGTCTATAGAGCCCAAGTCTACAAGCCTAGACCAAGCTAGCCGACAGCCCCCTGTATTTTTCTGAATAAGGATATTCTCAGAGTTTGTTAGGTCAACAGTCTTTATTTGACCTGCTTGACCACTCTCAACCTTTTCAGTATTCACAGAGATAGATTGTGTTTTTAATAAAGTTTTCAGAGACTCGATGCTTTGAGGATTGTATTGAAACTGTGGTTTTGGTAAGTGGCTTCTTTAATGCCATATCAACAAACACTATCATAACTTTGAACAATGGAGTACTTGTAACCTATCTTAAACTGATAATTGGATCCATAGGAAGCATTGCAGGTTTAGTAATTGCTGTTTTGTCATACCTTGTCTTTCACGGTAAGATTGAGCTGAAAAGAATATTTCCATAATTTAAAGGTAATATACGATAATTACTCTAAGTGTCCCAGCCAGATCTATTTTTCTTATACTCAATAAACAAAACCGTAAGGCAATTTCTATAATACATTCTCATGAAAGTATGTTGACACGAAATGCATAGAAAGTACCACTAGCCCCAGTTTATTCAAAGATCCATAGCAAATCGATAGAAACGATTTGTTGGGGGAAAAGATGATTTCTATTTTATCATAACAAACTTGGCTAAAATGAAGAGTGTTTAGCAATTAAATACCTATTTTTTGGAAGAAGCAACAAGAAAGTAGACTGTTAACTTAGTAACCGTGAGGTGTACTGCGTCAAGGACTAAAGAGTTGATCGGGAATCTGGGATGAAGCCTCGTTCCAGTATTGCATAAACAATGCGTTCGCCCATTCGGCAACTGAATCATTTTTACCTTTGAATCCAAAGTAGTCAAATTTCCCATCTATACTAGGAAAACCTACAGCTGAAACTTCTTTCTCTGAGAGGCACAGAAAAGCCCCTAATTTTCCCACAAAGCGGCAATAAAGTTTTCGAAGGCGTACAGCTTTCTCAAAAACTGGGTTATTTACCAACTCTCTGATACTTTTTGTGGGCTCAAAATCCTCGGGCATCAGAAGTCTGAACTCCGCGCCTCGTTCAATTGCTTGGATCAAGTATGGAATTGTACTGGCTAGCACCTGATTTGTCAGAATCCATATATGGTCTTGGGCATTGGCTATCATTTCTTCAATGTTTCGGAAAGAAATCATAACATCATCTACAAGATCACATTGTTCAAGCATGCCAATGCTGCTTTGAAACTGTTTGGGCAATTGGCTTAGCGAGTGCGTTAAAAAGTAGTTCCTATTTTTGAAAAGAAAGCTTAATCCAGAAATTTGAATCAAAGCTTCCTCACCATACGGCGTTAGATGAAAAGCGCCTTCTACATCTCTGAGAATTAGCTTGGCATCGCTTAATCTTGCGATATTTCTTGAGGTTTCTTGAACTGTAAAATTAAGTTTGTTAGAAATATGTGACAATTTAAGAGGTGATTTTTTCAAAAGAAGCAATATGTCCATTCGATCGCTTCCAGATAGTTCGAATAAAAGGTTGCAAACGTTCACCATAATCGACCTTCTTTTTTGACTGCCCCTTTTGGAATTTCATAGTTGTTTGTGATATTTCATACTTGCTGTTGAGATTACTTAATCATTTCAGGCGCCCTCCAAGATTGTCAAGGTGAAAAAACAATGATAAACAAAGTTGACGAACATTCATTCTCGGTCGAAATGAAATCAGAACATTGTGTCAGGAGAATGTCTTTTCTTGACAAAGAAAACGGTCAAGTCTTCTTTGAAGGATTCTTGGGTGAACTCCAAAACGTGACTCTGGTTGAAGACTTAATGTTGGAAATAATAGGCGTGAACGGCATATTGAGAGTTGACATCTCTAAAGAAGAAATGGAAAAATTTCTTGGCCCAAAAGAAGCAGCCACCATAGGAGACGGAAAACTTGAATAGGCAAAAAGTAAGGACACCCCTGGCAGTTTTAATGGTTGTTCTATTTCCCCTCATTTACTACTATCTATCACCATACCTTATCATAATGGGTGCAACCGAAGGCATCATCGCAGGCAACTTCATAGCCTTCGCAGGATTATTCATCACTTCGCTGTTCCTTGGTAGAGCATGGTGCGGATGGATATGCCCCGCAGGAGCTACACAAGAACTCTGCAGCAAAGTGAACGGCAGATCATACAATGGCAAAAAACGCAACCTCACAAAATATTTCATATGGACACCATGGATCGCCATCGTTGCAGTAATGTTCATTCAAGCCGGAGGAATCAAGGCAGTTGACCCACTTTACCAAACATGGAACGGAATTTCGATTAACGATCTACCATCAGCCATAATGTTCGCGGCTATAGCTGGAGCAATCGCAGTCTTCGCCCTGGCAGCAGGAAAACGCGCAGCATGCCACACAATCTGCTGGATGGCCCCGTTCATGATAATTGGAAGAAAAATCCGAAACTCAGCCAACTGGCCAGCACTTCAACTTGAGGCAGATAAAACTAAATGCATTAACTGCAAAATGTGCACCAGAAACTGCTCAATGAGCCTAGATGTCAATGCAATGGTACAAAGCCAATCGATTGAAAACTCAGAATGCATCCTATGCGGAAAATGTGTCGACAACTGCCCCAAAGGAGCAATCAAATACGCTTTCAGCAGAAGACAAAAGAATCCAGTAGCTTAGGATGAAGATATTCTTAAGCTCTTTTTTTAATGGGCACAGACAGTAAGAAAGACGAGGCGCTCAACCAAATAGTTAATCAATTGGTTTGGAGAGTGGAGTTTTGAGGTTATTAATATGCTTATAATTGGGCTAAGTGGAAGTCCCAGGGTTGGCGGCAACACAGACATAATTTTAGAGGAAGCTTTGGCGGCTGCGAAAGGTGAGGGCGCAGAAGTAAAACTGATTCGAATTTCTGATTATCACATTCAGCCCTGCAATGGTTGCATGGCGTGTTTTGGCACTAAGAAATGCGTGATTGACGATGAGGGCGAAACGCTTTACCATGAGATTGTGAAGGCTGACGGGATCATATTGGGTAGTCCGTCCTATTTCCAAGGGGTAACCGCTCAAATGAAGATTTTCATTGACAGGATAGGTTTTCTCGCTCTGGCAAGAGGAAGAAAAGACTTTGCTGAGAAGGTTGGCGGAGTAATTGCGGTTGCTCGTCGGTCAGGGGTTTCGAACACCTGTAACCAGATGATCACATTCTTGACTGCAGTTGGGATGACTATTCCAAGCGGCGGACGAGCATTCGCAATTGGACGAGAAAAGGGAGAAGTGTCTAAAGACCAGGAAGGCATAGACTCTGCGAGGCATTTGGGAAAAATGGTTGTGTGGACTAAAGTTGCTTTAGATAACTCGAGAAAGAGCTGCATTACTTCACATCCTTGAAAAGTTTATTTTCTTTTGCAGAAAATTCAGCCACTGATTTTTGAGAAGACAACTGCTACGGTCCTGACGTCTTGTCCAGATACTATTACCGATAGCAAAAATGCTTTTCTTAGATTATCGATTTCTTTTCATAGCTCGCAACAATATTTAGTTTATACGAGTAAACTATTTATTAAGGTAAACAATTCTTTCGTGGCATGAACATTAATACCGAAATCACCGACAGCATACTTGAAACATCCAGAATGCTAGACAGAACAGGCGACATGCTATTCTCCAGATACGGAATAACAATGACAAGTTACGAGATACTCGGGTACATAAGCGACAAAATTTCAACAACAAAAGACCTATCACAAAAACTGCAAACCACTTACTCAAACATAACTCATAAAACAAAACTGCTCGAAAACAAAGGTTACATTAAAAGAACACTCGACTCCAAAGACAAAAGATCATGGAACTTTTGCCTAACACCAGAGGGCGAAAAGACCCTGACCGCCATCCGCTTTCTCCACAGCGAAGCCACAAAACAGCTCTATAACCAATTCTCAGAAAAAGAAAAACAATTCATGGCCGATTTCCTGCAAGCAATCAAACAGCACCTAATGATGATATCCCAAAACCGCGACCAACTAGCAAAATTCGTGAACGAAGTCGTCAACGAATCAAATAAAAGAACAAAACATCAAGGAGCAAACTAGACATGCAAACAAAAACTCGTAAATTCAATTTCGGCTGGGGAAAAACTTGGACGTTTGGCTTCCTAGCTGGAGGAGTAATCTTTCTTGCCCTATCCGTTGCAACCTACATTTTTCTCCCATCTCTAAAACTTGTTTCATTGTTGCCATTCCTGATTTCGCTCAACCTTTTCGCTGGAGATGCAATTCTCAGATTCGTCAATCGAATGGAGTCAGAGTTAGTGCTACCCTTCGTGGACCTCTTTGCTTCGGATCATGATTTAATTCTTGATGCAGGTTGCGGCCATGGCAGAACAACAATTGCTCTCAGCAAAACTACAAAGAAAGGCAGAATCGTCGCCCTCGACAGGTTTGACGCGTCTTATATCGAAAAGGCAAAACTCTATTGGAATCAAACCTGAAAGCCGCTAACATCACAGACAGGGTTCAGATAGTTCAAAGCGACGTGACAAACCTAAAATTCGATGCCGACACCTTCGACACGATTGCTAGTTCTTACATGATGGATCATCTTGGCGAAGAAAAAATTCTCGCCCTCCGGGAGCTTAATCGCGTTCTGAAATCCGGAGGCAAATTCCTACTTGTTGTAATAGTTCGAAACTATGCGACTTTCGCCATTGCAAGTTTCATCAGTTTAGTTGCAATGGGCACCAAAGAAAGTTGGAGAGAGCTTTTCAGGCAAACCAACTTCAAGTTATTGGAAGAAGGTGACATCAACGGAGGAGCTTACTTCCTGGTAGAGAAACCGAAAACGATTAATGCTAAGAAATAGGGCTAAATCGTTAGACCGTTGGTTGATCTTTGATGACTGATCTTGTTCCTTTGATGTTCGGGGCGGCTTTGGTTGGAGTTTTGCATATGTCGGCTCCCGACCATTGGGTAACGCTTTGTATTCTCAGTCGGAAATCAGGTTGGAACGGGCGAAAACTGTTCAGTATATCCCTTGCAACAGCAATGGGTCATTCTATACTTTCGGCTACATTGGGTTTTGGAATCGCGGTTGCAGGACTATTGTTCTCAAAGCTGATCTCATCCTACATTTCATACACTGTCGGAATCGTAATGCTGGCGGTAGGTCTTTTCATCGGAATCAGAGCTCTTGTGTCCAAAAAGAAAAGGGAAGTTACTCCGGAAGAGAAGTTGCTTGAACAGAAGAAAATAAAGAATGTCATGGGGCTCAACGGAATCGGCTACTTTGCAATTCTAGGGGCAGCACTATCGCCTGATCTAAGTATCACCCCTATCTTTCTTGCCTCAATCACAGCTAGTTTACTTTTTGCATTATATCTAGTAATCATCTTTGTAGTAACTTCAGTTCTTACACAATTGATTCTGATGCAAGTTGGCGTAAAAGGGCTTGCCAAAACATTTGAGCACATCCCAGAGAAATACAACGACTCTATCGTAGGCTTCATAATCGCCGCCATTGGAATCTATATAATAATCGCTGGCTAGAAAATCACCCCAATAGACGTGTGATTTACCTAAAATGACGCCGTGATGTAGATCTAAACCCACGTTTAAATTTCATGTGAAAACTGGTCTCGCAAAAAATATAGACTGTGCCTTTATGTAAGATTTGCTTATTCGCAGGGAATTCAGATAGCGTGCGAGTTTTCACAGAGGCTGAATAGGCAGGGTCCTTATGTTAGAATTACTAGTTTAAAGTATTCTTACTTTCAGATCCGTTGCAGAAATCGACCTATAAACATCCACTTACCTTTTTTAGGGGTTAGTCTTTTAAAATTAGACATACATTATCTTAGCATACAGGTAAGCACTGATGGCTGAAATAAAGGGCTTGCTAAGACTGATAAGACCACTAAACTGCATAGTCATGAGTTTTGCGGTTCTAGTGGGTGCCAGCCTGACTGGTCTTGGAAACCTTCAATGGATAAACCTACTATTTGGCGCCATAACTGGCTTCACTCTAACGGGAGCTGCCATGGCAGTAAACGACTACTATGACTATGACATTGACAGAATTAATGAGCCAAACCGACCGATTCCCAGCGGTCAAGTATCCCTGAAAGCCTCATTGGTCGTAACTGCAATTATGACCCTTATTGGTTTGTCTTTTGCTTTCATGATTAGCCTTTATTGCCTGATTTTTGCTACGGCTGCATGGATAATCATGGTAACCTATACGACAATAGGAAAACGTGCAGGGTTCCCCGGAAACCTTCTAGTGAGTGCCTGCGTTGCTGCACCATTCCTTTTTGGAAGTCTAGTTGCCGTTGACAAGATAACGATCAACATACTGCTCTTTGCGTCCATGGCTTTTCTGTCAAATACAGGTCGAGAAATAACCAAAGGTATAGTTGACACCGAAGGTGACAGACAACACAGAATCAAGACTTTAGCTGTAGTCTTTGGCAACAAAAAAGCAGCTTTGGCAGCATCAATATTCTTTATCTCGGCAGTCTGCCTATCGCCAATCCCGTTAATTCTAGACATAGTCTCAATCTGGTTCATACCATTTGTTCTAGTAACTGACGTGGGCTTGTTTTGTTGCTCAATTTCCTTGTTGAAAAACCCAGAAAGAGAAAACTCACGAAAAATAAAGAAAACAGTCCTGTTCCTGTTCATATTTGGACTATTCGCATTCATATTGGGAATGTTGGGATAGAGTTTGCATGGTTACCAACACTGAAATTATCACAAACTCAGTGTTGCTCATACTCTGCTACTTGTACATCGTTGCCATAATTGTCATATCAGTAAAAATTGACTACCGATTCCCAAAAAATCTAAAGCGAAAGTTCCTACACATTATGATTGGCAACTTTGTTTACATAATACCTTTTTTCACCTTCACAACTTTCCCAACCAACTTCCCATTTTTCGTCGCATCACCTTTCATACTGTTAACACTTTTAGCATCATCCTACTCACCAATTAACTTAAAAAACAAAATATCCGGTCTAGCAGACATAACAACCGGCGGACACCAATTTGGTCTAGTCCTTTACGCAATCTCATATACAATTCTGGCTTCCTTCTTCTCTGCTAAACCATATGTTATCATAGCTGGAATTCTACCGATGGCTTTTGGAGACGCAGCCGCTTCCCTAGTTGGCCAAAAGATGGGGCGTCACCAATTCAACATACTTTCAAAAAAGAGCCTAGAAGGAACGACCGCTATGTTCACAATAACATTGGTAAGCGTGATGTTTAGCTTGCTGCTCTTTTCCTATTTATGCCCTTTTTCAACATTTACACTGCTACTAGCCTCATTAGGGGTTGCAGCTTCAGCAACAGTCCTCGAAGCACTAACACCAAAGGGACTAGATAACCTAACAGTGCCACTAATTAGCACCTTGATATTTCTGCTTTTGATAGGAGGAATATAGTTCAAACTCATCATAATCGATGGTTTAGATGGCTCCGGAAAAAGCACCCAAGCACACATAATCTTTAAGACACTAAAACAAATGAACAAAAAAGTATCAATACGTGTTCACCCTGAAAGTGATAATTGGATCGGTCAGAAGGCACACACTTTCTTGTATTCTAAAGGTAAATCCGCCCATTTTTCATCGGCCTTGTTCTACATGGCTGATGTTCTACGTTCAATACTTCTCTATTCCTGGCGAAAAGACGACTACATAATCTTTGTACGTTACCTAATGGGAACCGCATACCTACCCTCACCGCTTCACTCAATAGGCTATAACTTCTTTTCAGCCATAGTTCCAAAATCGAAAAAAATGTTTTTCTTAGACGTTAACCCAAAAGTAGCGGCATCCCGTATTGAGAACAATCGAACCGACATTGAAATGTTTGAGAACCTCGCCTCCTTAAGAAAAGTAAGAGCAAAAGCACTCGCGCTAACACGCTTTGACAACTGGATAATCATCGACTCAAACCAACCCACAGAGGCCGTAGCCTCAAGCCTTAGAACCCACTTAGCAGAATAAAATTCTTTTTATTCAAACCCTCTAAAATGATTTTAAAAAACGAGCGCGATGCAGTACCTCGATAGCCTCAAAATATAGTGGCGAAATCTTCTGCAGATTTATCTCGGTAGCCTCTATTTATGTCTCTTAGTCGCTCCTAACGCACCTAAGAGGAATCCTAGTTTCAATGTACCAGTAAAAAGCATTGACTGGGTGTCGGACTGGCTTACCTCATGGGGTATTAGCCGTTTGCAATAATATACAAATTTGAGCACAAGAGGTGATCTCAACTCTAGATCTGGAGAATGGGCTTTTGAGTTAAAATACGATTCTACTCCCCGTTTAGGGCTCAAAGAGGTTGTTTGCTTTTTCCAAGATGCTATATCTAGCAAATCACTAATTTTAAGTAAATTCAAACAGTTAGATTTTAGACAAAATAAGCCAAAAAAAAGCCATAATTGGTAAAATGGCGCCGGGAGGGGGATTTGAACCCCCGCGGCCCCGAGAGGCCACAAGCTGCTTGGTGCTTGCCATTAGCAAGCATCTCCAGGCTTGCTCCCTGCCTGGCTAGGATACCCCGGCACAAACGCAAACAGATACAGGCTAAAGAGCGTTCGACACATTTCTCTGACCTAAGCATAATTTAAAGCTTTATCGGAATATGTTTTGTAACATAATTTCGACCTTGGTGAAAACGTCTTTTTTCTAGATTGATTCAAATCAAATTGCTAAAAAATGGATAAACTTGAAGCATAAAATGAATTTTCTTGAAATTAGGTTTTTAAATGTCCATTGTTTCTAGTGTAAATTGCTTTCAGCTAGACAAAGTTTTTATTAGCGTTTGAAACTTAAACATCGACCGTTAAGATAAAGGATGATTCAAAATGTCCCTACAAAAAGGAGATTTTATACTAATCAAT
>Ga0182021_10007620_pt1 | contig 12836 bp, 11 predicted proteins | sample 612E3MmetaG_FD_120493 | JGI IMG/M metagenome (GOLD analysis project Ga0182021, IMG submission 120493) | Permafrost microbial communities from Stordalen Mire, Sweden - 612E3M metaG (Illumina Assembly) | ecosystem: Environmental > Terrestrial > Soil > Wetlands > Permafrost | place: Sweden... | reverse complement strand
CACTGCCAATCCGCATCGCCCGTCCTCTTCTGATCGTCGTTTCCGCGCCATCCGGCGCGGGAAAGACTACGCTTTGTGACCGGCTGCTCGCGGACTCGCCGAACATGCTTTATTCCGTTTCCTGCACCACGCGACCGCCGCGCGGGAACGAGGTCAATGGCCAGGACTATCATTTCTTGAGCAAGACGGAATTCGAACGGCGGGTGGCGGCTGGCGAATTTATGGAACACGCCGTCGTTCACGGCCATCAGTACGGAACGCTTCGGCAGGCGGTTGTCGAGGCCCTGCGCTCCGGCAAGGACGTGTTGATGGACATTGATGTGCAGGGCGCGGCGCAGATACGGCGCGCGGCAGCGGCGGGAGAGGCGATCCTGAAGAATGCGTTCGTGGACATGTTCGTGGCGCCGCCGTCCATGGCAGTCCTGCGGGACCGGCTGCGGAACCGCAAGGAAGATGCGGCGGAAGTGATCGAACGCCGCCTGAAGAACGCCGAGCAAGAACTTGCCCGCTGGCAGGAGTACGACTACCTCGTGGTCAACGACGATCTGGAGCGGGCGTACGCCGAATTGAAAGCCATTGTCACGGCGGAACATTGCCGTAACGTCGAGTAATGTTCACCGACACCCACGTTCACTTTGACCCGGCGGCTTCCGAAGAGGCCATTGAAGGGTGGATCGCCAGAGCCCAGGCCGCCCAGGTCACCCGGCTTATCGCGGTCGGGCACAATCCGGCTGCCAACGAAACGGCGCTGCGCGTGGCTGCTCGATTCCCTGGGATCGTTCGGGCCGCCCTTGGGTACGATCGTACGATGGCAACGACCAATCCCGATCCGGCGGATTTGCTGAGAGCGCCGGGATGTTCACCGGTCGCCATCGGCGAGATCGGGTTGGACTTTCACTATTCGCCCGAGACGGCAGAAGCCCAGTGCCGACTCATGGAAGCGCAACTCGCGCTCGCCCGGAGCCGGAACCTTCCGGTCATCGTTCATAGCCGCGACGCGGACAAGGAGACCCTCGATTTGCTGAGGGCCCACCGGGCGGCATGGACCGGTGATGCAGATCGCATCGGCGTTCTTCACTGCTTTACGGAGGATGAGCCCTTTGCCCGAGAGTTGCTCGATCTGGGCTTCTTCATCAGTTTCAGTGGGATCGTGACCTTTCGAAACGCCGGGCCCTTGCGGGCCGTGGCGGCGATGGTCCCTGCAGATCGGCTGCTGATCGAGACCGACAGTCCTTATCTGGCGCCGGTTCCGCACCGCGGCAAGACCAACGAGCCCTCGTTCCTGCCTGCGGTTGCCGCTGTTGTGGCGGCAGCCCGTGGCGTATCCGCAGAGGAGATCGCCGCCCTAACGTCGCGAAATGCGGGTCGACTGTTCAGGCAAGAATGGGCTTGAATCCGGCTTCTGTGAAGTGGGCGTCTTTGGACAGAGACTCGCGGATGCCCCGCTCGGCCATGATTACGAAACTCGTGCAGTCGGTGAACGAGTAGTCGTGGTCGGCGTGTTTGACGAAGAAAGCGCGCGCCCGGTTGAACAGGTCGCGATCCACGGAGAGTACCGTGCAGGCCTCCGAGCGATCGAGTTGGTCGAAGAACGCCCCCGCCAGATTCCTGTGCCCGCGGGCCTTGAGCAGGGTGGCGGTCTCGTCCATGACATAGTCGGTCGTGACGACCTGGATCTTTCGCGAGCGGGCGGTGGCGAGCCACCTTACGGCGGCGGCATGGGCGTCGTCGGCTTCGACCAGCAGGGCGTAGAACCCACTGGTGTCGACAAAGGTTTCAGGCGTCATAGATCAGGGCATCCATCTCCGAGTTGTTCAGGGACTTCCCGTCCTTCGCCGCCAGTTTGTCCAGAGCATAGAACGAGTCTACCGTTCCTTTCGCGGCGGAGGTCGGGGAGCGAACCGGTTCAAGGCGGACAGCCGGCTTGCCTCGGTAGGTCAGGGTGACGCTGTACCCCGCCGCGACCTCCCGAAGAATAGCTCCAGCTCCCCGTCGAAAAGCCAACATGCTGACTGTCTTCATGCTTCAAGTTGAACATGAAGTTGATCTTGGGTCAAGCCTTCAGCAACCTCTCCTGCACGACCGCGAGAGGCACGCCGCACACAAGCAGGCGTTTCTGGCGGCTGGTCTCGCCTGAAACGAGCAGGACGTCGCGGCGCGGAATACCCAGGACTTCCGCCACGAACCGGATCAAGCTGTCGTTCGCCTTGCCGTCCACGGGCGGCGCCTGGAGGCGGACTTTGAGGGCCTCGCCGTGGAGGCCCTGCACCTGGTTCCTGGAGGCGCGGGGCGTCGCATGAACCGTAACCATCACACCCTTGCCCGTCTGAACGATCCAACTCATGTCCGCCATTCTGCCCGCAAACGGCCGGAAAGCGAAGCCGGAAACGTCAGGGGATAAGTCTTGAAAGCGCTAACCCGAAAAGGTATCTTCTTACGTTTTTTTGGACCTGGGGAGAACTAAACACAACACCGGCTGCCAGCGGCCAAAAGGCTTCCGGTAAGGAGAAAAAGCATATGGCAACGAAGATCATGGTGGATGGGAATACGGCGGTGGCCAATGTGGCTCACGCCACGAACGAAGTCTGCGCAATCTATCCGATTACGCCTTCCTCGCCCATGGGCGAGACGGCCGACGAACTGAGCGCGGCCGGGGTCAAGAATCTCTGGGGCACGGTCCCCCTGATCTCCGAACTGCAATCCGAAGGCGGCGCCAGCGGAGCGCTCCACGGCGCCTTGACCGCCGGCGCGCTGACGACGACGTTTACCGCGTCGCAGGGCCTGCTGTTGATGATCCCCAACATGTTCAAGATCGCCGGCGAACTGACCAGCACGGTGTTGCACGTGACGGCGCGGTCCCTCGCCTGTCAGGGGCTTTCGATCTTCGGCGACCACTCGGACGTCATGGCCGTGCGCTCGACCGGGTTCGCCCTGCTCGGATCCGCCAGCGTCCAGGAAGCGCACGATTTCGCGCTGATTTCGCAGGCGGCGACCCTGGAATCCCGCGTGCCGTTCCTGCACTTCTTCGACGGCTTCCGGACCTCGCACGAAATCCAGAAGATCGACGAGATTTCCCGCGACATCATGCGGGAAATGATGCCGGACTCCCTGGTCTTCGATCATCGCAAACGGGCCCTCAGTCCCGACCGGCCGAAGATTCGCGGCACAGCCCAGAACCCGGACGTTTATTTCCAGGGCCGGGAAACGGTCAACAAGTACTATACGGCGGCCCCGGCCCTCGTTCAGAAGCAGATGGACAAATTCGCCAAACTCACGGGCCGGCAGTACAAACTGTTCGACTACGTGGGCGCCGCGGACGCCGAACGCGTGCTGGTGATCATGGGCTCCGGCGCGGACACCGCGCATGAGACGGTCGAGCACCTCGTGTCCAAAGGCGAGAAGGTCGGGCTGGTCAAGGTCCGCCTCTACCGACCATTCGACGTCAAGGCGTTCGTGAAGGCCCTGCCGGCCACGGTGAAATCCATCGCGGTTCTCGATCGCACCAAGGAGCCGGGCGCCATCGGCGAGCCGCTCTATGCCGACGTTCGCACCGCGATCGGCGAGGCGCAGAGCGAGAAGTGGATGCAAACGGCGTTCTATCCCCTGGCCCTCGGCGGCCGTTACGGCCTCGGCTCCAAGGAATTCACCCCGGCCATGGTCAAGGCGGTCTTCGATAACCTGTCCGGACAGAAGAAGAACCACTTCACGGTGGGTATCCATGACGACGTGTCGAACACCAGCCTGGACTTCGATCCTGCGTTCAACATCCCGCACGCCGGCCGAATCGAGGCCATGTTCTTCGGGCTCGGGGCCGACGGCACCGTGGGCGCCAACAAGAACTCGATCAAGATCATCGGCGACGACACGGACTTCTCCGCCCAGGGCTACTTCGTCTACGACTCGAAGAAGGCAGGCGCGATCACGGTATCGCATTTGCGGTTCGGCCCCGGCCTGATCCGCAGCCCGTATCTGTGCACAAAAGCGGACTTTGTGGCCTGCCACAACTTCTCCTTTGTGGAGAAGTACGACCTGCTGGCGAACGCCAAGAAAGGCGCCACGTTCCTGCTCGCCAGCCCGTACAGCGCCGCGGACGTGTGGAACCATCTACCCGACGAACTGGAGCAGAAGATCATCGAGAAGCAGGTAAAATTCCACGTGATTGACGCGAATAAGCTCGCCCATGAACTGGGCTTGGGCGCCCGCATCAATACGATCATGCAGACCTGCTTCTTCGCGATTTCCGGAGTGCTCCCCTCCGGGGAGGCCGTGGATGCCCTGAAGAAAGCGATCAAGAAGACCTACGGTCGCAAGGGCGAGGCCGTGGTGCAGAGCAACTTCAAGGCGGTGGACGCCGCCGTGGCCTCCCTGCAAGAGGTCAAAGTTCCGGCCAAGCCGTCCGGCAAGGTGAAGATGCCGCCGGTGGTGCCCGCCGACGCCCCCGAATTCGTCAAGACCGTCACCGCGACGCTGATGAGCCAGCATGGCGACAGCCTGCCGGTAAGCCTCATGCCCGAGGATGGCACCTGGCCGTCGGGCACGACGCAGTACGAGAAGCGCAACATTGCGACGGAGATACCCGAGTGGCACACGGACCTGTGCATCCAGTGCGGCCAGTGCTCGCTGGTGTGTCCCCATGCCACGATCCGGGTGAAGGCTTACGACCCGAAGCATCTCGTCAGCGCGCCCGCGACGTTCAAGTCCGCCGAGGCCAAGGGCAAGGAGTTTGCCGGCCAGAAGTTCACGGTGCAGGTCGCGCCGGAGGATTGCACGGGCTGCGGCGCGTGCGTCTGGAATTGCCCGGGTCGCGAACGCGACAAGGCGACCAAGCAGGAAACCGGCCGCCGGGCCATCAACATGGTCCCGCAGATTCCGTTGCGCGAGGCGGAGGCGAAGAACTTCGAGTTCTTCCTGTCCCTCCCCGAGACCGACACGAAGCTGTACCGGAAGGACACGGTCAAGGGCAGCCAGTTCGTGAAGCCGTTGTTCGAGTTCTCCGGCGCGTGCGCGGGTTGCGGCGAAACGCCCTACGTCAAACTGCTCACGCAACTCGTGGGCGACCGGGTCTACATCGCGAACGCGACGGGCTGCTCGTCCATCTATGGCGGCAACCTGCCGACCACGCCGTATACCGTTCGTGGAGACGGCCGGGGCCCCTGCTGGGCGAACTCGCTGTTCGAGGATAACGCCGAATTCGGCTACGGCATGCGGCTGGGCCTCGACAAGTTCAACCAATACGCGCTTGAACTCGTGGACAAGTTGATCGCCGGAACGGAGTGCAAGGACTCCAAGGTCGAGAAGGACTTGCTGGAGGCGATTCGCGGCGCGGATCAATCCACGCAGGCCGGCATCGAGGACCAGCGGGCGCGAGTGAGCGTACTGAAGAGCAAGCTGGCCGTCTGCAAGTGCGGCGTGTGCGATCAACTCGCTTCCCTGGCGGACTACCTCGTGAAGAAGTCCGTGTGGGTGGTCGGCGGCGACGGCTGGGCCTACGACATCGGCTACGGTGGCCTGGACCACGTGCTGGCCACCGGCAAGAACATCAAAGTGCTGGTGCTCGATACGGAGGTCTACTCCAACACGGGCGGCCAGGCGTCCAAGTCGACCCCGATGGGAGCGGTGGCAAAGTTCGCCGCGGCCGGAAAGCCGATGATGAAGAAGGACCTCGCCATGATCTCGATGACCTACGGGAACATCTACGTGGCGACCGTGGCGCTCGGCGCTAATCCGGCGCAGTGCGTGAAGGCGTTTGCCGAAGCCGAGGCGTACGACGGGCCGGCCTTGATCATCGCGTACTCGCATTGCATCGCCCACGGGATCGAGATGACCTCGGGCATGCAGGAGCAGAAGGACGCCGTGGCTTCGGCGCACTTCCCGTTGTACCGCTACAACCCGCTCCTGACCAAGGAAGGCAAGAACCCGTTGACGCTGGACAGTAAGGCGCCCACGATGAAGTTCAGCGAGCACGCCATGAAAGAAAACCGCTTCCGGGTCCTCAAGCAGACGAATGCGGCCCAGGCCGACCTGCTGATGGGCATGGCGGACAAGATGGTGGTGGCCAAGTACGACTTGTTGCAGAAGCTGGCCGCCCTGGCGCCCTGCACGGTCGAGGCGCCCGCCGCCGCCGCGCCGAAAGCCTGAAGAATACCGGCAACGAACGCCACACGAAGGGCGCCCCTGCGGGCGCCCTTCTTTTTTGGCTTTTTAAGTTGACGAGCCTATGGGTTAAATTATATTAATACCCACAGTGTGTCCGTGACAGACGCGGCAGGCCGGACCGGGCGGTGCGGCTGACCGTGGCGGCGGGCACGACATAAGGAGAGAGCATGAAGAGGTTGTGTTTGGTGGGTGCGCTGGTTATGGCGGTGGCGGTGGCGAATGGCGGAGAAAAGGCGAAGGAGAAGGGCGAAGCGAAAGCGGAGAAGGAAGTCGCCGCGGCTCCCGGCCTGGAGATGACCCTCACGGGAACCATCGAGAAAGTCGAGAAAGACAAGAAAGACGGGACACCGTTCATGACGTGGTACGAACTCGTCGGGGACGATGGCGTGAGAACGCACCTGCCGAAGGGCAAGGTGGAGGAGTTCGTCGGCATGAAGGTCAAGATCGTGGGAATGGGTGAAGAAACGAAGAAGAAGCACACGGTCGCGCGCAAACTGGAAACGATCACCAGTATCGAGAAAGTCGGAGCTGACGCCGAGGCGGCGAAGTAGGATCGGCTGACTATTGACTGTCGGTAACGCCCCGGAGCCTCTCAGGCCCGGGGCGTCTTTCTTTCGCCGCCGGATTCGGGCAGGCAAAGTCCCCCAACAAAGACTTCATCGTTGCAGTTTCGATTCACAGGGGTGAGCGGCCCGATAGCCAGGGGCAATGCGTTCCTTCCTCAGGTTCACCAGTTCCACGAAGAATGCAAACGCCATCATCGCGTAGATGTAGCGCTTGTCGATCGGCAGTCCCACGCCCACGGACACCAACTCCACGCCGACCAGCAGCAACGCACAAACGATCAGCGTGTCGAGCGAGGGATGCTTCTCGGTCAGCAGGGAAATCACCGAGGCCGAGAAAAACAGCAGCACGACGTCAATCGCAATGACGGCGATCATCAATCCGACATTCGACGCCATGCCCACGACAGTCACAATCGAGTCCACCGACAGCGTCAGGTCCACCAAGGCGATCTGCAGGACAATCGAAGCGAAGGGCCGGGCCGCGGTCGCCGCCGCCTTTCCGCTGTCCGCCCAAGCCCCGTTGAAGATCTCCCGGACCGACTTCACCAGGAGGAACAGGCCCGCCAGCAGCAGCAGGGTGTCCCGCAGCGCGATCGTATGTCCGGCCAGCCGCAGGCTCATCGTCCCGACCCGCAGCACGTAAACGAGCAGAAGAAGAAGCGCGAGGCGGAACACCAGGGATATCGCCAGGCCCAAGGCGCGGGCGCGACCCCTCGAACCCGGCGGCGCGCTTCGCCCCACGACGGCAATCGCGAGACTGTTGTCCGCGTCCATCAGGTGCGTGAGCGTCGCCAGGGCGATCAGGTCAACGACTTGTTCCAGGTTCGGCATCGCAAGGACCCTTCGGCGCGGCAGCCGGGTTACGGGGAAGTCTTGCCGCTCCGGTACACGTTCAAGTCCTGGGACAGGACCTGTACCGCTTCCGGAGTGGTCACATACACCTTATCCTGTCCGATCCGCGCGCAGTAGACGCCTTTGTTGTCGGCCGTCTGCGTTCCGAACGTGACCGTCTGATCCCCTTCCGAGGTGGATACCGTGAGTTCGAGCGACGGGCTCCACAAGCCATACTGGCGGTGCCGTTCCGAGTCGTCGGACGGCAGGTCTATGATCGAGACCGCGGGCAGGGACTCGACGGTCGCGAGGAGCGTCCGCACGGCCGATTCGGAGGCCGGCTCGTCGGAGGGATCCGTAAGCCTCCACGCGCCTTCCGGACTGCGGGCCAGCGTGTAACTATTCCAGTAATCCCGCTTCACCCGGATTCGAAGGAGGTCTCCCTGGTTCACGTTCAGCACGCGAGCCGATGGCGCCCCGGCGCGGGTGGCCACCGTCGAGGCCGAGGAACGCGGCCACTCCGTGGCAACCGCCAGCACGATCATGGCGACCATGGCCAGCAGCAGGATCGGCGTGGCCTTGCGGTTCATACGTTCCGCTTCCTCCGCCTCAAGATCCACGCCCCGATCAGCATGGTGACGCCGGGCACGACCAGCACGCTCAGCCAGTAGATGCCCTGGGCCTGGCGCCGCGTCAGGTCAATCATCCGGTATTCGATGAATTTCGGCCGCACCGAAATGAGATCCTGCCGGCCGGCGAGCCAGTCCACACAGTTGAGAAACAGGTTCATGTTTCCGGCCATGTCCACGTACTGGTTGACGATGAAGGCCGAATTCCCGATGACCACCAGGCGCCCCAACAGCGGAGGCCGGCCCGGCGCCGCCGACGGTTGCGAGCGTTCGCACGCCACACCCAGGGAGATCGGCCCCCTCTTGTCGCGTTGCTTGTCGATCCGTAGATGCTGCGTCCCGTCGCGCAGGGAGACCGCCCAGCCGTTTCCGGAGGACAGCATGAAGCTGTGCGCAAAGACACTCGGGTTGGTGTCCCGCGCGTTCATCGCGACGCGGCGCGCGGCCGGCAAGACGGCGGCGAGCGTCCCCATCCCCTTCCCGATCGGGTGATCCTGGGTGAACCGGGTCACATAGAGGCCGGTGGGATCCGCTGACGCGATATGGTCCTCCAGGTCCATTACGATGTCGTCCGTCAGGCGTATGTCCCACGGATTCAGCAAGGGCTCCAGCCCCGACTTGAGGGCGGGATCCAACAGGCACAGGACGCCGCCGCCCCGGTCGAGAACGCTTTGCAGGGCGTGCAAATCCTCATTCGACAATTCCTTTTGCGGGCCCGCGACCACGACCACGGCCGTGTTGGAGGGGAACTCGGCCGCGACGCCCGGCGTGACGATATGCGGGGTCGCCTGCCAGCCCGCGCGCCGGAGTTCCGCCGCGACGGTGGAGATCCCGTTGTTGCCCGAGTCGTGCGGATCCTTCTCTCCGTGGCCGGACAGGAACACGACGCGGCCGGGCGTCGTGCGGGTCAACTGGATCAGCGCGGCGGTCATCTCCGACTCCCCCACGAACTCGATCGGGCCGCGAATCTCCTGCCGCTGCACGTTCTCCCGCCGCTGGCGGACGAACGCCGACACGGGGATCCGGCGGCAACGGTCTTCCACGCCGACGATCACCTCGTCGGCCAGCGGCGAGGTGAGCTTGTAACGCTGCCGGATCCGCTCGGCCTCGGCCGGCTGGCGGACGGGATCCACGGTGTTGACGGAGACCCGCCCGGAATGCCCCTTGTACTCCGACAACAAATCCTCGACTTCGTTTCTGAGGTCCGCCGGTTGCGTCACAGCCACCTCGAACTCGACCGGCGTCGCCAGTCTTTCCAGCAGGCTCAGGGTCTGGGGAGAAAGGGCATAGTGCTTGGAACTGGTGAGATCCAGCCGGACGAAGTGGCGGGAGGTCAGGAACGTCGCGAGCGCCCAGATCACAATGACCATCAGGCTGTTGACGGCCACCGTCAGAGCCACGCCGGCCTGCCGCCGCGCGATTTGGTAGCGAAGGCGCGTCCGGTTCAGCAGCGCCGGGATGGCCGCCAGCGCGACCGCCAGGACCAGAACCCCCGCGTGATACAGGGACCAGATGCCGCCCGTCACCCGGGAGATCAGGATCCCCACCGCGAGCACGGCGGCGCCCGAGAGCAGCACGACCGAGATCCTGGGATGGCGCCATTCCCCGGGAACTCCACCCGGCACGACCCCGAACTTCCACCGGCGCGACTCAACCGCGCGGACGGCGAGATAGAGGAACATGACCGCAGTCCCGGCAAAATAGATCACGGCCCGGGAATCCAGCACGCCCCGCCGGAAAAGAGAGAAATGGTTGAACAAGGCGAGATAGGCCAGCGCGTCGCCGAGCCAGCCTTGCACACTGAGGGCGGCGGAGCCCGCCAAACGCAAAAGCACGCCGCCGACCATGGCGACCAGGGCGGCCAGCACCTGGCTCGACGTGGTGGCCGACACGAAAAGTCCCATCGCGATCAGCAGCGCCGCCATCAGTTGCTGGCCCAGATACCCGCACAGCGCCGGCCCCCAGTCGGGCGAACCGAACACCTGCAGAATGAACACGTAACTCAGCGTCGGGGCGGAGAGCACGAGAAAGGCCGCCCACCCGGCCAGAAACTTTCCGATGACGATTTGAACGTCCGTGACCGGATGGCTGGTCAGCACCTCGAACGTGCCCGAACGCATCTCCTCCGACAGCAGCCGCATGGTAATCAGCGGAACCACGAACACCGTCATCATGCCCAGGGCCGAGAACGTGTACCGCAGCGTCGCCTCCTGGGTGCCCGTGACGTGCAGCGCGAACACGTACCCCGCCAGCATCAGGTAGACGCCGAGCGTCACCACTCCGGTCGGCGAACCGATGACGGCCAGGAACTCGCGCCGGGCGATCAGTTTGATCCGATTCACGAACGCACCTCTTCCTTCGGCGCCGTCTTGACCGGCGACGGCGAGGCCGCGCCGGTATAGCGGAGGAACACGTCCTCCAGGGTTACCCGCTCGCGGTGCAGTTCCCGCAATTCGATGCCGGCCTGGCCGAGCAACCGCCCGATCTCCAGGCGCGGATCGGCGCCGTCCCCCGAAATCCGGAACTGCGCGAACTCGCCGGTTTCCTCGTACTTGTCGAGCGTCATGCCCGGCAGCCGGTTGATGAGCTGGGGAATCAGGGCGAACAAGGCCGGATGCGAACGGCACTCCACCGAGTAGGACACGACCACGCGGCCGCGCAGGTCCTGCGGCGTGCCGCTCGCCACGACGCGTCCGTCGTTCAGGATGATGACCGTGTCGCACAGCATCTCGATCTCGGTCAGGATGTGGCTCGAAATGAGAACCGTATGTTTCCCCTTGAGCGAACCGATCAACTGCCTGAACTCCTGGATCTGAAGCGGATCGAGCCCGATCGTCGGCTCGTCGAGGATGATCACCTCGGGGCGGTGAACGAGCGCCGCGGCGAGCCCCACGCGCTGGCGATAGCCCTTGGAGAGAGTCCGGATTTGCTGCGCGCGAACCTTGTCCAGGTTGCACGCGTCCAGGATGCCGAAGATCGCCCGTTCCGCGTCGGAGCCCGAGATTCCCTTCATCGCGGCCGTCCACCGCAGGTACTCCATCACCCGCATTTCCGGATAGAGCGGGCAGTTCTCCGGGAGATAGCCCAGCCGCTTCCGGACTTCGAGGGACTGGGTGTAGACGTCAAACCCGCAGACCCGGGCGCGGCCGCTGGTCGGCGGCATGTGGCAGGAAAGAATGCGGATGGCGGTGGTCTTCCCGGAGCCGTTCGGTCCCAACAAACCGACGAGCTGGCCCTGGGCGATCGAGGCGGACAGGTCAACGACGCCCGGATGCCGGCCGTAGAACTTTGTCACCTGTTCCGCCTGAATCGCCACCGCGTCCTGGCTCATGGTTGGAAAATCCCGTAGATTGTGAAAATGCAATAGAGGTAAATGGCGTAGCCGGCCAGCATGAGCACGCCCATGACTTTCCCCGGAGCCCTCCCGAACAACAAAGGAAGGAAGGGCAGTCCCCTCAGAAGCAACATCACCGGCAGATCGAGCAGCCGGTTCGCGGGCGTGAGGGTCAGCGGACCGAAGAGAGCGCTCAGGCCGGTCGCGCCCATGCCGACGAAGACGCTCTCCCCGAAGATCAGGCCGATCGATGTGTCCACGTGGCCGCGCCGCGTGGCCGCGAGGGACGCCGCCAGTTCCGGCAACGAGGTTCCCACGGCCACAAGGGTCAGGGCCACGACGGCCTCGCCGAGCCCCAGGTCCTGCGCAAGGACCAGGGACAGACGGTAAACTGCATAACTGCTGAGGAGCAGGACCGGTATGCTGACCGCCAGCAGGAACGAAGTCACCGACCACCGATGCTTGACGGTCCCCCCGCCCATCGCCTCCGCCGCGACCTCCTCCGCCTGCCGGGCCAGCTCCGGCTGCCTTTCGGCGGCGATGATGGACCACACGACGTAGAAAGCGCACAGCAGAACGAACAGCAAACCGACCGGCCAGCCGATCGAACTCCGCATCCCGAACGCGAAGAGGATGAGCAGCGAAACCAGCATGGGAATGCCGTGGTCGCGAAACCACCTCGCCTCGATGGGGCCGCGCGCCTGCAACAAACAAATCCCCAGCAACACGCAGTTGAACGTGACGGAACCGATGGAGTTGCCCACCGCCAACTGGCTGTGTCCGAACGCGGAGCCGAAGCAGGAGAAGAGTTTCTCCGGAATCGCGGAGACGAATCCGCCGAGAACCGCACCCATCCACAACCGGGGCATGCCCGTGAGTTCGGCGGCCATCGCGGCGGACCGCGCAAACCAGTCGGCGCTCTTGTTGAGCACAACGATGGCGATCGCAAACCAGAGGATGTGCAGAATCATGGCAGTCCTCGACCCTTGGCCGGCCCCCTGCTCATTTCTTCCCTACCGCGTTCGTGCTCGCGCCCGCATCCGCGGCCGCGCCGAGTTGCAGGGCCATTTCGTGGGGGTTGAACCATTCATACCCCGGGCTGGGGAACGTGATCTCGCCCAGGTTCAGTTTCTTGACGGCCTCGAGCGCCACGAGATTCCGGCCGCCCTCGCCGATCAACGCTTCGTTGAGCCGTTTGGAGCCCTCCGCCTCGGCGCCCTTGACCAGCCGCTGCCCTTCCGTCTCCTTCTGGCTCTTATACAAGGCGGCGTCCGCATTGACGCCGGAAGCGTACTTCTCCGCTTCCGCCTTCAGGCCGTT
>Ga0182021_10007617_pt1 | contig 12843 bp, 9 predicted proteins | sample 612E3MmetaG_FD_120493 | JGI IMG/M metagenome (GOLD analysis project Ga0182021, IMG submission 120493) | Permafrost microbial communities from Stordalen Mire, Sweden - 612E3M metaG (Illumina Assembly) | ecosystem: Environmental > Terrestrial > Soil > Wetlands > Permafrost | place: Sweden... | reverse complement strand
GCGGCGGGCGCGGTAACAGGCATGTAAAAGAGGGTGCCCTCATAGAGAGGCGGCATGAATTCCGAGCCGAGCTTCATGAAAGGATAGACGGTAATGCCGAGGACAATCACGGCCGCTATAATTACGAACATCTTAAAGCGCAGGGCAAAGGCAGCCACCGGCCCGTAAATCCAGTGAAGGAACCGGCTCACGGGATTTCTCTCCTCAGGTCTGATCTTGCCCCTGATGAAGAGCGTCATGAGTACCGGCGTGAGCGTCACCGCAAGGAAGGATGAAAAGAGCATGGCAAAGGTCTTGGTGTAGGCCAGGGGCTTGAAAAGCCGCCCGGCCTGGGCCTGCAATGTGAAGACGGGGAGAAACCCAACAGTGATGACGAGGAGTGAGAAGAAGAGCGATGGCCCCACTTCCTTGGCCGCTTCGATGATGACGTCCGTTCTCTTTTCCGGTCTGCCTTTTTCCTCCCATTCTTCCAGCTTCTTATGGGCATTCTCCACCATGATGATCGAGGCATCCACCATGGCGCCGATGGCGATGGCAATACCGGAGAGGCTCATGATGTTGGAGGTTACCCCGAGATAGTACATGCAGATGAAGGACATGACAATGGCTATGGGAAGCGTCAGGACGATCACGAGCGCGCTGGGCAGGTGGAAGAGGAAGACGAGACAGACGATGCTCACGGCGATGGCAAGCTTTATAATCTCTTCCTTCAATGTGGCGACGGAGCGGATGATCAGATCGGACCTGTCGTACGTGGGGAAGATTTTCACGCCGGCCGGAAGCGAAGGCTCGATATCCTGCTTGATCTTTGCCTTGACCCGCTCTATTACGTCGAGGACATTTTCCCCGAACCTGATGACGACAATGCCGCCGGCGACTTCGCCCTTGCCGTCAAGTTCTGCGACGCCCCTTCGAATCTCCGGACCTAGTTGAACATTGGCGATATTCTTAAGGTAGATGGGTGTCCCCGCGCTGTTGGTCCCGACCGCGATGTCTTCGATGTCTTTGATCGTCTTGATGTAACCCCTGCCTCGCACCATGTACTCAACACCCGAGAACTCAATCACGCGTCCTTCGACATCCAGGTTGCTTCTTCTCACGGCTTCCATGATCTTCGTGATCGGGATGTTGTAGGCAGAGAGACGGTTCGGGTCGACCGTAATCTGGTATTGCTTGACGAAGCCGCCGATGCTTGCCACCTGGGAGACGCCGGGAACACTTTCAAGGGCCAGCTTCAGTCGCCAGTCTTGCAGGGACCGGAGTTGTGCCAAGTCGAGGTTTCCTTTTTCGTCGACGATGGCATAGGAGAACCCCCAGCCAGCGCTCGTCGCATCAGGTCCCAGGACCGGGTTGATGCCCGCGGGAAGCTTGTTTCTGACTGCCTGGAGATATTCAAGAATGCGGCTCCGCGCCCAGTAAATGTCCGTCCCTTCTTCAAAGATCACATAGATGAACGAGGTCCCAAAGAAAGAAAAGCCCCGCACTGCCTGTACCTTCGGCGCAGCGAGGAGCGTTGAGGATATGGGGTAGGTGATCTGGTCTTCGACGAGGTCCGGGCTTCTTCCCGTCCACTCCGTGTAGATGATCACCTGGGTGTCAGAGAGATCGGGGAGTGCGTCGAGGGGCGTATGCTGCAGCGCCCAATAACCCCAGGCGATGGCAAAGAAGATCATCAGGAAGACGAAGAATTTGTTTCTGGCGCTCAATTCGATTATCTTAGCGATCATATGAACCCCTGTGAAATGCGATGAGCGTTGCTATCTTTTCCTCAGGGGCAGCGGCTCCACGCCCTTGAGCTTCGCCTCTGAATCGATTAAGAAGTTCGCGGAGGATGCAACCCTATCCCCCGCCTTTAGTCCCCGTGTCACCTCCACGAGTTTTTCCGCCTTGACTCCAGTCATCACCTCTCGTGGCTCGAAGTTTCCATCGCCTTTGTCCACGTAGACAACCTTTCTCAGGCCCGTGTCTATAACTGCATCTTCGGGCACCGCAAGCTTGCCTCCAAGATTGAGCCTTACTTCCACGTTCGTGAACATCTGAGGTTTGAGCTGGCCTGCCGGATTGGGGATAGTGAACCGGGCCTTGGCAGTGCGTGTCTCGCCGGTGAGGATCGGATAGATGTAGTCGATGCGGGAGGTAAACTCCTTGCCCGGAAAGTAGCTCAACCGTATGACGGCCGTGTCCCCAACCTTTATCAGGGGCAGTTCATACTCGTAGATGTCGGCCGTGATCCAGACCGTTGAGAGGTCCGCAACGTCAAAGAGGCCCTGCCCCGCCATCACCTTCATACCCTGGACCGCCGATTTCTGCAGAACATACCCACTCACCGGGCTGTAGATTACCAGGGTCCTTATGGGCGTCTCACTTTCTTCGATCCGTTTTATCTGGGCGTCGCTGATGTCCCAGAGACGAAGCCGTTGCCGGGCCGCTTCCACAAGGGCCTGGGCGTCCTTGTTCAGCATGTTCTGAAAGGCCCCCCCGTTCTCCTGCGATGCGACGCTTGTTTCTTGTTGCGCCCTTTTCGCCTGGGTGGCCTTGGCCCACTTCACCGCATTGATGAACTCTTGCTGGGTGGCCCACAGCTCGGGACTATAGATCTCCGCAACGGGCTCGCCCTTCTTGACGTATATGCCGGTGTAGTTCACGTGCAGTTTTTCGATCCACCCCTCGACCTTGGTGGTGATGGTGAAAAGCCTTCTCTGGTCATATTCGATCAGTCCCACGGTCCTGATCACTTTCTTCAGTGGTTGGACCGCCGCTGTTGCCGTCTTTACGCCTATGAGCTGTTGCTTTTCGGGGGATATCTCGACGGTGGGCGCATCCTCCGCTTTCTTCTCCTCGGCCGGGGGCTTGGCTTGAGGTTTTTCGGCAGGCATATCTGGCATTCCCGGCATGCTGCCCCCTTGTTGCTTCTTGTCCGGGGCCTCTGCCGCTTGAGATTGCGGACCGGCGCTGCCCTTGGGAACACCGCTCAGGACACCTGTCCGTGCAATATAGAGTGTCAAGAGTGCCACGATTACCAGGCCGCCTATAATCACCAGGTTCTTTTTCTTCATTTCGCCCCTCCCGCTCCACGTTCCGTCACAGCCGCTATCGCTTCCAGCCGCGCTATCGCTTTCTCTCTCTGAACGCTCTGAACCCAGTAAAGGAGTTCGACATCGAGGAATGTCTTGAGCCTCGTTACCACCGTGATGGCCTCCGTTTTCCCGGTGACGTAGCCCGCAAGGCCCAGTTGCACGTCCTGTTGGGTTTTTGGGATGAGACCATCCCTGTAGAGCGCTATCAGCCGCTCAGCCGTTTTTGCCATTGAAAAGCTATCCCTGACTGCTGATGCGAGCATATACTCTGTGGCCTGGAGTTCCCCTTTTGCCTCACTGAGGGATGCAGTTGCCTCGAGCACCGCCTGATCCTGCTTTGTCTTGCGATAAATGGGGAGATTGATTGTGGCGGTAAGGCTATACATATCCATGAGCCCCTGTGTCCTCGGGAAATAACCGGCCCCTATGGTCACGTCGGGATAGTATTCCTTCTTTGCCATCTTAATCTTGGCCTCTGCCCCCTGGACCATTTTCTCCTTTGACTTCACCTCGGGCGAGCGCTCCTTCGCCAGCGAGAGGAGTTCATCCAACGTGAGACTGAATGGTGTGTAGGGAGCTTCAGCGGGCCGGCCGAGGGGCGTGGTGACGTCTCTGCCTGCGGTGGTGTTGAGCATGCCTTGGAGGGCCTGTATTTTCTGTTTCTGCATCTCTTCTTTTTCAAGGAGCATATACTTTTCCGTCTGGGCCATGACCACTTCCTGCTGAGAGCCCATGCCGGAGGCATAGCGGGCAGTTGCCGCATCTTCCACCCTCGTGAAAAGGTCTGACGTTTCCTTCAGGATGTCGATCGTCTTGTAGGCAAGGAATAGATCGTAGTAAAGCTCCTTCATGCGGGCCGCAAGGCGCAGTTTCGCAGCATTGTACAGAGCCGCAAGGCCCTCGGCGTCACGGGTTGCCATTTCTTCCTTTAGCGAACGCTTCCCCGGAAAGAAAAACATCTGGGAGAGAGAAAACATTCCATAGGCCCCGATCTCCTCGCCGATCGTGATCCTCCGATACCCTTCGTTCTGGTAGCCGAACATGAACATGGGATCGGGAAGGCTTTTTGCCTGCGGTATTCTGTATTTGGCAGCGTCTACCCGTGACTCAAATGCACGGAGTTCCGGACTGTTCTTCAGACACTCCTCAATCAAATCCTGCAGACGGAGCGGCTCCTCCGCAGTAGCGACAGCCCTTCCCAACAGGAGGACTACCGCAACAAGACAAAGGAACCCGGCTGACAACCGCATGGTTTGTCCGCGCTGCCCATCCATCATGAGAAATCGTCTCAAGACACTCACCTCCTAAAGCTCGTCTTTTCATGTTCCAGCCATGCGCCGCGCGGCGGGTCCGGACGTGCCACCTTCAGGGCGCACTGCTCGTCGGCCGGTTTCTTGCCTTTCCTCTCGTCGCCCGTGGGTACCATGCTGTTGTGGCGAGCTTCCGGGCCCGTCGTACATGTATATCCCTGTTACTTGGCATCTATGGTGAACTTCGCAGTCTCCGTCTTTCCCGCATGAGTGACCTTGATGGCCACGTTCCACGAGCCCGCCATTGAAGGGTTAATTCCCGTCTTGTAGGTACTGCCCTTGAGTTGGGCCTCACTTTTGTAGTTCATGGCCGGCATCCCGGGCATTCCCGGCATGCTATATTCGACAACTACCTTGGCATCTGTCACGGGTTTTCCTGCCGAATCCTTTACGGCGATCTCCATGTTGTTCGGGCCGGCAACCGGAGGATTCCTGTCTATCCTCACGTCAACAGTGAGATCGCCGGTTTTCTTTGTCACCTCATAATCCTTTGCGTACACACCGCTTCCCAGAACAAGAAAGACCAGGGCAAGAACTGCCATCCTTTTCATGCGGTTACCTCCTTGAGAGTGTTTTTTAGTGAATCTAAATGGTCCTTATGCAACTATAATCCTATTTGCCACGTGAAGCACCTTTCCTGCCGCCGAGGAGTATCCCTATGCTGTGGGTGACCATAACTGCGGCCATCCCTTCTTTGTTCATGCCCCCGGTCGTTCCGGGATGCGGTGATTCTATCGGGAATGGACCGGCCCCATACCTGCGGGTTTTATTGAAATAGTCCCTCCCATGTGATAAATTGAGGTGCAAGTGGCATTAACGCTTGCTGTTTTCGATCGAAGAGGCAGAGCACAATCCTGCAATGGATATCAGAAAAAGATTGGAGGAGAGAGAAGGGCTTTTTCTTTCCCCCTATGCCCAGAAAAGTCGAGACACAAGGGGCAGGGCCGTATCGGAACCCCCTTGCGACATCAGACCGGCCTTTCAGCACGACAGGGATCGGATTGTCCATAGTAAGTCCTTTCGTCGCCTGAAGCACAAGACTCAGGTATTCCTCTTTCCCGCCGACGATCACTATCGGACGCGCCTTACCCACACGATAGAAGTGTCGCAGATTGCAAGGACTATTGCGAAGGCCCTCTTCTTGAATGAGGACCTTGTTGAGGCCATCGCCCTGGGCCACGACCTGGGCCATACGCCCTTCGGCCATTCAGGCGAGGAGATCCTCAACAGGGTCCACGAGGGCGGCTTCAGACATAACGAACAGAGCCTGAGGGTGGTCGACATCCTGGAGCGGAACGGTGCCGGGCTGAACCTGACCATGGAGGTAAGGGACGGGATCCTGCACCACTCAAAGGGTAAGGGCTCCCTCATGGCAAAGGAGCCGCAGGATAAGCCCCTCACCCGGGAGGCAGAGGTAGTGAGGATCGCCGACACCATTGCATACATAAATCACGACATCGACGATGCCATCAGGGGGAATGTGATACTTCCGGCCGATCTGCCGCAGGGGTGCAACGAGGTCCTTGGCGATACCCACTCGAAAAGGATCGACTGCATGGTGCGGAGTGTCATTTCGGAGACCCAGAAGAGTGCCGATTTGACTCTCGCTATTGGCGAGGAGATTGAGTACTATATGGTTCAGTTGCGGGCCTTTCTCTATGAAAGGGTGTACGAAAGTAGTACGGTTCATAACGACTTTGAGAAATGCGGTCGGATCGTGGCCGATCTCTACAACTTTTTTGTGACGAACCCCGGGGAGTTTCTACAGGAGACCGGGAGGAGCGATTTCTACGACCAACCATCCGTCTGCGTCTGCGACCACATTGCGGGGATGACTGACCGATATGCCTTCAACCTGTTTGAAAGGATGTTTCTGCCCATGCCATGGAGAATGAATGCTTAGGGGGAGAAGATGAGAAAGAAGATTCTTGTGGCGGATAGGGATGCCAGTCTGAAGGATATTTTTCGCGTTACCTTTACCGATGACAAATATGAAATACTCTATGGACCTACTGCGCGGGACGTGGAGAGGCTTGCCGCTGACGAGAGACCCGACATCTATATCGTAAACGTGAGCCTTCAGAAGGGAAGCGGTATTGAGGTCTACGAGAGACTGAAGAGCCAGGGATTGCTCGCTCAGGCCCGTTTCTTCTTTCTCAAAAATGAGGACGACATGACCGATGTGCCGGACACTCAGGCTGAGGGTGTCATCGATAAACCCATCAATTTCTTCAAGCTCCACGAGAGGGTCGATAGGGATGACGACATCATTGAGCTCACCGAGGTGGTGGAGGAGCCCCAAGACGCAGTGGCGAGGAGGAAAGCCATTCTGGAAGAGGAACTGAAGAGGGCGGCCATGCGGGTCGAGACCAGAGAGCCTCCTATCGTGCGAGGGTTTGTGGAAGAGGTGAAGAAAGAGGTGAAGGAGGTACCCAAAGTGTCGGAGAAGAAGGGAGAAGACTGGCTCGAAGCGATGAGCGAGAAGGTTACATCGAAGGGGCCCGTGACATCGGGGGAAGGCGGGATGCCTCCTCTGACGGAGGAACTGAAGAAAGTCCTCGGTCAGGCCATTGGGGAGGCAGCGATCAAGGTTACCGACGACATCGCTGCAGTTGTGAGCCGGTACGTGGAAGCATATACGCGGCAGACCCTCTACGAGGTGGCTGAGCGCGTTATCCGGGAGGAGATAGATAAGCTTTTGAAGGAGTCGTCAGGATGATGGATAAGTTCTACAGTCCAGCGGACGTTGAACAGAAGTGGTACGGTTTTTGGCTGGAGATGGGTTATTTCCGAGCTGAACCGGTCTCATCGAAGCCTGCTTTCTCCATGGTGATCCCGCCTCCCAACGTAACGGGCGTTCTCCATATGGGTCATGCCTTGAACAACACACTGCAGGACATCTCGACGAGGCACAAGCGCATGCGGGGTTTCAATGCACTCTGGCTGCCCGGCACGGACCATGCAGGGATCGCGACGCAGAACGTGGTGGAGAGGGAGATCGCAAAAGAAGGGCTCGGCCGGGAGGAGTTGGGAAGAAAGGCCTTCGAGGAAAGGGTCTGGAAGTGGAAGGAACAATCGGGGGGCAGGATCATTGAACAACTTAAGAGGCTCGGCTGCTCCTGCGACTGGTCCCGGGAACGCTTCACCTTGGACGAAGGCCTGAGCAGGGCCGTACGGGAAGTCTTTGTGCGCCTTCACGAGGAGGGGTTAATCTACCGGGGCAATTATATCATCAACTGGTGCCCCCGCTGCAAAACAGCCCTCTCTGACCTCGAAGCCGAGCATGAGGAGTCGAAAGGCCATCTCTGGCATATCCGCTACCCCCTGGCCGAAGGGAGGGGCTTTTTCACCGTCGCCACGACACGGCCGGAAACCATGCTTGGGGACACGGCCCTTGCCGTTAACCCCGATGATGAGCGTTATGCACGGTTCATAGGAAAAGACGTGATCCTCCCCCTCATGGAAAAAAGAATTCCCGTCATAGGGGACACCTATGTGGACATGAGCTTCGGGACCGGGGTGCTCAAGGTAACACCGGCCCACGACTTCAATGACTTTGAGATCGGCAAGAGGCGGGGCTTGGACGTGGTCAAGGTGATTGACGAAGACGGGAAGATAAACGAGAATGGAGGCCCTTACAGGGGCTTGGACAGGTTCGATGCCCGGGACAAGATACTAGAAGATCTGCGTTCGAAGGGGCTTCTTGACAAGATTGAGGACTACCCCCTCCTTTCGGGTAGGTGTTATCGCTGCAAAACAGTAGTTGAGCCGTCTCTCTCGCTTCAGTGGTTCGTGAAGATGAAGCCCTTGGCCGAGGCGGCCATGGACGCTGTGCGGCAGAAGCGAGTAGCCATCATCCCTGAGATGTGGGAGAAGGTCTATTTTGAATGGATGGAGAATATTAAGGACTGGTGCATTTCCCGGCAGATATGGTGGGGCCACCGGATACCGGTCTGGTACTGCGACGCCTGCGGCAAAACGATAGTGGCGAGAGAGACCCCGGTTTCCTGCGAGGATTGTAAAGGCCCCCTGAGACAGGAATCGGATGTGCTCGACACGTGGTTCTCCTCCGGTCTCTGGCCCTTTTCTACATTGGGGTGGCCTGACTCAACGGATGACCTGAAGACCTTCTACCCCACGTCGCTCCTCATCACCGGCTTCGACATCCTCTTTTTCTGGGTTGCCCGGATGATCATGATGGGCCTTCACTTCATGGGAGATGTCCCCTTCAAGGACGTGTACATCCATGCCCTCGTGCGGGACGCGGAAGGGCGCAAGATGAGCAAGTCCAAGGGCAACGTGATTGATCCCCTCCTTATGATCGACCAGTATGGCGCCGATGCCTTCCGCTTCACGCTGGCCATGCTTGCTGCCCAGGGAAGGGATGTCCTGCTCTCAGAGGAGAGGATTGAGGGGGGCAGGAATTTTGTAAACAAGATATGGAATGCAACCCGCCTTGCCCTTGCTCTGCTCAAAGATACGGAACTCCCCGGAGATCCGGTGGAATCGACCTTTCTTCCCGACCAGTGGATCCGCTCCCGGATGCAGAAGGTGACACGGGAAGTGGAAGACGGTATCAACACCTACAGGTACAGCGAGGCGGCCCACACGCTTCATAGCTTTGTCTGGCACGAGTTCTGCGATTGGTATCTTGAGCTGATAAAGCCCAACCTGTACGGGAAGGTGGAGAGGTTCGACCGCATTGCCACCGCTTCCGTGCTTCACCGGACCCTCATCGAGATCCTCCGGCTTCTTCACCCTTTCATGCCCTTTCTCACTGAGCAGCTCTACCATCAGATGCCTGTCCACGATGGGGAGAGCATTGTGATCTCTCCCTTTCCTCAATTCAGTGAAAGCGAAGTGAACGAGGTAAGCGAAAACCGGATGGGCGCCGTTATGGGCGTCATCGAGGTAATACGGAACATACGGGGCGAAATGGGTATTCCCCCGAACGTCAAGGTTGAGGTGCAGGTGCGGGGAGGGGATACCAGGGTTCTCGAAGAATACGGCTTCTACATAAAGGAGCTGGCCCGCGTCGATACCCTTACCTTCATCAGAGGGGCTGCGCCGGAGCGTGCGGCAATCGGCCTGTACAAGGAGACTGAGATATTTATTCCCATCAGGGACGTTGAGATTGTAAAGAAAGAGCTTGCGAGGATCGAGAAAGAGCTTGCGAAGATCGAGAGCGACATAGGCAGGGTCTTTAATAAGGTGAACAACAGGGAGTTCAGGGAGAAGGCCCCCGCCGAGGTCCTCAAGAAGGAGGAGGCAGTCTATGAACAGCTCAGGATCAAGAAGGAGACCCTTGCAGGGAACAGGGGAATGCTGGAAAGCCTCCTGAACAAATAGACCGATGGCACTCGATTTTGGCATCGTTGAAACATTTATCAACGAATACCGCGACGCCATGCGGGAAAAGACGGTGCTGCGTCACGAAAGGTACAAGATTCTCCAGGCCCTGACGGAGAGGCTTCGGGGTTCTCTGAGGGATTACGAGACATTCGAGAAGGAGCTTGCGGCTGTCATCAAGGTGATAGGCAGTACGGAGAGCTTTGAGGATCTGCGGCTCCAGCACGAGCGCTCTGTGGCAGGGGTCAGAAACTACTACCTCGAAGAGCAGACGGCGGCAGACGTCAACGACCTTTTCCGCATCATACGGGATGCCATTACCATCAAGGTGCTGAAGCTTGTCGAAGATGAGATGATACGGGACGGCCTTGGAGCGGCCCCCTGCGACTATTGCTGGATAGGGCTGGGGAGCGAGGGCAGGGATGAGCAGACCTTCGTTACAGACCAGGACAATATGCTTATCTATGCCCTTAAGGGCGGAAATGCCGGCGAGGCCGAGAGCTACTATGAAGACTTCGCTGCCCGGGCCGTGGAACGGCTCAACGAGGTGGGGTTCAGCAAGTGCAAGGGCGGCATTATGCCGTCCAACAAAAAGTGGCGCGGCTCTGTCGAGGACTGGAAGAAAAGGATTGGAGACACCCTTACCCGCGCCACGGAAGAGCTTGAACTTCTTGACCTCATCATCCTGACCGATGCCCGTCTGATTAAGGGTGGCCGTCGTTCTTTTGATACTGTGGTGAAGACCCTCTTTTCTCTGCTTGCCGAGAACAGGAGCGTGATGCAGGACCTGATCGAATCAGCCATCATGATGCCCACAGCCCTCGGTTTTTTCGGGAGGTTCAAGGTGGAGGCGGAGGGGAACAATAAGGGGAAGTTCAACCTGAAGCTTCTGGGCTGGTCCCCTCTCATCATGTGTGTGCGGGCCTTTGCGCTCGAGGAGGGCCTTTACGAAACAAATACGCTACGGAGGATCCGTCTCTTGCGGCAGCGCAATATGATCAAGAAGGAGGTGGAGTCGGACCTTGTCGATGCTTACCTGCTTTTTGTGAAGTTCAAGCTCACCAACCAGATTCAGAACAGCGGGGAAGGCGACCCCAGCTTTGTGAACCCCGATATACTGGGACCCGAGGAAGCAACAAGGTTACGAAAGGGCATGAGGGTAATCGAAGCCTTTCAAAAGTACATACACGAGGTGCTGTTGTTCGGACAGCCTATATGACGCGAGGGGGGAATATGAAAGTTGTGGAGGTAATGAACAAGAATGTGGTCTCCTGTCATCCTTCGGAGAAGCTGCCTGTTGTTATCAACAAGTTTGAGCTATTCCATATTGCAGGCATGCCCGTTATGGAGAAGGGAAAGCTGGTAGGCATCATCTGCCAGACTGATATCCTTAGGGCCGTGAAGACCGGCAGCGTGCAGGAGATGGTTGTTCAAGACGTGATGACCACGGAGGTATGCTGCGTATCGCCTACCGATTCCGCGGTCACCGTAGCGAAATTGATGATAGATAAGGATATCAACAGGATCCCCGTCACTGAGAATGAAAAGGTTGTAGGTATCGTGACGCGGGGCGATCTTATCAAGGCAGCAGCCATCTGCGAATGAGGTAGATATGAAGATTACCCGGGACGTGGTGGAACATGTGGCCCATCTGGGGAGGCTGGAGTTGGAGCCCGAGGAGATCGAGCTTTATACGGCCCAGATCAACAGCATTCTTGAATACATGGACCAGTTGAATACCCTGGACACTACAGCCATCGAGCCTACCACCCATGCGATCCCCATGGTGAACGTGTTGAGGGATGACAGGGTGGTGGAGCCATTGGCCACCGAAGCGTCGGTAAGAAATGCGCCGGCGAGGAAAGAAACCTTTTTTAAGGTTCCCCCCGTTATAGAGGTGGAATAGGAGAGGCCATGGAAGAGATTCTTACGAGGGACATTGTGGAAGTGCGGGACCTGCTACGGGAAAGACAGGTCTCCTCTGTCGAGCTGACCCGTTTTTACCTGGAGAGGATCAGCAGGTACGATGGCGGCCTGAAGGCTTATCTGAAGGTGACGGAAGAAACTGCCCTTCAGATGGCAGGTGAGGCCGATGAGAGGATTGCACGCGGTGAGGAGTCGCCGCTCCTTGGCGTACCCTTTGGCATGAAGGATATCCTCTGTACGAAGGGTATAGAGACGACGTGTGCCTCCCGTATCCTCAAAGGTTTTATCCCGCCCTACGATGCCACCGTCATAAGAAAGCTGAATGAGAGCGGCTACGTCCATTTGGGCCGGCTCAACATGGACGAGTTTGCCATGGGGTCCTCTACCGAGAACTCCGCATTTCAGGTTACCCAGAACCCGTGGGATGCTGACAGGATTCCGGGCGGTTCCAGCGGCGGGTCTGCGGCAGCGGTGGGGGCCGGACTCTGTACGGCTGCCCTCGGCACTGATACCGGCGGATCTATCCGCCAGCCTGCGAGCCTGTGCGGAGTTGTGGGGATGAAGCCCACCTATGGAAGGGTGTCGAGGTACGGTCTCGTTGCCTTTGCCTCATCCCTCGACCAGGTCGGTCCCCTTACGAGAAGCGTACGCGATTGTGCCACCGTCCTCGGCGTGATAGCGGGCCACGACACCATGGATTCCACGTCCATCCCGCAGGATGTGCCCGATTACATGGGTTTCATAGGGAAGGATATTAAAGGCATGCGTATCGGGATACCGAGAGAGTATTTCGTGGAAGGCATGGACGAGGATGTGAGGAGATCGGTGGAGGATGCGATCAGGCTCCTCGAGGGCCAGGGAGCAATCCCCGTTTCCATCTCGCTCCCCCACTCCGAGTTTGCCCTTGCCACCTACTATATCATCTGCACGGCAGAGGCCTCGTCTAATCTGGCCCGCTATGATGGGGTAAAGTATGGGCTTCGCGTGGAGGGTAAAGATATCATCGAGATGTACAAGAGGACGCGATCGGCAGGATTCGGCAAAGAGGTGAAGAGGCGGATCATCCTTGGCACCTACGTGCTCTCCTCCGGCTACTATGACGCCTACTATCGAAAGGCCAATCAGGTGCGTACCCTCATCAAGGGTGATTTCGACAAGGCCTTCGAGGCGTGTGATCTCAT
>Ga0182021_10007616_pt1 | contig 12845 bp, 11 predicted proteins | sample 612E3MmetaG_FD_120493 | JGI IMG/M metagenome (GOLD analysis project Ga0182021, IMG submission 120493) | Permafrost microbial communities from Stordalen Mire, Sweden - 612E3M metaG (Illumina Assembly) | ecosystem: Environmental > Terrestrial > Soil > Wetlands > Permafrost | place: Sweden... | reverse complement strand
CTTACTACAAAAAATTATAAAGCCGTGAGCTGTTTTTGTAATTTATCAAGTTCTGTTTGCGCTTTTAGCAGTTTCTCCTTCTCTACTGCCACAACTTTCTCCGGCGCTTTGCCGATGAATTCTTGATTAGACAATTTTCCGTTTAAAGCTTTAACGAAATTTTCTAAATTGGTGATTTCCTTTTCCAAGCGCGCTTTTTCTTTTTCCGAATCAACCGCGCCTAAAAGATAAATCTCGATCTCGCCGACAGCGGCATAGATTGCGCCGGATATTTTTTCTCCTTTGGCGGAAATCTTCAAATCGCTGATACCGGTCTTCAAGCTCTTAATCAATATTTCATTCTGCTTAACCGCTTCCAAATTATCGCCGGCATAAATAACAGCTTCAACTTTGCGCGCCGGCTCAACTTTATTTTCTGCCCGCGCGTTGCGAATTGCTAAAATAATATTTTTTGCCAATTCGAAACCGTTTTGTTGTGGTAGGAACGCAAAATCTTGCGTTCCTACGATGGGGTATTTTTCTACCATCAACATTGAATCATTAAATTTCTTCCAGATCACCTCCGTCACAAACGGCATAAACGGATGGCCTAATTTCAAAATCGTCCGCAAAACATCAAGCAAAATCGCCTGCTTGTTTTCACTTTCCTCGAATTTGCTTGCCTCCAAATACCAATCAGCAAAATCGTTCCAGACAAAATCAATTAATTTTTCGCCAGCCTGAGAAAAAGCAAAAGCTTCAATATCTTTTTTCATTTCGCCGATTAAATTATTACAGCGATTCAAAATCCAAGCCTCGGCACCGGTTAATTTTTCGTTATTTATTTTTTGAGTATCGTTTATATTATTTTCATTGCTTAAAATGAATCTGGAAACATTCCATAGTTTATTGACGAAATTTCTTTGTGCTTCAACTTTTTCCATCGACAAGCGTGCATTATTTCCCGGTGTATTGCCAATTAATAAAGCTAAGCGCAAAGAATCGGTGCCGTATTTGGCGATGACGTCCAGCGGATCAATGCCGTTGCCTTTGGACTTGGACATTTTTTTGCCTTTGTCGTCCAAAATCATTCCATGCAGATAAACATCAGAAAAAGGTTTTTCGCCGAGCGCGTAATACGACATCAAAATCATGCGCGAAACCCAAAGCGTTAAAATTTCAAAACCGGTTTCCAAAACGGCGGTCGGATGGAATTTGGCCAAATCGCCGGATTTTATTCCGTCTTTAAAATTATCAGGCCAGCCCAAAGTTGAAAAAGTCCACATCCCAGACGAAAACCAAGTATCAAGAGTGTCGGGATCTTGTGTCCATTCATTTCCTTTCGGGGATTCTTCACCTACGTAAATTTCATCACCAGAGATTTGAGATTTGAGATTTGAGATTTGGTTTTTATTTTTATACCACGCAGGTATACGATGACCATACCAAATCTGTCTTGAGATGCACCAGTCATGCAGATTGTTCATCCAATTTTCATATTGGTCTTTGAATCTAGCCGGTGTGAATTTTATCTCGCCCTTAGTCGAGGCTTCGATAGAAACTTCTTTCAAAGATTTTCCGCCCAGGCGCTCTAATTTTTTATCAACATCGATAAACCATTGTTTGGACGGCAACGGCTCAACGCCAGTATCACAGCGATAACAGACGGATAGATTATTTTGCAGGTCTTCTTCTTTTTCCAGCAAGCCGGCGGCGCGTAAATTCTCGATAACTTTCTCGCGCGCCTCCGTTGCTGACAAACCAGAATACTCACCAAAACCCGGATGAATATTGGCGTTTTCATCGATAACTTTTATCATTTCCAAATCATTTTTTTGCGCCATCTGATAATCGACCATCGAATGCGCCGGCGTCACGCCCAAAGCGCCAGTGCCAAATCCAGCTTCCACGCCGCGATCCGCAATTATTTTAATTTTCAGCGGCACGCCGACAAAATCAATATCAAAAGTTTGGCCGATATATTTTTTATAGCGTTCGTCTGAAGGATTAACTGCCACAGCCGTATCACCAAGTTTTGTTTCCGGACGAGTCGTGGAAATTGCAAACGGAAAATCAGCGGAATATTTGAAAGTATATAATTTCGCATTCTGCTCTTTATATTCAACTTCATCATCGGCTAAAGTTGATTTACAGCGCGGGCACCAATTGACGACTCGCTCACCGCGATAAATCACGCCGTCGTTATACATATCCACGAACATTTTTTTCACCGCTTTGCCACGCTGTTCATCTAAAGTATAAGCTAGGCGCGACCAATCTAAAGATGATCCCATTTTTCTAACTTGATTTAAAATTGTTTTTTGCGACTCAGCGGCGAATTTATTTACTTCAGCTAAAAAAACTTCACGTCCTAAATCTTGCCGAGTTTTACCAGTTTCTTTAAATATTCTTTTTTCCACGACATTTTGGGTGGCAATCGCGGCATGATCAGTCCCCGGAATCCAAAGCGCCCGATAGCCGTTCATTCTTTTATAACGAATTAGCAAATCTTCAACGGCAACTAAGACGCCGTGGCCGCAATGCAATTTATCTGTCACGTTCGGCGGCGGCAAAACAATCGTATAGGCCGGGGCGTCAGCAGGCAATTTTAAATTATCCGGATTATAAAAACCGGAATCTTCCCATTCCTTATTTATTGCGTCCTCGTAATCGGCGGGATTGTATTGTTTTTCAAATTCTACTTCATTATTCATATAAATATAAAACTAATTGGTATAATGCTAATTTTGCCGATTCGTCTGCCGCGCTACGAATGCGGCTCATGCGAATTAAATAATGAGTGATGCGAATCTACGAATTTCTTGCTCTCAACATTGTCGTTTAACGATTTTGAAAGCGCTGAATATGCTATTTTTAACCCAAAGATTATCGGTGCATTCGGCTAATATTTCTCTTAAATTATAATAATAGATTATCAAAAGAAATGTGTTTTGGCAAGACGGAAATCAATTAAGAATTATCCTTCGACGGGCTCAGGACAAGCAAATTAAAAATTAAAAATTTTATGAGAAAATAGGCAAATTTGACGATTCAAGAATTAAGATTTAATATTCAGATAAATAATGTTCTTTGCCAAATTAACCAAGGGAGGGTTTATGAATATTACAAATATTGCCGATTTGGTCGGAGTTGACCTGACTAAGGCTGGATTTCAGATTCAGGAAGCGACCGAGGTTTACGAAGTGAATAACCACGAAGAAAGAGCCAAGACACTCGGTTGTTTTAAAAACGAGAAAAGGGCTCGGGCTTTTGTCGACAGAACCAAACATTGTCGTTGCGCCAAGATTAAAATCTTAACGGACGGTAATAAAATGTTCACCGTCGGCGGCACCGCGAGTTTGTTCACTGACGAAATAGAAATTAGCTTGAAGCGTTTGAATAATAAGATAAATGAGGGCGTTGAGGAATATTGAGTCCAAAAAAAATTGGAGCCTTGCTCCGCCAACACGCAAACCATCACGAAATTTAAGTGATGGTTTTTTATTTAGCTATAAGTTGACATTTTTACCATTGAGTTGTATGATATTCGGTTATCTTCGTACCTTAACATTTAATCGGAAGGAGAATTTATGTATTCTGTTGTTTTTGAAGGTACATTCAGTCGTTTTGCCGGCATGATGGATGTGGTAAATTATTTTTTCGAATATTTTACTATCAGCGGCAGCCATGACAGTTTGGCGGATTTATTTGCTACTTGGCGCTTTCTTTTTGATTCGCGCAAATTTCAAGACAGGGAAACGGCAGAATTTCCGCGTGTCGTTCAGAGTTTGACTAAAAATAGAACGTTCTATCCGGAGTTTTCCGTTCTGCGGGCGGAAATCATGGAAGAAGTGGTTAAAAAAATTACTGAGAATTATCCGAACTTTGATCCGTATGTTTTTCGGGAAAGTGAAGGCAAATTTGAACCGCTTTGGCATCCGGTCAGCGGCCAATCGCTTTTTCGGGAAGCGGCCGGAAAAATTAAAACGACTAATCTGCCGCCAACCGGAAATTTTGAATTTATGCCGCCGGCCATTGTTCGTGAAATTTTTTCCCTTTCACTGAAAAGCAGTGATCCGGTCAACGGCTTGACTGAATATTTTAGTCAGGACACGCGCAATTATATGTACGGTTCACTGCCGCCGGGGGGAAATATTCTCGGCGCTGATCCGAAAAAATTTCTGCTTGACCTTGTCTTTTCTTGCGGCGATACGGCCAAAGAATATTTTGCCGAACAAGCAAAAAATCTTTTGCTAAAACATCCACTGGACGACCTGGAATCGCAATTGGATTGTTTTAAAATCTTAGCTTGCCTGTCGTTCAAAAAGAAAAAGGATGACCTTTCGTTCAACACGATAGAAGCGGCTAATGCGGCTATTAAGTTTCTGTTTATGGGTCGGGCGCCGATTAAGGTCGGCGGCGAAATAATCATTCTTTCCGAAATAAATTAAAGAAAAACAAAGGACCGACGGGCGGTCCTTTTTTGTTACCCATTAAAACGATTGGGAGTTGTTTCTAATAATGAGATTTTATTGAATTTTTTCGGGATAAATTGTATAATATAATGTTGGGCGATAATTATTGACACTAATATTTATAAAGGCTAAGATAAGATTTTGAATTAGAAAAATTTTGGCGGATTTTTGCAAATCACAAGGTAAATTATTGTCTGTCAAGTCATATAAATAAATGTTAAATCAGCACGAACAAATTTTTGAACAGATAAAAAAGGCGAAAAATATTTTGATCGCTTTTTCTTCCAATTGGAACGGCGACAATCTTGGCTCGGCGCTGGCTTTGAATTTATTTTTGAAAAAGATTGGCAAGAAGGCGGAAGTGATTTCCAGCAAGGCCGAAGACGGATCGGTGGCGGAAGCGCGCGGCAAAGTTTTTTCTTTTTTGCCCGGTTTTGCGGACATCAAAAGAATTCCGCGCGAACTGAATAAATTCGTCATTTCTTTGAGCTTGGCCAACGGACAAATTAAAGCCGTAAAATATCGTTTGGAAAATAACGAAGCTAAATTTATTATCACGCCGCTCAAGGGAAATTTTTCCGCCGAAGATATTAAAGTTGAATCGGAAAGCGCGAAATATGATTTGATAATTTCGCTCGACACGCCGGATTTGGATTCGCTGGGAAAATTGTTCGCCGAGAACACGCAATTTTTTTATGCCACGCCGATAATTAATATTGATCATCATTCTTCCAATGAAGAATACGGCCAGATAAATTTGGTGCAGATTAATGCCGTCGCGACCGCGGAAATTATTTTTTCACTGCTGAATTCTTATGAAACGAATTTGATGGACGCCGACATCGCCACTTGTTTATTGGCTGGAATCATTGCCAAAACGCGGAATTTTAAAACGCCGAATATAACGCCGGACACTTTGGCGATGACTTCGCAATTAATTTCCGCCGAAGCGCGCCGCGAAGAAATCGTGAATAAATTATATCGTTCGCGCGACATCGGCGCCTTGAAACTTTGGGGCATTGTCTTGAGCCGCTTGACAGCGGTGCGAAACGGCCACGTCGTCTGGTCCACCGTGACAGAAAACGATTTTTTGAAAACCGGCACGACCAAAAATGATTTGAACGACATCGTTGATGAACTGATTGCCAATATTCCGGAAGCGAAAATAATTTTAATTTTCTACGAAAAAACCGAAAAAGACGGTAATATTTTTGTCAGCTTCATCGCCCATTCGCCGAAAAATATAAATTTAATGGATTTGCTCAAAGACCACAATCCGCGCGGCGACGAGAAGATGGTGGAAATTGAAACGCGAAAAAAATTGGAAGAAATCAAGAATGAAATTATTCAGCTGATTGATAAAAAACTCGGTCAAAACGGCAATTAATGTTGTCATTCCCGCGAAGGCGGGAACCCAGAAAATATGATTAGATTATTCTAAGTCAGATTCCTATGTTTGTGGGAATGGTGTGGAATGTTTTAGCACTTGAAAAATATAGTTTATCGTGTTAAATTGGATATTGTTATAAACACGCGTCCGGAAACGAGAGCGTCCATAGCTCAGCTGGTTAGAGCACGGCTCTTATAAAGCCGGGGCCAAACGAATTACGAATTACGATTTTCGAATTACGAATTTTTTTTCTTTTTACTATTATACTGTTAAGCGATATGGGTATGTAGCTCAGCTGGTTAGAGCACGGCTCTTATAAAGCCGGGGTCGGTGGTTCGAGCCCACCCATACCCACAATCAGAATTGTGAGATGTGAAGTGCGAAGTATAAATTAATTCGCACTTCGAAAATCGTAATTCGAAATTTGAGAAGGGCGGTTAGCTCAGTTGGTTATCCGCGACGTCGCCGAAGGCGCGCGCGGACCCGCTCACGGCCTTCGGCCGATGTAGCGGGGAGCGTTACACGCATTCCAAAAATAATTTAAAAGAAAAAATAAAGTTCGGGTAATTAGCTCAGTTGGTTAGAGCGTTTCCTTGACATGGAAAAGGTCAGAGGTTCGAATCCTCTATTACCCACTAAAACAAAAAATTAAGAAAGCAAAAAGCTTTCTTCTTTTTTATGAAAAAATTTCAGCGGAAAATTGAAGATTTTGTCTGCGAAAATTGCGGGGCGAAAGTTAAAGGCAACGGTTATACTAATCATTGCCCGCATTGTCTTTGGAGCAAACACGTGGACATTAATCCGGGCGATCGCGCCTCGGAATGCGGCGGCTTGATGAAATCCATTGACATTGAGCTGAAAAAAGGGCAATATATATTGATCCAGCAATGCCAGAAATGCAAACATGTCCGCAAAAATAAAGTTGTCAAAGAAGATAACATGGATAAAGTGATTGAACTTTCCAAAAATAAAATATTTACCATTTGAAAAGGAGGAGTTGTGAGCGCAAAGAAAATCGGTTTGCAGAAGATTGTTCCGCGGAACATTTCCGCGATAACGGCGGAAGAATTTTTAAAAGAATTTTCCGAAGGAGATTATTTTTTTAACAGTCTTGGCAACTGCGGCTACATCCGTAGCTTGAGTGACGACCGTAAGCATATAACTTTCAGCAAAAATATCACCCTGATTCCCAATTCGCCCATCTCCTTAAGCAAGCAAAGCGAATTTTACCGGCTGGAGCGCGGAGATAGAGTGATGCTTTTCTGTATCGGAGACGGAACAGGTATAAATATTTTTATCCACGCCAAGAAATAGGAGGAGAAATGAATATGCCCAAAGTCATCAGCGCCAATAAATTTTTTAGCTTGATTGGCGAGAACGAGGTCGCCGTTACGTGGTGCGATAAGCAAGGAACCATAAGTTTTTATCCACCAAAACAGGATTCTTCTTTAATGATATTTTTTTTCAAAGTGGATGGCGTTATTTACACCACGCGCCAGATTGTTAAGGGATCGCTTTTTATAAAAACCGAAACCGACCAGGAAATAAAGTTTTTTGTGATTGCCGGCGGTGGGAAGATAGATATTATCACCAAGAAAAAAAATAAAAAATAATTTTGCGCCAAGAGGTAAAACAATCGGAAGACCAATTACGGCTTCCGATTTTTTCTTGCTTAAAATTGCCTAAGATTATATAATACAGGATGAGAACTGAAATTTTGTCATCTTGAGGAGCCCAGACCCTCGTGAGGGGCTGGACGACGAAAGATCTATTATTCCAGCGGCTCGTATTACTACTTTATAAATTTTTGTCCAGGAAGTTTGCGCTTCTTGCAAAATAGATCCCTCGCCAGAGGCTCCCTCCCAAGGCGGGCGCAGCGGGATGACAAAAACATTAGTAAATAAAATATGTTCAAGCTATTTAAAAAAGATTCCGCGCCGGAAATGCCGGCGGAAAAAGAAGCGCCGCACAACTGGCAGACGGCTGATTTTGAAGAAGGGCAATTGTCTATCGATGTTTATGAAACGGAAAAAAATATCATCATCAAATCCACCATCGCCGGCGCCAAGCCAGACGACCTTGACATCACGATTGATAATGATATGCTCACCATCCGCGGCAAGCGCCATGACGAAACGGAAGCCGAAGGGCGGAATTATTTATATCAGGAATGCTATTGGGGTTCGTTTTCGCGCTCGGTTATTTTGCCGGTGGAAGTTGATGCCAAAAAAATTGATGCGTCGCTGGAGAATGGTGTTTTGACTATTACGCTGAATAAAATTAAAAAAGCCAAGAAAGTCGGAGTTAGAGTTAAAAGTTAAAAGGTTGAAGGTTATAAAGTTATAAAGTAAAAAGTTATAAAGTTTTAAAGTTGAAAAGTCGAAAGTTATAAAGTTGAAAGTTTTAAAGTAATAATGTAGAGAATAGACCCTCCCCGTCTGCGAGGCGCAGCCACCCCTCCCCTTCGACAAACTCAGGACTGGCCGAGGAGGGGACAAAAAATATGAAATTGAATTTTAGTATAAATAAAATTGAAAATAATCAGGCGGTTTTGAAAGATGAAAGCGGGCGATTGATAAATTGGCCGGCGGATTTATTGCCGCCGAATTCCAAGGCCGGCGATAAAATAAATTTTAATATCGGCGAGGAAGAAAATCAGGCGAAAAATATTTTGAATGAAATTTTGGACCAGGGTTAATTTGCTACATTGCTAAATTGTTGCGCAACGAGGCTGATTATTTCGCAGCGTAACAATGAAACAATTTAACAATTTAGCCATGTAGCGATTATATGTTATCTTTCTATAAAAAAGAAAAAGAAAAAAAGAAAAATGTTCATCATTGGCCACTGTATTTAGCGGCTGTTTTTTTTATTTTGGCCGATATTGTCGCTGCCTCGTATTTTATTTTTGAAGAATATTATTCCAATAAAATTTATCCCGGCGTCAGCCTCGGTCAAATTCAGCTGGGCGGCAAAACCGCCGATGAGGCCAATGCGATTATGGAAGCAAGGTTGAATGACCTGAATCAGAGCGGCGTACAATTCGCTTATGATCAGGAAGTGGCAACCATTACGCCGATCATCACTTCCTTCAACGGCGATATCGCCTTGCAAGTGATAAATCTTAATACTGATGAGACGGTTAAGGGCGCGATGGCTGTCGGGCGCTCACAAGGCGCTTACGCCAATTTTAAACAGCAAGCGGCGGCTCTGCTCCGCGGCTATAAGATTTTGGCTGATATTTATTTGGACAGCGAGCAGATAAAAAGAATGCTGGTTGATAGTTTTGGCCAATTTGCCGCACCGCCGGCCGATGCCCGGCTTTATGCCACCACAAGCGATTTGTTCGGGCAGAAAAGAGTAATTTTGGCGGTAGCGGCGGAAAAAATGGGCTATGACATTGATTACGATCAGGGAATTTTGCAATTGCAAAATAAATTAGAAAATTTGGAAATTTCGCCGATTGTTTTGTCCGCCGCCAAAGGCTATCCGACAATTAAAAAAAATGAAGCTGAACCGCTGGCGGCCGTGGCGCAAAAACTTTTGGATAAATCCGACTTGACTCTGGCTTATGCCGGAAAAAAATGGCCGGTGCCCAAGGATCAGGCCGCGGCTTGGTTCACGGTTCTGCGAGCCACCGGCACCGGACAAACAATGCTTGGTCTTGATGAAAGCAAGTTTCAAGATTTTTTGGATAAAACCGCCGCGCCGCAGATTGAAGTGCCGCCGGCCGACGCTCGCTTTCAAATTATTAACGGCAAGGTCGTGCAGTTTAATCAAAGTGCCAGCGGCCACAAAATAGATTTGGAGCAGACTTATAAAAATTTGCAGACATCATTTTTGGCTGGCGGCGGAAATACTGTCGATATCGCGATGGCCACTGTGACAAGCGAAATTTCCAACGAGGCGACAAATAATCTCGGCATCACGGAATTAGTCGGCGAAGGCCATTCCAATTTTTCTCTTTCGCCGAAAAATCGTATCCACAATATTGGAGTCGGCGCCGCGGCCATGAATGGTTTATTGATTCCGCCAGGAACCGAATTTTCCACTGATAAAGCCTTGGGAGAGGTCACTGCCGCAACCGGTTATTTGCCGGAAATGACCATTATGGGCGATAAAACAGTTCCGCAAGAAGGCGGCGGCCTCTGCCAAATAGGCACCACCATGTTTCGTGCCGCACTCGCTTCCGGCTTTCCCATCACCGCCCGGCAAGCGCATTCTTATCGCGTGGTTTATTACGAACCGGCCGGCACGGACGCGACAATTTATCAGCCGTGGCCCGATTTGCGCTTCATTAATGATTCAAAAAATTATATTTTAATCCAGACGCATATCAGTGGTAATGATTTGTATTTTGATTTTTGGGGAACCAAGGACGGCCGCGTCGTTGAACAAAGCGATCCGACAATTTATAATATCACCAAGCCGCAGCCGACCAAATATACGGAAACTTTAAGCCTGCCGCTCGGACAAAAAAAATGCACCGAGCGCGCTCACAACGGCGCCGATGCTTTCTTTGATTATAAAGTGACATATCCGGACGGCACGGTAAAACAAAAAAGATTTACTTCGCATTATGTGCCGTGGCGTGAAGTTTGCCTGATTGGCGTGACGCAATTATCTTCCACCTCAACACCGGCGGTTATACCAACACCATAGATTATTTTAATAAAAATACGCCCCGAGAAGGGCGTATTTTTATACCTAAATTTTTAATTTTTATTTTTTAATTTTTAATTTATTTTTTCCCTGAAAAAATAGAAGCCCGGCTCAAACGGGAAGGCAAGAAAATTTTCGTTAGGGTTCTTCGAGCCTGGTTCTGGAAACAACTGACGTTGCCTTAGAAAAAAAATCGTTAAATAAAACCTTTTGTTCGCAGAGCTCTGCTTGCTAAAATTTTATTTAACTTTTTAAATTTTCCACAACCAGGCCCAAAAATCCTAAATAAAAATCCCCATGCTTGTCGTGCCTACCCCGTTTCAACCGGCCTTTAAAACTCTAATACTAATTTCCCCGATTCGTCTGCCGCACTACGAATGCGGCTCGTGCGAATTAAATAATGAGTGATGCGAATCTACGAATATGCTAACGGATTATTCGCATGTTCCCAATTCGCATTTAAAGATTTTAGAAACCACGAACCGATAATTACCGTAAAAAACTTGAAATCACTTTCACAAAATCATATCATCATAGCATAGCATTTAAATATTGTCAAGAGGGTGGTGCAAATGATAAATGATAAAAGATAAATTGTAAATATTTTGGCTAAAATTACTTATTTTTATAAAAAACAATTCGCCTTTAATTAACATTTCTTTTTATGTGATATAATAATAAAAGTAAGAAATTTTTAATATTTTATGTTAATTGAAATAAAAAATTTGGTCAAAGAATACACGAACGAAGACGTGGTGACGAGCGTTTTGCACGGCTTGAATTTTGAGATTGCCAAGGGCGAATTCGTTTCAATAATGGGGCCGTCGGGTTCAGGCAAGTCAACCTTGATGCATATTTTAGGCTTGCTCGATCGGCCAACCGGCGGCGTGTATAAATTTGACGGCCATAATGTTGTTAATTTGGATGATAATGAATTGGCAATCTTGCGCAACGAAAAAATCGGTTTTGTCTTTCAAGCATTTAATTTATTACCCCGCACGACTGTTTTGGAAAATGTGAAATTGCCGCTTTTATATTCTAAGAAAAAAATTGACGCCGATGCGCGCGCCAAAGAAGTTTTGACTTCGGTCGGTTTGGAGCATCGTTTTGATTATTTTACCAATCAGATTTCCGGCGGCGAAAAACAGCGCGTCGCCATCGCCCGCGCCCTGGTCAATGATCCGGAAATAATTTTCGCTGACGAGCCGACCGGCAATCTTGATTCCAAATCCGGCATTCAGGTGATGGAAATTTTTCAAAAATTGAATGACCTCGGCCACACGATTATTTTAGTGACGCACGAAACCGCCACCGCCGAATATGCCGACCGCATCATCCGCGTCCGCGACGGACAAATTATCGGGGATGAGAAAGTCGTCAATAAGCGCCGCGGCGAAGGGGACGGACAGCTCAAATAATTATCAAGCTAAAAAAACGCAAAAAACTGCCAAAATTCTCGGCAGTTTTTTATTGCGAATTAACGAAAAACAATTTTATTTTAATTCTTTTTTCTTCTTCGGCAAAAAATTATTTTTAGAAACAATCTGGCGGCCGGTTGTTCTTTCAATTTGTCTTCTGGCTGTGCCGGCGACTTGGCCGCCCAGACGGGCATCGTTTTTTAATTTTGGCAAACCCTTTGAATCTTGAGTGCGATGTATTTCTGCTGTCGTCCTTTCGCCGAGCATCGTTAAAATCAATTCAAAATCATCCATGTGGTCGCGCAAATTTTCTCGCTTCAAGCCTTTTATTTTTTTGTATTCGTTTGGTTTTATTCCAAAAGTCGCTTGAGAAATTTCCGCGGTTAAAATTTCATAATCCTTGTCATGTTCCGCTCCTCGCTTTTTCCACTCATCAGTCAATTCTTCGCGAATAGCGATGCCACGCATCCGTTTTTCAATCCAATCTTCCGGATAGCCTTTTAATTTGTATAGCAATTTAGTGCGTTTGGTCGCTAACTCCGGATTTTCAATTTCTTGCATTCTCTCATAACCGACCTTGGCCAGCCAACGCTTGAGCGGTTCGGCTTTTGGTGAGGGAATAGATTGAACAATGCGGAACATGGTTTCGGTGTCAGCGCAATCAGTTTCATATTTTTTGCCATCAACCGCCGTTAATTTCAGTCCGTGACAAAATGTCACGACCTCACTGCCTTCCTTGTTTAATCTTTGCTTCAACTTTCTCCAATAAGCCCCGGCATCTGGACTGTCAGTTAAAGCACTGCAAATATCCACAACTGAAAAATGCCATTCTTTGTTAAAAATAACTCTTCTAATTTTTTTTCCGCGAAAAAAGGCAAGTTGCTTATCGCTCTCCCCGCCAACCTCGTAGATATTTTTCGT
>Ga0182021_10007615_pt1 | contig 12845 bp, 7 predicted proteins | sample 612E3MmetaG_FD_120493 | JGI IMG/M metagenome (GOLD analysis project Ga0182021, IMG submission 120493) | Permafrost microbial communities from Stordalen Mire, Sweden - 612E3M metaG (Illumina Assembly) | ecosystem: Environmental > Terrestrial > Soil > Wetlands > Permafrost | place: Sweden... | reverse complement strand
TGTTTCGTTGGGTTTGTGGCATAACTTTGGCGGTGTTGATAGCTTTCACAATGCCCGTACCTTGATGCGACGAGCGTTCGACCTCGGTATAACGCATTTCGATTTGGCGAATAATTATGGCCCTCCTCCAGGCTCCGCTGAGGAAAACTTCGGGAAAATTTTGAAGAAGGACTTCTCTGCACATCGAGATGAATTCATTATTTCGTCGAAAGCGGGGTATCAGATGTGGCCGGGTCCGTATGGCGATTGGGGCTCGCGCAAATATTTGATTTCAAGCATAGATCAAAGTCTTCGTAGAATTGGATTGGAATATGTCGATATTTTTTATCATCATCGGCCGGACCCTGAAACACCGCTGGAAGAATCGCTGCAAGCATTAGACCAGATTGTGCGCTCCGGCAAAGCATTATATGCTGGAATTTCTAATTATCCGCCAGAGCTTACTTTGAAAGCATCGAAAATATTGAAATCGCTTGGTACTCCTTGTCTCATTCACCAAGCGAAATATAGCATGTTCAACCGCTGGATCGAAAAAGGATTGCTGCGAGCACTGGAGAAAGAAGGGATCGGTTGTATTGCATTCTCACCTTTAGCACAGGGACTATTGACAGACAAATATCTCAGCGGTATTCCTACAGATTCCAGAGCAGCAAAGCCTCAAGGTTTTCTCAAGCCTGAGGACGTGACAGCAGATAAAATTTCTAAAGTGAAACGGTTAAATACCATAGCTCAGCAGCGCGGCCAGTCTATGGCGCAAATGGCGATTGCTTGGGTGATGCGTCATCCTGAAATGACCTCGGTACTTATTGGAGCCAGCCGCATTTCTCAAATAGACGATGCTGTGGGGGCACTCAACAATACTGTATTCTCTTTAAAAGAGTTTAAGGCAATTGACAATATTTTAATCGAACCTGAAGCATAATTTTTTCCATGGAGATAAAATTGAAAGATTTTAAATTTATTCGCATGAATACTAATATGGTTCTTGTAGTCTTGGTATTCTTTTCCATCACAAATATTTATGCACAATCACCGATCCCTGCCGGTGCAAAACTGGATACAATTGTATCCGGATTGGCCCAGCCTGAAGGACCTGTTTGGAAAAATGGATTTGGATTGCTCTTCAGTGATATAGCCTTAAACAGAATCTACCTGTGGTCACCTTCCGATAGCTCAGCAACAATCTATCTCAATCCGTCGGACAACTCCAACGGTTTGACACTCGACGCGCAGGGACTCCTGGTTCTAACGCAAATGCAAAAACGCCGCGTATCACGTCAAGAATCGAACGGCACCATAACTCCTCTTGCCTCGACGTTTAGGGGAAAAAAATTTAACAGTCCGAATGACTTGGTAGTAAAATCCGATGGATCGATTTTTTTTACCGATCCCGACTATAATGTTCCTGGCGGCAGCGGAAATAAAGAAATCGGTTTCAATGGAATATATAGAATCAGCCCATCAGGTGATGTGAAGTTGCTCGATAGTGTATTCCATGAACCAAATGGAATTTGTTTTTCTCCTGATGAATCAAAATTATATGTCAATGACGTCGTTGTTAGTGGCTCTGCAACGGGTAAAATTTATGTGTGGGATGTCGTCAATGATTCCACGATCGCCAATAAAGCGTTGTTTTACCAGATTCCTGCATCAGGGTATGTGGATGGAATGAAAGCTGATACTGCCGGGAATATTTACTGCACAGGACCGACTGGAGTATGGATCGTTTCACCGTCAGGTAAATATCTCGATAAAATTGCCACACCGAGAGACCCGTCGAATTGTGCTTGGGGTGATGCGGACAGAAAAACACTTTTTATCACAACAGGAAACGGCACTACGGGAACAGGTTTCGTTTATCGGATTCGGCTTGTGTCATCCACCGGTGTCGAAAATCATGGTTCAGTTTTCCCCGCCACATTTCAATTATATACGAACTATCCGAACCCATTCAATCCGTCAACGACCATTGAGTATCAAACGAAAGAATCTGGGTTAATAACAATGAAAGTCTTTGATACACGTGGATGCGAAGTGGCAATATTGGTAAACGAATTCAAGCATCCTGGTACATATATGGTTCAATGGAATGCCTCTAGTATGCCGAGCGGCATATATTTTTGTCAATTGCAAGCAGGAAATGTTGTACAAACAAAGAAGCTTGTGTTCATGAAATAGAGCGAGATATATTTATTATTTTTGGATTTAATATTCCGCAGCTCCTTTTGCCATAAGTTCGTCGTGTGTACAATGGGCAAGTTGCTACGTTGAATCGGTTCCTGCCGGTCAGATGAGGAATCCAGAAAACTTTGGAATTTATTTTTATTCATTAACGCAGTATGAGCTAAAGGAATCATTCAATACAAATTTCTTATCTCATTATCAAATAAAAGGAGAATTGCTATACATATCATCAGACACGTACTTGTTTTATTTATTGTTTTTTTTATTTCACAAGCAGCCTTCTCTCAAATGAACCGAGTATCATATAACAACCAACAGCTTTTCTTGAACGGTTCTGATTTGGCTTGGGTAAATTATGGCCAGGATTGGGGGTTAGGCACAACCGATACCACTACCATAGCAGACTGGATGCTTCAAATGCATCAACATGGCGGCAACGCCATGCGAGTGTGGTTAAACGTAGAAGGGACTGTAACACCGAAATTTGATGCACTTGGGTACTGCACTGGACCCGGAGCAGAATTAATTCCCGAATTGAAAAAAGTATGTGATCTCGCATGGGACAGAGAAATTGGCCTTGATATTTGTCTTTGGGGATTCGGTATGTTGACGTCTACTCTCGACACCAACGTTTTGAGAAGAAATAATTTACTTCTGAAAGACACATCGTATACGAATACGTATATCAGGAACTGTCTCATTCCCATGGTCGATGCATTGAAGGGGCATCCGGCGATAATCGCATGGGAAATTTTTAATGAACCGGAAGGCATGAGCACCGAGTTCGGTTGGAGTGGATATCAACATGTCCCAATGGCGAATATCCAGCGGTTTGTAAACCTTTGCGCAGGTGCTATTCATAGAACAGACCCGAGTGCAAGGGTAACAAACGGTGCAGTTACGGCCGCTTCTATTACGAATGTTGTTCTCGCAAAGACTTCTGCCGACGAAAGTCTCAATTTGGCAACGATGAGTATGACGGCAAAGAAAGATCTTGAAACATGGTTCTTGCATAAGTACCGTGTAGCTTTGACAGCAGATCAAATTATTCCAGGAATGCGAAAATTAACTGCGAACGGATATAATTACTATTCGGATAGCCGGCTAAAAGCGATCGGAGGCGATTCTCTAGGAACACTCGATTTCTATTCCGTTCATTATTATAGTGGAAATGGGTCCTCGGTGTCTGTGGTAAAATATCCTGCGAGTCATTGGAGTCCCGATAAGCCAATTGTCGTTGGTGAATTTGCTTTGCAAAATACGGATGGTGTGCTCAAAGCACAGATATACGATACATTGTTTGGAAATGGTTATGCCGGAGCACTTGCCTGGTCTTGGTCGGATATGGCTTTTTCCTCGCACGCGGACATGCTGGCCGGAATGCAAACACTCTGGGACAGCCACCGTGCGGATGTAGAACTCCTCGGCACAGGCGCAGATTGGCCCTATGTGAGTATTACATACCCTCAAGATGGTGCAACATTTCCCGACAGCGACAAAGTAACTATTCAGGTGGCAGTCACCGATAGCTCTGCTATAACTTCTGTAGATATTATTGTTTCCGACACTATGAAGCTCGTTACATTAACGACCGCTCCCTACACATATACGTGGACAAGCATTGCAGGCGGAGTATACAATATCACTGCCGTTGCAACGAATAGTTTGGGACATTCTCAAACATCCGGTGTTGTAAAAATATCGGTCGGTAAACCGCCGACGGTAAGACTCGAAGCTGAAAATGCTGTACGGAAGGGAACAGGCATAACGGTGGTGACTGACAATACTGCAAGCAATAATAAATATGTGAATATGGCAACAAATGATTCGAATTCTTCCATTACGTGGAAACTCACGAGTGTTCCCGCAGCTGGAAACTATCCGATTACATTTGGCTACAAATTGAATGCGGGCCATCCAAAATCTCAATATATCAATGTAAACGGTGTTCGTGCAGATACTGTAGTGTTTACTGACTCAATACAAACATGGCATGAAAAAACCATCAATGTTGATTTAGCAAAAGACACAAATTCTATCCAAATACAAATGTGGTGGGGGTGGATGGCTCTTGATTATCTTGCTGTTCCGAAAAGTCTTATTCCTACATCGGTAAATAATGAGACTGGCAACATTCCGATAAATTTTGCCTTGCAGCAGAATTATCCTAATCCTTTCAATCCTTCTACGACGATCAGATATTCACTTCCACATTCTGAATATGTGAAGTTATTCGTGTACGATATTCTCGGCAGAAAGGTCGTTGCGCTCGTGGATAAAAAACAAGATGCTGGCGTACATGAGACTTTATTCAATGCTTCTCTCTTACCCAGCGGAATCTATTTTTACCGCTTGAACACAGGAACTTTTACTCAAACAAAAAAAATGATAATTCTTAAATAGACATAATAGGTAATCTGTTGCTGCCAGATGTTGAATGATAAGTACAGTGATTATTTGTTCAACCTTGGGCTTTATTTCTATGATTAAAAAACGAAAGTTATTTAAAACTGATTAAATAAAATAATATTTCCCAAAATATAATGACAAAACATTTTTTATCGTTTACCTTCTTCTAATAAACAACAGTTCTATGGAGGTTTTTATCAAGAGGCCACATTGAATATCTCTCAGGTTAAAAATACAATGACATATTTTCGAACGTTCTTTCTCGTTTCCCTTCTCTCTTTTTCAACCCAAGAGAAAGTCTCCGCAAAAATTCTTATGGAGGGCTTACAAAAAAATCGAGACATCATTGTCAACGAAATGCGGCAGGTTCTCAATAATGAATTCAGATCATGGTATCCTATCTCGATAGATACGTCTTACGGCGGCTTCTTGAGCGATTTAGATTATGCTTGGAAATTGGATGGTGCGCAACATAAAATGATTGTCACACAGGCACGTCATATTTGGTCAACAACGAATGCCGGAATGTTTTACCAGAAAGACAATACATTTCGTACTATTGCAGAACACGGCGTTCGATTTCTCAAAGATATAATGTGGGATAAGGAATATGGCGGTTTCTACGACCTTGTCACGAGGCAGGGTGAACCTATCAAAGAGGATGGATCGATAATAAAAAAGGCGTATGGCAACGCGTTTGCCATCTATGGATTAGCCGCCTATTACCAAGCCTCGGGTGATACTACTGCACTGAAGCTTGCTCAAGAGACTTTCTGGTGGCTTGAAAAACATAGCTATGACTCTCACCATGGCGGTTATTTTCAATTTATGTCCCAAAATGGAATTCCTTTTACAAAAGGATACGAAGGGTCACCACCCAAAGATCAAAATTCTTCAATTCACTTACTCGAATGTTTTACCGAACTCTATAAAGTCTGGCCGGATTCAACACTCAAAGAGCGTTTATCCTCAATGCTGCGGTTAGTGCGAGATACCATTACCAAAGACAAAGGATATATGGTATTATTTTTTCAAGCCGATTGGACTCCTGTCTCATATAGGGATTCTTGTGCGGTCGCACGAGAAAATAATTACGAATATGATCATATTTCATTTGGCCATGATGTTGAGATCGCGTATCTGATGTTGGAAGCATCTGAAGCATTAGGGATGAAAAACGATTCTGTAACGCTCAAAGTTGCTAAGAAGATGGTCGATCATACATTGCGAAATGGTTGGGACAAAGAACGCGGAGGGATTTATGATGGAGGATACTATTTTCCAGGAGAAGTAAATGCAACGATTGTACGAAATACCAAGGAATGGTGGTCACAAGCAGAAGCGCTCAATTCTTTCTTGATGATGTCGGATCTTTTCCCCGATGACGAGCAGCAGTATTACCAAAAATTTTGTATTCAATGGAACTATTGCAAAAAGTACCTTGTCGATCAAGAACATGGAGGTTGGTATTGGGGTGGTGTCGATATCGTGCCAAATTTGAAGTATTCGCCGAAAAGTTCTATTTGGAAGTGTAACTACCATACGTCCCGGGCACTGATAAATTGTATAAACAGACTTAAAAGTCAGACGATCAACTATAATCATAAAGCATTTGAACCTGTTAATAAAAATGCCACCGTTGAAACAAAAAAAATATTGAATTATTTATATTCAATGAAAGGTAAAAGGATTATTGCCGGCCATCACAACTCTGTCGGCAAGCCTGATATCTTTATTGATCGTGTAAGAGAGCTCACAGGAAAATCTCCTGAGATTTGGGGATGTGATTTTATGAATTATTACAGGGATGGAGAAGCGGAAAAAATAATTCGAGAAGCTTACAAGAAATATAAAGAAGGATATATCATCACATTGATGTGGCACGCCGGAAGGCCGCAAGATAATCCGCCTTTCGGCTGGAAAGAAAGTGTACAAGCCAAAATGTCCGACGTAGAGTGGAAAGAACTTACTACACCAGGCACCAGATTATACTCTCGTTGGCTGGACCAAGTGGATACCGTCGCAAAGTATCTAAAAGAATTACAGAGTTTAGGTGTGCCTGTTTTATGGAGGCCTTATCATGAATTAAATGGAGTTTGGTTTTGGTGGGGAAATCGTAAAGGCGAAAATGGATCTGCCAAATTATACAGGATGATGTTTGATCGATTTGTTAATTTTCACAAACTCAACAATTTGATTTGGGTGTGGAACACAAATGCGCCGCGCCAACTCATCAATGACGAAGCATATGCATACGAGGATTACTTCCCGGGATTAGACTATGTCGATGTTTTAGCTGCGGATGTTTATCGTAACGATTACAGAAAAAGCCATCACGACGAATTGGCTGACCTGGGCAGAGGAAAACTTATCGCTTTAGGAGAAGTGGGAGAAGTACCAAGTCCGGAAATATTATCACGCCAACCTCTGTGGGTATGGTTCATGATTTGGTCAAATTTTGTCGACACACATAATAGTCCACAACAAATAAGAGATCTTTACGATTATCCTAAGATACTAACGCACGAAAACTTCGTAAAAGAAAAATAAGATGATTCTGATGGGGAAATTGTATTTTTGAGAGCAGTCATAATTCTTAGTCCCATTTTTGTTATAAACAAAAAGGAGAATAATATTCATGACAATACAAGTGTATTGCAGAAGTCGTAAATCTGGAAACATTGCATGATAAAAGCGACTTAGTATAATTTGTTTTCTCTGAGAGAAACTTTCTGAAAGCACTTTTCAATACTGAAAGGAATATAATGATTTGCTTTCAGATATGATCAGGTGTTCAAGACCTTAGATGACTGTCTGATAATAAATTCTGTCTCTAAGATAACACGTTCAATCGGCATAATTGTCGAAGATTCAATATTCCGGATTAAAATTTCTGCAGCCATTATTCCAATCTCTTGTTGAGGCGCCCTTATAGTTGTCAGGGGAATCGGATACATTTTTGCATAGTAAATATCATCGTTGCCGATAATAGATATATCGTCAGGTACGCGAATTTTGAGTTCTTTCAATGCGAGCATAACCGCAAGTGCCTGTTGATCATTGAAGCAGACAATTGCAGTAGGATAATGATCACGGTTTCTATTTTTAAAATAATCGAGTGTTTTATCAAAACACTCTTCAAAATGAGATCCTATCGAAACGATCATATCGTTGTGAAAGACTAATGTGCTTTCACTAAAAGCATAGCGGAATCCTTCCATTCGTTCTTGTGTATGCGATGATTGTGGAGGGCCTGCGAAGTGTACAATTTTTGTATGACCGCTTTCAATTAAATATTTTACCGCTCTTTTTATTGCCTTTTTGTTGTCAATTGCCACAACATTTGCCTGTATTCCCTTAACATCTTCCAACAAGACAAAAGGATAATTAATCATTTTTAGTTTAAAAAGATGTTCTATTTCGGCTGTGCCTTCTACTATGGGAGCAACAATGATACCTTTGATATCCTTCGTGGAGAAAAGGCGAGATAAATTTTTTTCACTTTCATGACTGTCGTCTGAACTGGAAACAATGACGGAATATCCCTTGCTGTTTGCATATTCACTTACACCTTTTGCTATTGAAGTGTAGAAAGGATAAGTCAAATCCTTGATAATTATTCCAATGCTTTTATCATAATTTTCACTTTTAAAATTTCTTGCCACACCGTTGGGACGGAAGTTGAGTTCTTTCATTACTTCTAATATGAAATCTCTCGTCGCCGGCTTGACAGTTTTCTTCGCATTTATAACAGCGGAGACGGTTCCTTTTGAAACTCTTGCTCGCTTAGCAACATCCTCAATGGTTATCTTTTTCATTTATTACTTCATCTCTTTCAAACAGATCATTATATATTTTCCTTATCGACCAATCAGAATAAACAAAATACGTCTCTATCATAAGTTTAAGACAAATTATTCGAACAATCAAACCGTTGAACAATTCTATGGTTGCGTGGTTTGAATCGAACGTATTGAAATGATATTGATGAGTGTTGATCTTTTTTCCTTGCTATTACATTAGAACATCTTTAGTATTGAAACAGGTCAAAATATATTTGTTTTACGAAGTATCTCTTGTTAAAATTTTCGAATTGGCAAAAGTGTAAATTTATATGCTCGACTCCAAACGAAGATAATGCGGTCTTTTCAAGGAAGAGACAACCGCCAGTATCAATTTCAAGGCTGCTTCGCCAATGAAAATACTGGGCGGTTATTGTGTCTGTAGAATGAGTCAAATGTTGAAAACAATTTGGTTGAGAATGAAAGGGAAAATACAAATGAGAGAAAGAATAATCGTTATAGTAATTAATATTTCGGCTCTACTTGTTCATCAGGCATTCACATCAGCCCTCTCTGATACTGTGCAAGTCTTGAAACCTATCGGATCATATTATTCGAAAACTTATAGAAATCTTTTTACCGAGCTATTAAACCAAAATGAATCAAAAATAATAATCAAGATAGATAGTGCTTTCAATCAATTATTTTATGGCAATGATAGTACCCAGCGTGTCTATTATCCCGTCGACTCTGAGTCGGCATATATTGAAGATATTATACATAATGATGTGCGGACAGAGGGTATGTCGTATGGAATGATGATAGCTGTTCAGTTAAATAAGAAAAAAGAATTTGACCGGTTATGGAAATGGACAAAAACATATATGCATCATTCTCAAGGACAATATAAAGATTTTTTTGCATGGCACTGTAATACAAATGGGTTGATTATAGACTCTAACTCAGCTTCTGATGGTGAAGAATGGTTCGTGATGGCTCTCTTTTTTGCATCGGCAAGATGGGGGGATGGAAAAGGAATTTATAATTATAAAGCAGAGGCGCAAAAAATTTTGGATGCAATGCTCAGCAAAGAAATCTCCTCTGACCGCCCCGATGTTGTAACGAATATGTTCAATAAAAAAGAAAAACAGGTGGTTTTTGTTCCAATCGGTAATGCGGACGATTTTACAGACCCTTCGTACCATTTGCCACATTTTTATGAGCTTTGGGCGAGATGGGCAGACAAAGAAAATAAATTTTGGTGCAATGTTGCTTTTACAAGCCGTAAATTTTTTAAAAAAGCAGCTCATCCTTCGACGGGATTATTTCCAGATTTTGCTCATTTCGATGGCTCACCGATAAATCCTTGGGGTACCGGGAATATGAATTTCCGGTACGATGCCTGGCGAGTTTCTATGAATATTGCAATTGATAATTCATGGTTTTCCAAAGACAGTTGGGCAATTACTCAATCTAATAGATTACTCAATTTTTTCCATTCCGAAGGTATTGGCAAATACGGTAATCAATATACACTCGATGGCAAAAAGTTATCAGACAATCACAGTGTCGGTTTAGTAGCAATGAATGCAGTCGCATCTCTCGCATCGACAAATGCAAATAGAAAAGATTTTGTTGAAGAATTATGGAATGTTTCCATTCCCAGTGGACCCGGACGTTATTATGATGGAATGCTTTATATGCTGGCCATGTTGCAAGTCAGTGGCAATTTTAGAATCTATGATCCTGCGGGCGATTTGATTCATGATTGCTCAAATAAATAAGACATTCCATAATTATGATTTTCACGTCATTGTTATTTTGAAGAATAGAATAAAGAAAATGACCTATTATTGTTCAAATTAATATATATGTTAACACCGTCATTACCCCGGAGTAGTATTGCAGAAAATAATTGTAGAAACTGGAGAAGAAAAACCAAGTTATTTTGGACCACCGGAAAGTTACCTATGTACTTTTACAAAAAAGGAGAATTCTAAGTGAAGAGACCATTTATGTCCATATTATTTTCCACCGTTATTTTATTTTCCATCATATATGCGCAAGATAAAAAAATGTTCACAAATCCAATCTTGGCTGGATTTTATCCTGATCCGAGTATTTGCAGAGTTGATAGTGATTATTATCTAGTAAACTCTACGTTTTCCTATTTCCCGGGAATTCCAATTTTTCAAAGCAAAGATCTCGTGAACTGGAAACTCATTGGTCATGTTTTAGATAGGCCGGAACAATTAAATTTAGAAGGTCAGGGAATCTCTCGAGGCATATATGCTCCAGCAATTAGATATCATAATGGTACGTATTATGTGACGTGTACATTAGTTGACATTGGCGGGAATTTCGTGGTTACTTCGAAATCAGCTTCCGGTCCATGGTCTAATCCAGTCTGGATTCCTCAGATTAATGGGATAGACCCTTCTCTGTTTTTTGATGAAAATGGTAAAGTATTCATAGTCTATAATAGTGTACCTCCAGACAATAATCAGTTTTACGATGGACACAGAACGTTGAGAATGTACGAATTTGACATTGAAAATCTTAAAGTAGTCGGCGAAGAAAAAATATTAGTCAATGGTGGAGTAGATATTAGAAAAAAGCCCGCTTGGATAGAAGGGCCTCATATTTTTCAAAAAGATGGTTACTACTTTCTTATTGCAGCAGAAGGCGGAACCGGTGATCAACATTCGGAAGTCGTATTTAGAAGTAAGAATGTTGATGGCCCGTATATCCCTTATAAAAAGAATCCCATTTTGACCCAAAGAAACTTAAATCCAAAAAGAGAGCATGCTATTACGTGTACTGGCCATGCCGACTTTGTTCAAACTGAAAACGGTGATTGGTGGACAGTATTTTTGGGATGCAGGCCATATCGTCCATTTGAGGAAGGATATATTAATACTGGAAGAGAAACATTTTTAGCTCCTGTACGATGGGAGGAAGGTTGGCCTGTTATCACCAAAGTAAATGAACAAGTACAATATTGTTACCCCCTGCCTCTGAACACCAAAGACACTGATAGACAATACAGCGGTAACTTTACATGGAGAGATGAATTTAACAATGAAACTCTATGCCGGGATTGGATGTTTTTAAGAACGCCAAAAGAAAAATGGTATGATTTAAAACAAACGTCAGGTTCTTTATCGATACGATTAAGACCGGAATCATGTTCTGGAAATAGTAATCCGAGTTTTTTAGGATATCGGCAGCAGCATCTTTACGGGTCAGCAAGTACTGCAATCAATTTTGTGGCCGAAACGGAAAATGAGAAAGCAGGATTATTAGTTTTTCAAAACGAGGAACACTTCTATTTTCTATGCAAATCATTGGATGGGGATGAACCAGTAATACAGCTCTATCAATCTAGCCACAATAAGAATGCTAACGAGCAAATGGAGTTAATAACATCTCAAAAAATTGGAAATGATAATTACACGAAAGAATTGTTGCTTAAAATAGAAGCCCATGGATCTGTGTATTCTTTTTCTTATGCATACGAACCTCAGAAATGGACACTCCTCAAAGACAGTGTTGATGCTCGATTTCTAAGCACAAGGGTTGCCGGAGGATTTGTAGGTTGTATGTATGCTTTATATGCAACATCCATGGGTAGCCCCTGTAAAAATATTTCGCGTTTTGATTGGTTTGAATATTGCGGAAATGATGAAACATATAAGGGATTTCGTTAATCCCGAATTGTTGAGTTGTTCACGATCTGACGGTTTGCCCTTGTGATTTCTATATTTCGTAAAAGTACCTGAATATGTTACGTCGCATTGAATGCTGTAATGATCCAGAAAATTACTTCTCTTATTGTTACCGACGTATACAACTACATAGTTGATGTTCAAAAAGTCTTTCTATGGGAACGTATTTACTTGACTTTTGAAAAGAAAAACCTTTACTTACACGAGTAAGTAATCGTATAAGTAAGGACATTGTGCCGTTCCATACTCAAACAGATATAGCCAATAAACTTAAAGTTTCACGCGTAACAATTTCAAAAGCTCTTCGGGATCACCCAGATATTTCTCTTGAAATGAAAAGGCGTGTGAAAGAAATTGCTAAAGAATTTGGATATACTCCAAATCTTATTGCTAAAAATTTAACCTCAAAGAGGACTCTCACCATTGGAATTGTTGTTCCCGATCTAGAAAATAGTTTTTTTTCCTATGCAGTAGATAGTATGGTCGACGCGGCATCGGAACATCATTACCACACGATACTCACGGTGTCGAGAGAAAACGAACAAAGTGAGAAGTACAACATTCAAAGTCTGATAGGAATGCGGGTTGACGGGCTGCTCGTCTGTGTTTCTCAACGTACATCCGATTCTCATGTCTTTGAAGAAGTGAAAAAAAAGAACATTCCTTTCGTTTTCTTTGATCGTCAATTGGAAGGAATGGGCTTTAAAAGTGTCACCTTCAACGACGAGATCGGTGCAATTGA
>Ga0182021_10007614_pt1 | contig 12846 bp, 15 predicted proteins | sample 612E3MmetaG_FD_120493 | JGI IMG/M metagenome (GOLD analysis project Ga0182021, IMG submission 120493) | Permafrost microbial communities from Stordalen Mire, Sweden - 612E3M metaG (Illumina Assembly) | ecosystem: Environmental > Terrestrial > Soil > Wetlands > Permafrost | place: Sweden... | reverse complement strand
TCGTCGAACGGTTGGATCAGCCAATTCGCGTTGCGCCTGATGGAGCTGCGCCACCAGATCACCATGGTCGAAGCGGTTCAATACGCGGTCTACCAGTTCCCCTATGCCCGTGCGCTGGAGCCCGAACTCGCTGCCTCGATCTTTTCTGCCGGTCATCCGCAACTGGTGCCGCTCGTCACGACACCTCGGTCCACGGAACGCTCGACGCAGGCGTCGATCCAGCCGGACTGAGCCGGCCCCAGGGGGCCACGTTGGCCCGCTGCGGCGCGAGGGTTACGCGTCGCTGGGCGCACGACTCATTTCATTGTTTGCGGTGACCACGGTGCGAAGCATCCGCATGAATTCGTCGCGTTGCGACGGTCCGAGTGGCTCGAGCATGCGCTGCTGCGCACGCAGCACACTGGGACCCATCGACCGCAGCAGCCCTTGGCCATCGGCCGTGAGGTTCAACAGCCGCACCCGACGGTCCTCGGTCGAGGCCACGCGCTGCAACAACCCGCGGGCTTCGAGCCGGTCGATGACGCCGGCGATCGTCGACGTGTCGAATCCGATCGTGCGCGCCAAGGTGCGCTGGTCGATCCCCGGGCTGCGCCCCACGGTGTGGAGCGCACCGAACTGCACCGGCGTGACGCCGTAGACATCGGTCTCCTGCAGGAAGATCGCCACGGCGATCTGCTGCAGCCGCCGTATGTAGTGTCCCGGCAACGTCGCCAGATCGAGCGCCTCGTCCGTCGCGGTCATGGTCATGCTGCTCTCGATGGCGGGGTTTACCCGAACATTCCCGCGCCATCCTACCACTATACTTATCTTCAGTATACTGATGATAAGTATACACTGAAGGAGATCGTCCGATGAATGCGACACCGTCCTCTTCGCCCGCCACCCCCGTGATCGTCTGCGGCGGCGGCATCGGCGGCCTGGCCGCCGTGTTCGATGCGGCGGGCGGCTCGCACCGTGGCTTGGCGGTGATCGGCGCGGATGGCGTCAAATCCGCGGTGCGTCGTCAGTACGTCGGCGATGAGGCACGCGTTTCGAGCCACGTCGTGTACTGCGCGATGATCGACAAGAAGGACTTTCCGGCCAATTTGCAGTGGAACGCTGCCTGATCCCCCTGGCCCCACCCGGAGAACACGCATGAACGAACTCGGCCGACTCGAAGACCTGCCGGCGGACTACCGCGAGGCGCTGACGCGCCAGAACCTCGTGCCGCTGTGGCCCAGTCTGCGCGCGGTGCTGCCAGCGGGCAAGCCGCAGCCGCGCACCCGCGCCACGCACTGGTCCTACGAGGCATTGCGCCCGCTGCTGCTGCAAGCCGGCGAACTCACGCCCATCGAAAAGGCCGAGCGGCGCGTGCTGGTGCTGGCCAATCCGGGCCACGGGCTGGAAAAGATGCAGGCCAGCGCGGCGATCTATCTGGGCATGCAGTTGCTGCTGCCCGGCGAATGGGCGCCCTCTCATCGCCACACGCCCAACGCGGTGCGGATGATCGTCGAGGGCGACGGCGCCTACACGACGGTGGACGGGCGCAAGTGCCCGATGCAGCGCGGCGACCTCATCCTCACGCCCACCGGCTTGTGGCACGAACACGGCCACGACGGCAGCGCGCCGGTCGTCTGGCTGGACGTACTGGATCTGCCACTGGTGTACTACATGGAAGCGTCCTACCACATCGACGGCCCGCGCCAGACGGTGCGCAACGTAGCGTCTGGAGGCGAACATGGCGGTGCCGGCGTCGTGCCCGCACCGATGTTCGAGCGCGACGGCCCGGCCTACCCGATGCTGCGCTACCCGTGGACCGACACGCGAACCGCGCTGCTATCGCTCGCCGCCGCGCAGCCTGACCTACAGGCCGTGCAGGTCACCTATGTGAACCCGCAGACCGGTTCGGATGCGCAGAACATTCTGGGCTACTACGCCCTGATGCTGCGTCCCGGCCAGCAACTCAGGCTGCCCGCGCGTTCTCCCGCGTCGGTGTTCCACCTCATCGAGGGCAACCTGGACGTGCAGGTGACCGACCAGGGCTTCGCGCTGGCCGAGGCCGACACGTGCTGCGCACCGGGATACACCGCAGTGACGCTGCGCAACCGTTCTGACGACTCCCCCGCGTACATCTTCATTGCCGACGAATCGCCGCTGCATCGCAAGCTCGGCGTGTTCGAAAACCGCGGCTGAACCCGCCACCCTCCCCCATATCCTCGTGCGCAACCTCACCTACCTCTGGACCCCGCCACCCGTGTACTCCGTGCCGGTGCGCGGCAGCGCCGCGCGACTTCCCGTGAACCGGCCGTTCTTCGTCGGCCACAACTACCACGCCCACGCCGTCGAGATGGGCAAGCCGGTGGACAGGGCGAGCGAGCGGCCGTTCTACTTCACCAAGTCGCCTGGCACGCTCACCGAATCCGGCGCCACCATGGCGTACCCAAGCGAAACCGCGAACTTCCAGTTCGAGATGGAACTGGTGCCGGCCATCGGGCGAGCGGGATTCCGGGTTGCCGCGTCTGAGGCGTCGGCGTTGATCTACGGCTACGCCTGCGGCCTGGACATGACGCGCCGTGACCTGCCACTCGCTGCGCGCGACAAGGGCCGAACCTGGGCTCTGGGCAAGGATTTGGAGCATTCGTCGGTCGTGTCGACCGTCGTGCCGATGTCCGGCAGCGTGCTCGAGCGCGGCGCGCTGGCGCTGAACGTGAACGGCCAGCCGCGCCAGAAGGCCGATCTTTCCAAGCTGATCTGGAGCATCCCCGAACTGATCGCCGTCCTGTTCTTGTTCTATCATCTGGCCTCGGGCGACCTGATCTTCACCGGTACGCCCGAAGACGTGGGCCCTGTGGTCTTGGGAGACCGCATCGACGGCCATATCGAGGGCGTTGGCGAAATCACGTTGACCATCGGCCCCGCGGACTGAACCAATGCAGCTCTACAACTATTTCCGAAGCGGCACCTCGCACCGGCTGCGCATCGCGCTGCAGCTCAAAGGACTGACGGTGGAGTATGTCGCGGTCGACCTGCGAGCCGAGCAGCACCTGCGGCCCGAATTCAAGGCGCTTAATCCGCAGGGTCTGGTGCCCGCGCTGGTCGACGACGGCCAGGTCCTCATCCAGACGCCGGCGATCCTCGAGTGGCTCGAGGAGCGGTACCCGACACCCGCGCTGCTGCCCGGCGACGTCGGGCAACGCGCCCGGGTGCGCGCGCTGGCCGCCATCGTGGGCTGCGACATACACCCGCTGAACAACCGTCGCGTGCTGGAAACGCTGCGCAAGACCTTCGGCGCGAGCGAGGATGCCGTGAACACCTGGTGCGCCACCTGGATCGGCGCGGGATTCGATGCCATCGAGGCGCTCCTGGCCAGGGAGCCGCACCGTGGTGCGTTCTGCGTCGGCGACTCGGCCACCCTGGCCGACGTGTACCTCGTGCCGCAGGTCGAAAGCGCACGCCGCTTCAAAGTGGACCTGGCGCGCTGGCCGCGAATCCAGGCCATTGACGCGGCATGTGCCCAGATCGAGGCATTTCGTCGGGCCGCACCGGCAGTGCAGCCCGACGCCTTCTGAACCACCACGGGGCGGCCTCGCCCAGCGAGCCAGTCAACAAGGTGCCGACATCGACTCGGTGCGGGTACGATGGCCCCATGAACACATTGCCCGCCACCGTCGAACGCTACGACGACCGCTCCATCCTGTTGCACTGGCTCAGCGCCGCACTGGTCGTCGTGCTGTGGGCGCTCGGCCACTCGATCGACTGGTTCCCCAAGGGCGATCCGCGCGTCGCGGCGCGCGGTGTGCACATCCTGCTGGGAGCCTCGCTGGCCGGCGTGCTGGTGATTCGGCTCGGGTGGCGCCTGCGCGGCGGTACCCGCCTGGCGCCCACCGGGACGAGTTGGCTGGACGCCGCGGCGACCTATCTGCACAAGCTGCTCTACCTGCTGCTGATCGTCACCGTCGCGCTGGGCGTCTGCAATGCCTGGCTGCGGGGCGACACGATCTTTCATCTGCTGACCTTGCGCTCGTTCGATCCTGGCAACAAGGAATTGCGCGGCACGATCGAGGACGCGCACGCCCTGGCGGCCAACATCCTGTTCGGGCTGGCCGCACTGCACGCGGTGGCCGGCCTGGCGCACCATCTGATCTTCAAGGACACCGTGTTGCAACGCATGCTGCCCGGCCCCGCGCGCCGCTGACGCTGACCTGTGGTCGTGCGGGCCACGACATGGTGCGATCGGTCGGCCGACGCGGCGTTCGAACGGCGCCTGCAAGCCAGGGATCGAGCGATCTTCCAATGCCTGCATCCGGCACCGCGGCGCGACTGCTCGAGTGAGCCACGCTCAAACGGCGTCCAGATCGCGTCCGTCACGTCGTGCGCACCGAGCACGCCGACAACATGCTCGATGTCCGTGAACTCGTCGCACTCGCGGTCCACCGCGGTGAACATCGTGGTCGCGCCATTGCCCGAGGTTACGTCCAGGACCTTCGCCGTCGCACTGGCGCAGCGAAACGGATGGACGGTCCCGGCGGGAACGTGAACGAAGCCTCCCGCCTTGACCGTGGCGCAGATTCCGCCGCAAGTGAAGTCCACGTCGCCGTCGATCACGTAGAACGCTTCATCCCAGGGATGAAAGTGAGGTGGCAGACCGGCGTCCTTCGGCGCTTCGTGCAGGTAGACCTCGTAGCTGCCCGTTTGACCGTGTGTCGCCAGAAAATAGATTCTCTCGCCGAGGACCCGATTGGGAACGAGGCTCGACGAGTGCGTGATGAGCAATTCGCTCGCCTTGTCATGTTCCTGTGCAGTCTCCGATCGTGCGCGCATTGCCGGGCGTGCGGCCCCCGGGCGGCGTAGTCGCGCAGGATTCTGCCCGGAAACCCGCGCGGCCCGACCCGGGCACGGCGTCCGCGCCAGCGCCACACGGACCGACCGGACCGCGTCTCGACCCCCGCCAGCGGCGTCGATTAGAGTTGCCTATGCCCAGCCATCCGCGTGCGTGATTCAGACATGAACAGACTGCAATCGGAGGTGAATCGCCTGTACGGGACCCAGCGGCCAGGGAGCCAGGACTCGGATCCCCAGGAATCCAGCCTGATCGACGCCAGTGGCCAGGTGCGAGCGATGGTTCTGGAGCTTGCCAGGCCCGCCGACTGGACGATGCTTTCGAGAGTTTGGCAAGGCGTGCAAGTCGATTTGGAGCTGCCCGCGCCCGCCATTGCGGTCTCCGGCACCGACGGCTACCAACTCTGGTTTTCGCTCTTGGAACCGGTGCCAGCCCCTCAGGCCATGGAGTTCCTCGAATCCTTGCGCCGACGCTATCTGAGCGACGTCAGGCCACAACGCGTCGGACGGATGCCGGCGTGGGATGCCTCATCGCCGCCGCAGCTTCGGCACGCCAGGAAGGTGCCGGCCGAGCAGGACCGCAGCGACATTTGGTCGGCTTTCGTGGCCCCTGATCTCGCGCCGGTGTTTGCCGAGGAACCCTGGCTGGACCTGCCGCCGAACCCCGAAGGCCAGTCAGACCTATTGTCGCGCTTGCGCAGCATCGAGCCGGCCGACTTTCAACTCGCGCTGCAGCGACTCGGGCCAGTCACGAGGCCGGCCAGTGTCCCGTCGGCATCGGACCCGAGCGAGTTGACCGCGTCAGCCCCGGGTGGCACGTCGACGCACTCGGCGCCGAAACTCGGTGAGTCGAGTCCGAGGCGTTTCCTGCTGGGCGTCATGAACGACGACAACGCCCCACTGGGCCTGCGTATCGAAGCGGCGAAAGCGCTCCTTCCGTATCTCGACCAACCTGACCCGCCATGACCGGTTCGCGCGGTCGCTGCTCGGGCCGGGCCGGGACCACCCGCGAGCATGTCGGTTTGCCGGCGCCCTGGTGCGAGCGGTCCGTCGCGAGCGGCCGCGATGTCGCCGGCACGGTTTGCGATGCCAACCGCGTCAATTTGCTGGCTGGAAGCGCACGTGGATTTGCGCAGGCCCCGGCCCAGGTGACAGAAGCAAACAAAGCGCCCGCTATGCAAGCGCCCCGCTCAGTCCCACATGCCGCGCCAGGGGGTCCAAGAGCACACCGGGGTTCATGATGCCGTGTGGGTCGGCCACCTGCTTCGCCGCCGCCAGCATCTGGCGAAACAGCGCCGGCACTTCGCACTCATAGCCGCTTCGGTGGTCGCGCCCAACGGCATGGTGATGGGTGATGGTGCCGCCATGGGTGATGACTGCAGCGTTGGCTGCCTGCTTGATGTCGCGCCAGGCCGCCAGGGCGCTGGCCACGCTGCCATCCGCACCACCGCGCGCGACCAACGTAAAGTACGGCGCGGGCCCGTCGGGGTAGACATGGGTCAGGCGACACGACAGCAGCACGTGCTGCCCCGTGGCGCGTTCAATCGCGGCGCCGACGTCGGCCTTGACACAGGTATAGAACGTCTCGAACTGGTCCCAGGTGATCGCGGTCTCAAAAGTGTCCATGACCAGCCCCAGACCCACGGCCGGGTCGCGCCAATAGGGCATGCGCAAGAACGCGTTGCGCCAGACTCCGGCCGCACCGACGCGGTGCTCGTCGCCGTTTTGGTCGGCCAAGGAACGGGCCACCTCATCCTCGTTCACGACACCGCCATGCTCGCGCACCAAGTCCAGGGCGCGCAGCATCCAGGCCTGCAGCGGATGGTCGGACGACTCAAAGCCCAGTACCAAGATAGCGAAACGGCCATCGCCCACACCGGAAAAAACCGTCTCCAAGGGATCCAGCAAACGACAGTTCGTGGGGTTCAACCCCGACTGCGCCAGAGCACGTACGCAGCGCGCGGCCGCAAAGTAATCGGAAAAGCGGACCGATGCAGATGCGCGAAACTGCGGCGGGGCTTGCAGCCGCACCCAGGCCTCGGTCAGCACGCCCAGTGTGCCTTCAGACCCCAGTACCCACCGGTCCGGTGCGGGTCCCGCACCGGAGCCCGGCAGGCGCCGTGTTTGCAAGATGCCTGTGGGGGTCACAAGCCGCGTGGATTCCACGAAATCGTCGATATGGGTGTGCTGCGTCGCGTAGTGCCCCCCTGCGCGGGTGACAATCCAGCCGCCCAGTGTGGAGAACTCAAAGCTCTGTGGAAAGTGGCGCAGCGTGAGTCCGTGCGGCCTGAGCTGGGCTTGCAGCTGTGGCCCCAGCGCGCCGGCCTGAATGCGCGCCGCTCGGCTAACCGGGTCCACGTCCAGAACCCTATTCAGGCGCTCCAAGTCGAGCGATATGACACCTGCATAGCTGTCACCCACGGCTGCCTCCACGCCTCCGCACACGCTCGTGCCCCCCCCGTAAGGAACAACGGCCACGTTGTGGGTCTGCGCCCAGTCCAGAATGTCCACCACCGCCGCCTCGTCATCGGGAAACGCAACCCAGTCCGGTGGGGTAGGCGCGACGCGCAGCCACATGCGCGCCAAATCTGCGAAGCTCTTGCCCACGCAGTGGTTAAGCCGGTCCAGCGGAGTGGCGGAGAACACAGGGGCGAGGGCCGAAGGCGCGGAAATTCGCGGCGCGGACAGGGGGAATTCGTGCACCTGAGGCACGGGCCTCTCGGAATATGGCACCTCCAAGTGTTCAACCATGGCCTTGACCGTGGCCTGCTCGCGTGCATCCAGCGTGGCATCGGCCGATCCCCAGCCCCAAAAGCGGCGGGGTTCACGGCGGGACAGTGAGGCGGAGTTGATCATGGCGGAGTCCCGTGTTCGGTTGGACCCCTATTGTTTCAGGAGATCCAGGAACTGACGCAGGGCCCGTGGCGTCAACGACAACCCAGTCCGACAAATGGACCATTGGGACGCCCCGCTTGTGCCTGCCCGGGAGCAAGGCTGTAGCTATCGATTCATATCTGCATCACGGACGGTCAGGCGACGCGAGCCAATGTCAGCTTTGAAGCACGCCGACTGAAATCTCGACCGTCTCTTTCCAGTCGACCGCAGCTGGTGTGCCCGGAACCGGCTGGGTCACCTGCTTGCGCGCGACCTGGATCGCCGCCCAGTACAGGAAGTCCGAGCCGAGCGTCCGCAGCATGGTGTTCTCGACCCACGCCAGCACGGGCGCCGCCGAGTCGGCCTGAGCCGCGGCAGATGCATCGGCGGGCATCGGTGTGCGCAGGTAGCCGAAGCGCGACATCGCGATGACACGGACGCCGTGCTGCGCCAACGATTCCGCGAACGCCGTGCCAAAGTCGTGTCCGCCGCCGCTGCCGTGCACCACCAGCAGCGGCACACCGGCCCCGGCCTGCGGCACCTCGATCGGCCCGCAGCGCGTATCGATCAGCGTGCTGCCTTGCGAACCGCGAGCGCGGGCCTGTTCGATGTCCTCGTCGACGAGCCACCAGATCCAGAAAGCAGCCTCCGCGAGGATCATGGCCACGACACCAGCGACCACGGTGGTGGTGGCCATCGGACGGGTCACGGCGAACTCTCGAAGGCCAGCTTGGTGACCGTGCCGATAAAATAAGGCTTGCGCCCCTCGGGTTGCATCCAGGCCACCTCGCCCGTGAACGGCACCCGCACGCCATCGCGAGTCTGGTAGTTCGACCAGATGCCCTCCCAGGGCGCCATAACCATCGTGTCGCCCACCATGCCGCCGCGCGCCTCGGCGCGGAACGAACCGATCAGGCCGGCGTCGTTGAACCTAAACAACAAGGTCAGGCTGAGCGGGCCATCCGCCACGGTGGCGTTCGCGGAACGCTCGTCGACGGACTCCCAGCGCACCCCCTGGCTGGGCAGCAGCGCAGTCGGGTACCACAGCACTTCCGCGAACCAGCGCATGAACTCGCCGCGGGCGATGTCGCCATCCCCCTGCTGCTCGGCCATCGTGAAAAGGCCCTGCAACTTCGCGCGCAACAGACCCTTGCCGGCGATGTAGCTGTCGACGACGCGCACAGTCACACCTGGCAGCATCGCAATCTTTGCGTCCCATAGGAACCCCGGCCGGCGCGTGACAACACGCTGGCGCGACGTGAACGGCTTCCACTGCTCGCTGGTGGGTGACATGTTGAAGGTGCCGACGAGTTCAATCGTGACGGCGGTGATGATGGGCTGGCCATCCTTCAGCACGGCGCGGAAATAGCGTTGCACCGGCGCAGGCAGTCCATCGAGTTCGCGCGCGTCGTATCGTGTGGGCAGGAAGGTTGCGCCTGGCTTGCCGTCGAGGCGGCCGGCTTCGAGGCGGGCCTGCAGTGCGTTCACCTCGCCTGCCCACCGGTGCTCGCCAAGGGCCGTGAGGCCCACAGCCGTGAACGCCAGCACGGCCAAGCACACGCCCACCCACAGCCACCATGTCATGCTCGTCCCTCCTGGGCGGTCAACGGACTTCAAACCATCACCGATTCGACCGGCCGGCGCAACGACCGTGGCAGCGTCGGTCCGCGGCCGAAGCGCACCACGAGGTCCGGGCGCTGGCCCGTGAGCCCGAGCGCGGCGGCAAACGGTGCGCGTACCGCGGCCACTTCCACCGGTTGGTTCAAGAACGCATTGCGGATGCCTAGCGCCGTGGCCTGCAGCGCGAAGCGCTCATAGGCTCGGCCGACCTCCACCCAGTGGGCCTTGTCGGCCGCCGCTCCGACGAACACGGCGATGCCCGCCGAGTTGCGCACCTGGCGCGCGATCTTGTCGTTCTCGCCCGCGGCAGTGAAGAACCAGCCGAAGGCCAGATCGCCCAGCCACGCCGGGATGGCGGGGTTGCCCGATGACACGCTGAACAGGCCATCGCGTGTACGTACGGCATCGGTGCCGTTGAAGCGGATCCAGGACTTGAGTTCACGGACGAAGGCCGGGTCCGCCAGCTGGGCGGTGTTGCCTTGAACGACGTGCTCCAGCACGCGCTCCATCGCGGGGTGATCGGTCAACAGCATCAAGCGCACGCCGTTCGACGTGCCGGCTCGTTCCAGCAAGTTCATGTCCTCGCGGGACAACGGCTGACCGTCGTAGTCGCCGCGGGTGCATTGCCGCGACGCGATGGCGTGGAACAGCGGTGACGCCTGTGCGGTGGCTGGTGCGAGTGTCACGCGCACGACATCGTTGGTGACGTCGAAGCTGGGCGCCGCAGCGAGCCCGTGAGCCAGCGCCGCCTGCACCAGGTTCTCGGCCGCGCAGCCCAGAGTCACGAATAGGTGGTGATCGTCGGGGTCCACCGCGGGGCAGCGCCGCGCCGGGTCAGGCCGGATCGTGATGGCCTGGTCTTCGACCGCGAACTTCCAGCACTGCGTGTTGTGGCTGGACGGTGCCAGAGTCCCACAGTGCACCAGTTCCCGTGTGAGCGCCGCGCCTTCGACGCCGGCCAGTGGGCCGGTGCGCCAGGTGCTCGCAGCGACAGCTTCGTAGTCCTCAGGGTCGGAAGCCGGCGAGCACGCCGACAGAATCGATGCTCCGCCGAAGACGGCGGGCACGGCGGCAACGAACTGCCTTCGCGACACGTTGAACAATTGACCCCCTGGGAGTGATTGCTGCCGGTGTTTGCGGCGGTCTGATTCTGGCAGCCGATGCCGGCGCACGCACGTCGCTGCCAGCAGCGACGAATTTAGGGCGATCGCCGCGCAGGCTCTGTTCGTCAGTGCACACAGCGCGTCCACTGTTCGCGCTCATGGGTGCGATTCGTGCGCAGCCCGGCAGCAAGCTCTATCGGATCGGTCACCTCCATGCCGCAACCAATCGACCCCCGGTGCCTCGGTCCGGGGATCCGGCGGCTTGGAGTCGTGTGCTCATCCCTCCCCCACAACGTCACTCAACGCTTCGCTCAAGGCCACCAAAGCACCAAAGAGCTCGGCTTGCCTGCCGAAAAGCCAGCAAGCGGCAAAGTGATGCTGCGGATTGCGCCAGAGGTCCATGCCGCGGCACTCAAGGCGGCAGCAAGGAGCAGCACCAGTCTGAATAAGTAGGCGGAAGGTGCGCTTGGCAAAGCCGCGAGGAAGTGGCTGTCACGGCTGGGCATGCGCGGCGAGAATTGAAACGCTCGTCAAGCTATCGCCGATCTGGTTCCATGAATCATGGAGGCGCGGCCCGGAGTCGAACCGGGCTATACGGATTTGCAATCCCGTCCGAGACTCTCAAGGTCACTATAACTCACTCCGAAACACGTAGGCAAATTGGCCAGCAGCAACGGATTTTGTGTGTGACGGAGTGCGCTATTTACGCCGCGCGGCGGCTGACGAGTCGTCCAGGACAAACAGCGCTCGGATCGACGAGTCCTTCATGGCAGCGAGGCCGCCTCCGCCGGTTTCAAAGGTGAATTGACCCTCGCCATTGATGCGATGCGCCTTTTGCGCGACGGTTCCGATCCTGAGCCAGCCACCAGGTGTCCAGACAGCCACGATCGTTCCGGCGCCCGGACCGGCGCTGACGCGTTTGAACGTCGCGCGAGAACCGATCTGCAGACCCACATGCGCATCGCGCGCCTCGATCGTCAATGTGCAGACGTCCACATCTGGCTCCGGAACCGCGCGCGAAGTTGCGAGATTCTGAGCATCGACACGCCGCTTTGTCATTGTTGAGGTCACTCGCCCGGGACCTCACCGCGCGCTTCGGGCGGCGTCCGGTCAACATTCTCGTGCAGGCGGCAGAAGTGGAACGACAGCTTGAACATGAATAGCCAAAAGGCTACGTCACTCAGAGCAAATATCCGCCTTTTGTCTGCTTGCCTGGAAAAGTAGTCGAGCGGTACCGTGTGAACATTGTCGAGCAAGACCAAGCTCTCTCCGCCCAGCTCCCCGACGTCTGGAAGGTAGAAGATTGACGAAATCTTCTGGTCGCGAACGTCGGCCATGTGACTCTCGACTTTCGACGGATCGCGCAGTCCTTGCATCAGCAGCGCGCGGTAATTCACCAAAGCAATGATCGGAGCGAAATTTAGACCGACCGGCCTGTGCCTCTGATTGTCGCTTGCCACATCGCACGAGTTAGACAGCACGAGGCCTTTAACCTGATCGCGGCTACCCGTACCGAAGTCGATGACGGTCACTCCTGACCAGCAGTCGCCCTGCAGTGGATCCGGATCATCGAGGTTGCAATAGAAAGGCTTCTTTGGCGGGAAGTCTTTGAGCGCCTCCAGGAATCCTGCCTTACGGTCCTCGCGAAGGTAAGGCGCGAGAAATTTTTCGACGTGGCCGGGGTCGAACTCCATGAGGCTGCGTCAGCGTGAATACAGAGCCCACAGATTCGCCGACAGCAACTCGGAAATCTCGCGATCGAGCGGCACTTGCAGCGCCGCGAATTTGCGGAACGCGCCTGCGGCTGTGGCGAAAATCTCGTCATTGGAGATGACGTGACTTACGCTGGAAATGTGAGGAAAGTTAATGGCCTGCGAGGCGCCCTGGCCCGACTGCCTATACGGCTGCGCACCCGGTTGATCTAGGTCTGGCGCGCTGTCCGCCGGCGGACTGACGAGGGCAAATGTCGTCATAAACCCGAACATCAAAGCAGACGCAGGGCGAGCGCCTTGTTGACTCCAGACGTCATTCATAGGACGGCCCCAGCTTCTCGTAGGTGCCTGCGTCCAAGCACTCAAAAAATACCCGCTTGTTTGCGGCGTGAAGCCGATCGAGCTCGTCAGGGAGCTGAGACTCGAAGAGCCTAAGTTCCGGGGCCTCGACGGCCTGCAAAGAATCGACGTCAAGGACGACGCCAGTTCGATTTTCGCCAGGGATTTGGGCTTGCGCTCCAGTTACTACCTGAACGACGTGGACCGCGCCGTCCCTGCGCATTTCCATCCGCACAGATGCAATGTCCTCGATCAGCTGATGGCGACCGAGGCGGACGGACCAATCGATTGCCTTGACCTGGTCTGCCAAGCCGGGAAGAGGAACCAGATCGACGTACTTGAGCGAAAATCGCGTGACCGATTTGACGACTCCTGACGCG
>Ga0182021_10007613_pt1 | contig 12846 bp, 14 predicted proteins | sample 612E3MmetaG_FD_120493 | JGI IMG/M metagenome (GOLD analysis project Ga0182021, IMG submission 120493) | Permafrost microbial communities from Stordalen Mire, Sweden - 612E3M metaG (Illumina Assembly) | ecosystem: Environmental > Terrestrial > Soil > Wetlands > Permafrost | place: Sweden... | reverse complement strand
TCGCTATGTATACGATTCTGATTGCCCTCTTCACGGCGCCGGTTTTCAATACCATCAAGACTTTGGTAAGCTAAGGAAATTAACGGGCCCGGCGTTTAGGGTAGTTTGACTATCGATCTTGAGGGAAAGGAGGTTAAGGCCATGTTAATGACGAGCAAGACACAACAGGACCGTAAGATGTACAGCGCTATCTTCATGCTGAGTTCATGGGGGTTCGTCATCGTGATTGCCTCATTCCTCTTCCTCTATGTGGGACACAAACTGGACGAACTTCTCGGCACTTCTCCAAACTTTATGTTCGGTTTGTTCTTCCTGGCCATATTTGCCTGCATCGGCAGGCTGTATCAGAACGCCTGGTTGAAAAGAAAGGATGTCTGAGATCGTTCCGACCCTGCGGACGACATAAAACACTTTTCACGATCTGTGATACCCGCCAAAAGCCCCTCTGCTACCGGATAGAGGGGCTTAATTTTTTTCTCCCGGTTTATGAGTACTTCTCTCGTTCACCTACAAGTCCTCAACCTCACAGTATGAATAAGATCGAAGATTATGGTTTGAAAGCAGTAATGCTTGCAGAAGAAGGCAAGCAGTTACTCATGGCCGCAGTCTCTGCACTTCACGCGGGCAAAGCCGTTGTGGAGATCGCAGCAATCGAGACACCGATAAATAACCTGCTGAAGATAAGGCCGGAAGAAACCATACTGTTTCTCGAATCTCTCTTCACAAATATTTAAAAAACGATTCAAAACCATCTTCTACGTTGTGATAATAATCAGTGTTTTCCGGATGACGTATCCTGTATAAGCAGACAGGTTCAGGTATGATATGGCATATGCCGCACCCACGGAAAACCGGCAACTTACCAGGCACATACAAGCGGAGCTTTATCGGCACGTTGTTTAATTATAGAGCTTCAATAGGTTGTGAAACGCATTGGCGACAGCGCATTTCTACAGACTGTAAGCAAAGTCATTATAGGCCATCAGGGCAAGGATTGAGGATATCCTGGCTCGCCTGTCAAATACCTTTGGCAGTATTTTAATAATGAATTTCGAGCGATTGATATTGCGGGAAAAGAGCAGGGAAAAGAGACGCAATGCAAAAATGAGACGGTAGGAGAACTTCACAGGATCAAGCTCATTGGCACGTTTCCAGAAATCGATCTCCCAGTAATAGTTGAGTTTCTTCCAGATGGCATCAAATGAATACACCTCCCTGACTATTTTCCAATATCCTGCCTCCAATTCCTGCGGAGACAGTTTGTGAGGTTGGAAGACCACATGTTTGGTGTCATACCTGCTCCAGTCCTTATGGAGGATCCGGCCCTCCTTTTCCATGCGTTTGAAAAGCTCAGTTCCCGGGAAAGGTGTAAGGATGTTTATAAGCGGCATAAGCTGCTTGGTTTCCTGAATGAAGTCTATCATTTCATCGAACGCTGATTCGCAGTCATGATCGTACCCGACGATAAATGAGCTGTGCACCATGATGCCGTATGACTGGATAATTCTTATGGCCTCGGTATAATCACACTGCTGGTTGATCTCCTTGCGCATAACCTCAAGGTTTTTTTTTGACATGGACTCAATTCCGATAAAAATGGCGCCGCATCCGCTGTCGCGCATGAGGCCCAAGAGTTCATCTTCTTTGGAAATGTTAATGGATGCCTGACACATCCAATTAATATTGTGCGGTTTGAGGGCTTCAAACAATTCACTGGCAAACTTTTTATTGGCGATGATATTATCATCAGCAAAGAAGATGGCGTTTTTCTTTTTATATTTGGAAAGAGAGCTGTTGATGTCTTTAATCTCGGCTATGACTTGTTCTATGGATTTATTCCTGATTTTCTGTCCATCAAAGGCATGCACTGAACAAAACTCACAGTGGAATGGGCACCCCTTAGTGGTCTGTATAATATCCTGCAGATATCGGGCTCTTGACAAACACGATCTTGATATAGAAGGCGCGGAGGATAGATCGACAAGAGATTCGGCCCTGTAGATTCTTTTCAGCTGACCTTGTTCGGCATCCTTCAGAAGCATACCCCAGACATTCTCCGCCTCGCCGATAACAACGCAATCGCAATAATTCATGGCTTCTTCGGGGCACATCGAGGGATGTATGCCTCCGAGAACGGTCTTACACCCCTTTTTTTGGTACATATCCGATATCTCATATGCCCTCTTTGCAAACATGGTCCTTACGCTGATTCCGACAAGATCGGCTTGCCAGTCATAATCAATATCATCAATGTTTTCATCGAACACCCTGAGCTTGTGGTATGAAGGGGTTAAAGATGCCAGGGTGGGGATTGCAAGTAGATAGGATATATATTTCCTGGAAAGCAAAAAAGTTGAGAAGAATTTATAATCATAAAAGCTCCGCGAGTTATCAGAGCTGTTCACGGGTATGATGAGGGCAATGTTCATGGATCTGACAGTATGTCCACTAAAAGATAATTGTAATGAATATTCCCTGAATGGGACTGGTCTTACCTAAATTTTACATCCTGCATTTGTTAAAATACTGATCGATGAGCTAAGATTATTAAAAGTTTTGCAGATTGCCATCTGAAAGATTGTATTATGAGATGTTCACGCGCCCTACTGCTTCCAGGAAGGTTTCAATAAAAAAGCCGCGGTGGTTAATGGCACGCTGAGAAACAACGGGCGCTTTCCCTTTTTCTATATTGATGCCCTTATTTAAGTTAACTCGAGCCTATTGCAACTACTTGCCACCGATTTTTGGGGTATTTTTTTGCGGTGGCGAAGCTACAGGCACGGTGCTTTTTTGACAACGAAACTCCTTTTTGTCGTTGTCCGCGACACAGGAATAACCCAAAGGTGTATCCTGGATGAGTTCATCGTAAATCGTATTCGCAGACACCACACCATATATGCACCTTAAGTGACCGCCTACTACCTGTAAAGATGTAATATTTAATACATGCCCACCTATGACTAGATCCCACCAGCCACCAGCGGGAATGGGGTTTATGTGGAAGGCTATATTAACTGAAGGCGGGCATACAATAGTCTTGCCCGTAATTGCCGTATCTTCGGCTATCGCGATCCCAGTGAGACTGAACGCAAACAGACCAGCAACTACAATCACCAATACCTTCTTCATCTTTTCTTGCCTCCTGTTTTTTCCAAGGGGATTAACCCTCCATAACCATTTTCACTCACAAAAAATTTGATAAGATATTTCTTCTGTACGTTGGATGTGTAACAAGAACGTTCTTGTAAGTCAAGGACATCTTGACCGCAAAAGGTGGGGTGTGGCACCGATAGTGATCATCATTTCCGTTTGAAAGGATGTAGGCCTATCAAAATCACTGGATGCTTGATTTCAGGAAGTATGCAAGAACCGGATGAACCTTTTTTTGTCACGGACAAGGGGCATTTATTTCATCCCGCCACTGCTCTCGCGTTTCCACAAAAATTGTCTTTCCATGCCAGTATTGACTCTGGTATATTTAATCCATGAGACCTGTCTTTTTCCAGACGACTTAATCTTTCAAGAAGATGATTGAAACAGGCTAAATACACACCCGGGACAACATCACATACAATCACAGGGGAACGATCACATGGTCGGATTATATCTGTTGAGTAATACCCAGAGAAGAGTGGACCAGAATCCGGGAGCGGCAAGATGACAGTATCCCATGAATGTCCTGCCCCGACGCTTAATGAAGGAGTCCTGCTTCATGGATTCCATGTCCTCCGCGTTTTGCAGATCCCGGAAATTCGGATAACCGCATATGAACTGGAGCATCTAATAACAGGCGCGAAAGTGCTTCACCTTCACTGCGATGACCGCGAGAATCTCTATACCGTAGGTTTTCGCACACCGCCGGAAAATTCCACGGGCGTTCCTCATATTCTTGAACACTCCGTGCTTGCGGGTTCAGAGCGATATCCGCTGAGGGATGTCTTCAACGAACTGCACAGGGGGTCGCTGCAGACTTTTATCAATGCCTTTACGTATCCTGATAAGACCATCTATCCTGTGGCGAGTCAGGTGAGGGCCGACTTCTTCAATCTTGCCCGCGTATATACGGATCTGGTGCTGAGACCCCGTCTGTTGAGGGAGACGTTCTGTCAGGAAGGTCACCATCTCGAATTCTCCAATCCGGAAGATTCGGCAAGCGAACTTATCATTTCGGGGATCGTCTTCAATGAAATGAAGGGCGCTTATTCCTCCCCCGAGGCCCTGATGTACAAGGCCATCCAGCAGCATCTCTATCCCGACACCCCCTATTCCTTCGACTCAGGAGGAGACCCCGACGATATCCCGCTTCTCACATATGAGCAGTTCAAAGCATTCCATCGCGCCTACTACTCGCCGACAAACGCGCGCTTCCTCCTCTATGGCGACATTCCAACGGCAGACCACCTGGCATTTCTGGAAGAGATGCTTGCAGGCTTCGATCGTGTGGAGGTGGACTCGACCATCAAGAGTCAATCAAGATGGCAGGAGCCCGCGTCCATCCACGGCTTCTATCCTATCGCCAAAGAAGACGACCCGAGAAGAAAGACAGCCGTCAACATTGGATGGATGATGGCGGAAAACGTCGAGTATGAAACAGCGCTTCTCCTTCAGATGGTTTCGGGTATGCTGGTTGGAAGCGCCGCCGGACCCCTGCGTAAGGCCCTCATCGATTCCGGGTTCGGTGAAGACCTGTCTCCGCTTACGGGAGTGGAGCCAGATCTCAAGCAGATAGCATTTATCGTCGGTCTGCGGGGTGCTGATCCTGATAAAGCCGAGAGCATCGAAGCGTTGATCATCGATACGCTAAAGGATATTGCAAAATCCGGTTTTGACCGTGCCCTCGTCGAAGGGACTCTTCACCAGGTGGAATTCAACGGCAAGGAAATTATCCGCAGCACGTATCCATACGGGATCATACTCATGGGAAGAGCCTACCACACCTGGCTGTATGATGGTGATCCCATCGAGGGTATGAATTTCCCGCGGGCGATCGAAAACATCCGCAGGAAATGGGAAGCGAACCCGGAACTTTTTCAGGAGATCGTGCGGGAATGGTTTCTTGACAATCCTCACCGACTGCTCTCCGTCATGGAGCCAAGTACGACATATCAGGCGGCACAGGAGGAAGCCTTCAAGAAGAAGATGGCTTTGCTCAAGGCATCGCTTTCCGGCGACGATCTAAGAAAGATCAGGACGGATGCGCAGGCGTTGAAAAAATTCCAGGTTGAGCCGGATGCGCCTGAGGCGGCGTCGGCGCTGCCAAGGCTCAGCATCGGCGACATATCGCGTTCGATAGAGACGATTGCCACGACAAAAGAGGCAATTGAAAATGTCCCGGTTATGATGCATGACATCTTTGCCAATTGCATCGCCTACCTCGATCTCGCCTTTGATGTGTCCGACATATCGGAAGACCTTCAGCCCTATCTCCCCCTCCTGGCAAAGCTGATTGCTAACATGGGGGCGGCTGGCTTCGACTACACAGAAATGGCAAAACGCATTGTATTGAAGACGGGGGGAATCGGTTATCATCTGTCTGCGGGCATGACCGTGGACGGCAGGAATAACTGGCAGAAACTGATCTTCCGTGTCAAGGCCCTCCACAGGAATATTGCGGACGCAGTGGGCATAATCTCCGATATCCTCACAGCAGGGGATATGTCGAATGAAACCCGGATGCGTGAGTTGATTGCAGAAAGAAGAAATGACATTCAGGCTTCCGTTATTCCTTCGGGCCATACTTTTGCGCGGAGGTCGGCAAGTCAGGCTTTATCCGTAGCGGCATACAGGGACGAACAGTGGCACGGCAGGACGCAGCTTAAGTTTGTCAATGCGATAGCAGATAAATTCGACGAAAGAAAAAAGGAACTTCTCGAGAGAGTGACTTCTCTGCAACATATGGTTTTCCGAAAAGACAGGCTGCATATTAATTTAACGGCAGATGCAGAAGGCCTTTCACTTCTGAGAGAAAGTGCGGCTGGTTTCGTCGGGCGCTTATCCGGCGGCGGCGGTACAGGAAACAAGAGTGTCCCGTCTCGGTCAACGGTTCATGCGGGTATCGCCATTCCCGCCCAGGTTTCGTATGTGGCAAAAGTTTTTCAGGCCCCGGCATACGCCGATCCACTTTCCGCTCCCATGTTTGTTTTGGCCAGAGAATTGTCGAGCGGGTATCTGTACAAGCATATCAGGGTTCAGGGGGGAGCCTATGGGGGCATGTCGCAATATGATCCGACGAGCGGCACCTTCGCCTTGCTCTCATACAGGGACCCAAACATAATCAACACCCTGAATGTTTACCGCATGGCAGAGGAATTCATCTCGCAGAATAAGATTTCCGGAGAGGAACTGGAGAAGACTGTTATCGGAACGATAGGTTCTCTCGACAAACCCATGGATCCCTCGAGCAAGGGATATGTCGCAATGATTCGCGACTTCACAGGCCTCACGGATGGAGACCGCCTGAAGTTCAGGCACATGATCCTTGACATGACGCCGGAGCTATTGCTGGAAGCAGCTTCCCGTTATTTCGCAGGGGCAGCGGAAACGGCGGTCATTGCCGTATATTCTTCGTTTGAAAATCTTCAAAGGGTCAATGAAATCCTGGAGCCGAAGCTTGAAATAGACTCGCTGGTTTGATTTTCCAGAGAATATCGGTGCGGCGCCGTACAACAAGAGCTGTGTAGGAGCTTTGGAGAGCGCCTAAAGAGCGCTCACAGGTAAAGTTAACAACGATGAAAAGGAACCGTGACTTCCTTAGAGATCTGAGCAGCATCACACACAGGCCATGCACGTATTTTCCTGAAATCACGGCCCCTGTGGAAGAGGCCTTTTTGTGGAATACAAATCTTTCCCCGCGGCAGACCGATGAATTTCTTGCACGGGGTTGGCGTCATGTCTCATCGTATTTCTATCGCAACAGCTGCGGCAATTGCCGGCGTTGTCTTCCCATCCGCGTGCCCGTGGAGAAGTTCGAACCTTCAAAGAGCCAGCGTCGCGTCCTTAGAAAAAACGCAGGAACTGAATTCAAGGTGTTCGATCCTGCGGAGTTTGCCGTCAAGTATATCAAAAAGAGCCTTTCGCTCTACAACAGGTTCCTGCGTGCCCGATATCATAAGCCCCCGTGTGATTTGAATGGATACTTCAATGAATTTTTTGTGTCGCCGACGCGGCTTCTCGTGTCGGCGCTATTTATCGACGGCAGGCTTGCGGGGAACGGATTCCTTGATCTCGGAGAAATATCCCTCTCCACGATCTACTTTTCTTTCGAGCCGCGGTTCAGTTCCTTCTCTCCTGGAACCTTTTCCATCATGAAGGAGATCGAGTGGGCCCGCGAGAGAGGTCTAAAATATTACTACCTCGGGTATTGCATAAATGAGATCAGTGCGATGCGGTACAAGGGATTATTCAGGCCCGCAGAGCTAATGGACTTTGATAAAGGGGAATGGAAAGAAATCGATAGATTAACGGAAGAATAAAAATCAGTCTGAGGCCAGTATTTCTTTTAATCTCGCCGCATTTTCCGGGGCGTACTTCGACAGGTGTGAAGCGTTGGGCGTAGAATTGAAGCCATGCCGATTCAGCAAATGTGGCGGGATAAAAAATATCTTTCCAGTGCTCATAATTACAGCCCGATGTGCCGATATAAATACAAGGGATCATTTTCTTTGACATAAAACTTTGTTTATCTTATACTTGGCCTTAATATTGCTGCATTTTTTCAGCATACGGGTTTAACCGCTGCACGAAGTTTGAGTTCGGCAGCGAGCACATTTCCCGCAGCTTGCTGCGGAGAGCATCAATACATCAATAAGGCACCGCCATGAAAGGAGAGGGGCAATGAGAAAGGTTCATTTATGTTTATTGTCGATTTTTCTACTTGTTGCAATGGGCTGCGCGTCGTTACCATCGCACTACGTCGGCATCAATCCTCAGAGCAGCGATGAGGCTATTGCCTATTACACGAGTGGTCTAACCCTCGCCTCGCAGGGTCAGCACAGAGACGCGATTGGACAGTTCAGAAAGGCCATCGCTGCCGATCCTAATTTCGCCGAGGCTTACCTGGGTTTAAGCAAGTCCTACTATGCCACTAATAATTACGACTTTGCCATCTTTTACAACATTAAGCATTATGAGACCGAGGCCAATCGGGATTACACGTACAACGTCCGCCTGGATGTGGACTGAGGGCAGGAATCTGATAGAGATAGATGGGATCCGCATGGATGGGGGATTCGGGATAAAGTAATTCTCTGTGCCTCCATCCCGGAAGCGGGAAATTGCAGGAAATGACGCGGGTCCCCGGACGAAGCTCTTTTTCGAGTTTGTGAGCGAGCCTGGCCATGACGTCAGGGAAAAGATAACAGAAAACCACGTCGGCATCTCCGACATTCACATTCCAGAAATTCTTGAACCTCACCTCAATCCCTTCCAACCCGATGGTGCGGAGGCGCGCCAGCATATAAGCGAGGGGGTTTACCTCAAACCCCAGCGCCCGGACACCATAGCGCCTCTTCGCAGCCCTGAGAACCCTCCCGTCCCCGCACCCGACATCAACGAGAAGATCACCCGCCTTCATCGGTACATGATCGAGAAATGTCCTGACCCTTACACGGGCAGATGGGTGAAACATGGCTCCCTGTGTAATCGGGAACACGGAGACAAGGGAAAAGGCGAAGAGAAACTTGCAGACGACGAGAATCCCCATGGTAGCAAGAAGTATTATGATCCAGAAGGGCATATTTTTTTCCTTTATCACAGGGGCACCCGTGAGAGCTACAGGCATTGATTGGCGCAGCGCGCCTGCGATAGATTTTCCTACTTCAGAATGCGCTCCAGTTCTTCGTGATAGAGCGCGAATGCGTCCAGATTGTTATGCCCGCCTCCGGGAATTGAGATTAACCGGCTTTCCGTTCTGGCAAGCTTGATGAGCCTTTCACTCGAACTGTAGGGGACAACATCGTCTGCAGTGCCGTGGAATAAATAAATAGGGCAGGCGACTTTGGCAATCCACAAGTCTGTACGCATTGGATACTTAAGGAGCGAAGCGACGAGCAGCCCCGGCATCAATGGATAATGATAGCCGGCGAGGTCCCGCATGTTGAAAACCGGCGACTCCAGGATAAGTATGCGCGGCTTCGTCTCTTTTGCGAGATAAGCGGCAATCCCCGTGCCGATTGACCTTCCGTAGATTATGATCTGATTTTCGAGATAGCGCGCCTTGAGATAGTCGTAGGCAACCGTCGCATCATCGTGCAGCATCCTCTCGCTGCGTATCTTTCCCGTGCTCTTTCCATACCCTCTGTAATCCGGTATGAGCACATCGTAATTCAACCTCATGAAATCGAGGGCGACTTCACCCCAGCTGCTTAGGTTTCCCGCGTTTCCATGGAAATAGATAATGACCCCTTTGGGATTGTCTGTCTTGAAATGCAAGGCGTTAATGGCAGCGCTGTCAACGCTGAGAGTTACTTCGTCAAACCGGGTGGGAAAACTATATTGGAAATCGGGCGGGAGCGCTTCAGGATAAAAGATCATGTTCTCCTGACGGAAGTAAAAGACGCCACATCCGACTATGAAACCCAAAATAGCTACTAATAGTAATTTCACGAGTATCATCTTAAGTATCCTGAAAATGCAAAAGGTGAATTCAGTGGCGAGCGCAAACACCTCCGCTTGCTGCGGAGAGCATCAATAAATTTACTTATAGTATTTTCTTATCACTGCCGTAACGACGCCGCCTATGCGCAGTTGTGATTTCGGTCTGATGGTCTTATATTTCGGATTGGCTGCCTCGAGGATGGTACTCCTTCCTTCTTTCCGGAAATATTTTATCGTCCATTCACCGTCCACTTCAGCAATGACAATATCGCCGTTTCGCGGTTCCCGCCCCTTTTCCACAATGACGAGGTCACCCTCCATGATGCCCGCTCCCGTCATGGAGTCGCCGCTGACGGTGAGAAGAAAAGAAGATCCCGGCCGGGCAATAAGGTACTCATCGAAGGAGATGACATCACGGATTTCTTCTTCAGCGGGAGAGGGGAAGCCGGCGGCGACATCTCCGACCATGGGCAAGGCAAGCGAGCGGCGCGCCGGCCTCAAATATCCCTGCGCATCTTTTTCCAGCAATCCTTTGGCGAGAAGCTTATTTACCCAGAAATGGACAACGCTCTTAGACCGCACACCGAGGATATGGAGCATCTCGGAATACGTCGGCATCCGCCTGTTCTCCCGGAAAGATGCGGCGATTTGTTTCTCTACGGTTTTGATTGTTCTTCTTCCTTCTTCCATGATGGAATTCTATTAGAACCGACGTTCTAATGTCAAGAAAAATTTTGTCACGAATACTGCATTGCCACCATGAGGAGCGGCGTGGTAATGAATCACGGGTTATGAAAAAGCGCGATAAGGGAATTCAAGTGAAATATATGAAGAAGAGGGCGGCAGTCCGTCCTATTGAAGGGCGGTTCGACCGCAGCCGGAACTATCGGCGCGCAGTAGTGATCCCTGCATTGGCGGAAAGGGCGCACCTGCCCTTGACTATCGAATCACTTTCGAGCAGCATGCCCCGGGATATTCTCGGCGACACCCTTGTCCTGGTGGTCGTGAATAACCGCCTGCGGGAATCGGGCGACGCAGCAAATCAGATTGAACTCACGGAACAGATATATGATAACGCGCTCACTCTGAATTGGCTAAAAGATAAGAGTGCGGATGGAACGCTTCCGCTTGCCTGGATCGATGCGTCTTCTCCGGGACATGAACTTCCTCCCCGGGGTGGCGTGGGGCTTGCCCGTAAGATAGGGTGCGACAGCGTGCTTGCCTTTTTATTGGAGTTGGGCAAAGCGATTGCCCTCGATGATTTTATTTTTTTCAGTCTTGATGCGGATACTGTCGTATCCCCCGACTACCTGGAGACCGCGGGGCACGAGCTTCAGAAGAGCGGATGCACGGGAGGAGTCATTTCCTTCAAACACCAAAAGGCGGATTCGGCCGAGAGTCAGGCTGCCATTGACGAGTACGAAGCATTTCTGAATTACTATGTTGAGGGTCTCCGCTGGGCTGGTTCATCCTACGCCTTTCATACCATTGGCTCCTGCCTCTGCTTTACCGCTTCCGGTTATATCCGCGCCGGCGGCTTCTCCGCCCGCAGGCAGGCGGGAGAGGATTTCTACTTCTGTGTAGAGCTTGCGAAAAAGGGCGCTATCTGTGAAATACAAAAGACAATGGTCTTCCCTTCCGCGCGCATTTCCCGGCGTGTACCATTCGGCACCGGCAAGCGCATGGCGGAAGCAGCCGTCAGTGGTAGAGGGCCTCTCCTGGCATATGATTTTCGGGCGTTCATGTGTCTGCGGGAACTCCTTACGGCAGTATCAACTTATACTGATGCCGGGGCTGACCGGATTTACGCCGAACTTAAGAATCCCTCGACCAGGGAATTTCTGGAGAGTCGCGGATTTCCTGACATCTGGGGACGGTTCCAGCGGCAATATAAGACCGAAGACGCGGTGCTTGCCGCCTTCCACCGCTGGTTTGACGGATTTGTCACGCTTAAATATATCCACTACCTGACGGAAAAAGAATGGCCCCGGCGGCCGTTGGATGAGACTTATCAGGCCGATTTTTACCGGAGCCTCAGTACGTAATTTGCACCTGTGCCTGCCGTACCGGCAGGAATAGATATCATCAGCCCTGATATATCCCCGGTATTATGCCAGTCAATTCGGCGTCGACACCATGCTCCGCGAGCATCCTGAGAATATCCAGGAGTCCGCATGACCCGTCTGGAACTACTTCGACGGCATCGGCCGTCTGCCTGACGATCAACCCCTTTTTCTTAAGCACGTCCGCGGCCTTATCAAGGTTGATAACCATGAGCCTGAGAATGCCAAGATCCGAGGTATAGGCGAGAGGCAGAATCCTCGCGTTAATACGCGCATCGGCGTGCATCCAGGTGCCGTTCACATTTCCATTCTTTTTCTCAAGGAATATGGGTAAATGTTCTGTTTCCATGTTTATGTCTCCTTTGGAGACTGTGTAGTGATGAAACTTTGCATTGAAGCTCTCCGCAGCAAGCTACGGGAATGCGCTCGCTACCGAATTCGCAATCAATCGACACGCCGGAACAACGATCCCTTGGTCCCGCACACGGGACATATGGCAGGCGCTTCCTTCTCCGCCGTCATTCCACAGACCGGACAGATATAATAGGGATAGGACTCCTGAGCTTTCCCCAGGCTGTCGAGAATACTCTGATAGAGCTGAGCATGAATCTTTTCCACCTCATTGGCATAGCTGAATGATCTCAGTCCCGCCTTATGTCCTTCCGCCTTGGCTGCTTCGATCATCTCTGGATACATCTTCGTGAACTCATGGGTCTCGCCGGCTACGGCCTCGATAAGATTTTCCTTCGTGCTCCTTATGCCGTTGAGCGCCCGCAGGTGGCTATGGGCATGGATCGTCTCCGCCTCCGCCGCAGCCCGGAAGAGACGGGCAACCTGGGGATAGCCTTCCTGGTCGGCCTTGGCGGCAAAGGCCAGATACTTGCGATTCGCCTGAGACTCACCCGCAAATGCTTCTTTCAGATACTGTTCTGTCTTCGACATCATTCCACCTCCTAACAATTATATTTTGGACCTTCTTCCCCGCTTACACTTCGGACAAACTCCGTAAAAATCAACATGGTTTCCAGTTATTTCGTAACCGAATCTTTCGCTGTCCGTTAAATCCAGCGCAAAATTCCGGTGAACATCGGTAATCGCTCTGCATTCCAGGCATATTAAATGATGGTGCGGTTTTAGATTCGGATCGAAACGCTTCTTTTGAGAATCAATTGATAATTCGCGAACGTGC
>Ga0182021_10007611_pt1 | contig 12848 bp, 8 predicted proteins | sample 612E3MmetaG_FD_120493 | JGI IMG/M metagenome (GOLD analysis project Ga0182021, IMG submission 120493) | Permafrost microbial communities from Stordalen Mire, Sweden - 612E3M metaG (Illumina Assembly) | ecosystem: Environmental > Terrestrial > Soil > Wetlands > Permafrost | place: Sweden... | reverse complement strand
TGGCAATTCGATTTCGATAACATAGGCATCGCCCGATGGAACAAGCGATTTTGTTTTAATTATCCCGCGGACCATACCATATTCGAGATATGGGAAACCGCTTAGCTTAATGTTTACCTGCTGACCAATGGCTACTTTTCCTGAGCGTTCCATTTTCAGATCTATCCGGCCAATAAAGTTGCCCTGATTAGTCGGCACAATAGTAAGAACCGGTTCATCCTTAATAACGGATTGATTTTCGCTCCAATACTTGGTAAATGTCACTGTTCCTGAGACTGGAGATACCAGCAAATAGTTAATTTCCCAAATGTTGATCTCTGCGCTGAGATTGCGGAATGACTCCTCCAGAGTGGATGAAAGCTTCTCCTGGTCATCTGATCGCATTATTGAATATTCCGTTAACTGCTGCTGCATTGATGTCAGCTCGATGTTTTTTGCCGAATGCTGAAGCCGTATTTCCTGCAGATCTATTCTCTGCCTGATTAAAGCCTGCCTCGATTTATCATAATCACTTTCAGAAATAGTTTTACCTGCTTTGTAAAGGCCCGAATCCCTCATAAAACGCTTATTATCAAGTTCCAGGTTTTCAGAAAATAATTTCTCACTTTCTTTTAACCTGTCGATATAAAAACTTGTGCCGATAATTTCTTTTTTTACAGTCTGAATTTTATTTCCATAGTAGTCATTTCGGAAGAAGTTATTTAAATCAGAAAGATTCTTACGGAATGTGCTGTAATATATCTGAAGTTCCCCCAGTTCTGTCAATTCCGGAACAGTGCTATTCAGCAAAGAGAGAGGATGTGTAGCGGTATCGACAAATTGACGCAGTATCTCAAATTCCTTGAACGAAACAGCGCTTTCCATAACTGCAAGCACCTGATTTTTAATGACATTACTTTTATTTGTAATGTTTAATTCTTTTATTCTGCCATTTACTTTTGAAACCAGGGTCACAGGAGGATTTTCTGTCGTAATCTCAATTGTAGCCGGGATCAGGTCGGGATATTTAAGGTACCATGAAAACAATAAAAACAATATGAGCACAATGAAAATAAAAAGTGTTCCCCATCTCAGAATTCTTCCGGGAGGATTACCCATAATTTCTTCTATAGGGTCGGAATATTTAATTTCAAGCCTTTTATTTTCCATGTTGAAAATCAGTTCCCAAGTTCAAGCTGGTTTCTGACAAGATTAAAGTATACTCCCTTTTTTGAAATTAAAATATCATGTGTTCCGGTTTCAGCTATTCTGCCTGATTCAAGCACAATGATATTATCGGCATCTTTGACTGTGCTCAACCTGTGCGCAACAATAATTACAGTTTTGTCAATATAAAAATCAGCAAGATTCTCAGCAATCACTTTTTCATTATTTGCATCAAGAGAATTAGTCGCTTCATCGAAGATAATTATATCCGGATTTTTATATACGACTCTTGCAATCAGTAATCTTTGTTTCTGTCCTTCGCTGAGACCATGTCCATTGGCTCCTATTTTGGTATTATAGCCCAGAGGAAGAGATTCAACAAATCCTTTGATATTGGCAATCTCCACAGCGTTCAATAGCTTTGCTTCATCAATTGATTCTGAACCTGTTGCAATATTTGCAGCAAGTGTATCAGCAAACAGGTAACCATCCTGCATCACTGCTCCTACTTTACTCCTCCATGTTCTGAGACTAAGATTTTGAAGCCGTGTATCTCCGATCAGAATCTCCCCGGTCACAGGTTGATAAAATCCGAGAATCATCTTTAAAAGTGTCGTCTTTCCGCTTCCGCTCATACCAACAATGGCTGTCACTTCTTTTTCCTTTATTACAAGATCAATATTTTTTAAAGCAAATGGCGATCGTGGCCCTTCATACTGATAAGAGAGGTTGTTTATATAAATATCCTTTTTATCTGGCATCTTTTTTACCTTCATTTCAGAACCAGACTCTTCATCATTCATCATATGAATTTCTGAAAGCCTGTTAAGACTTAGCCTTGCGTCCTGTGAAACCCTGAAGAATAATATTATCTGGCTAACCGGAACGTTTAATTGTCCTATAATAAATTGCACAGCCAGCATCATTCCAAGAGTCATGCTATTATTAAGAACTGAAGTGGCAGCAACAATTGTCACCAGGATATTAGTGACCTCATTAATAAATGTCGCACCAGCAGACTGATATTGATTTATTGTCAGACCCTTGGTTCTGAGCCTGAATAATGATGCCTGAAGGTTTTCCCATTCCCATCTTTTATTCAATTCACTTTGCGTAAGTTTAATCTCCTGCATCCCGTTCACCATCTGAATGAGTTTGCTGTTTGTAATAGCCATTTGTCTGAACCTCTGATGATCAAGCTGCCCTCTTGACTTCATAAAAAGTGAAACCCATATTATGTAAAGAACAGAACCTGTGAGGAAAACCAGAAGGATTTTAAAACTATATAAAGCCAGAACTATACCAAATACGATAAGATTGAAGAATGAAAAAAGGATACCAAGTGATGCTGAAGTAAGGAATTCTTCAATGCGGTTGTTGTCATCAATACGCTGAAGAATATCTCCTGTAAGTTTTGTATCGAAAAAGGCAATTGGCAAGGCCATTAGTTTCTGGAGGAAACCTGATACGATAGTTACATTTACTCTGGTTCCGATATGCAGTAAAAGCCAACCTCTAATGAACTCAACTGACATTCTTCCGACTACCAGGGAAAGTTGGGCAAAAAGGATCAGGTAAATAAAACTTATATCACTATTATTCAGCCCAATATCAATAATGGACTGTGTCAGAAACGGTATTATCAGTTGTATCAGGCTGCCAAGCACCAGTCCAAGAATAAGCTGGAAAAGATACTTTTTATAAAGCCTGAAGTATTTCCATAAAAACCGGAATCCGGAAGATCTATCAACTTCATCTTCATTTTCAAAAAATGATGGATTTGGTTCCAAAATAAGAACCAAACCTACAGGCTGATCATCCACAACAGTCCCTGACCAGTTTTTAATGAACTCCTGAGATGAGTAAGTTGTTAGTCCAAATGCCGGATCAGCAACATATATCTTCCCGTTTTGTATTTTATAAACAACTACAAAATGCTTCTGTCTCCAATGAACTATACATGGAAGCGGAACGTTTTCTTCAAGCCTCTGAAAGGATATTTTTACACCCAATGTTCTAAAACCGAGTGAATCAGCTGCTTCAGATAAACCCAAAAATGAGACACCCTCTTTTGTGATGTAACATCGTTTACGCAGCGTTTCAAGAGAAAAGTTCTTTTTGTAAAACCCTGTTACCATCTTCAGACATGATGGTCCGCAATCCATTGCATCGGGTTGTTTTACAAAGGGGAAAGACATTTTAACTATTTACAAATGCATTAAACAGTAGGTAAAGATATTTATATTTTGGTAATGGAGAGATGGCACTGTATAAATTCAGTTATGCAATAATTAAAATGAAAACGTTTTGCTTTTGGAAATACTATATTTGTCAGTTTATTGCAGCAAAATACCAGGGCTTGTTTAGAAAACTGACAGATAACAGCATTGTCGAAGGAATTCGTTGTCAGGACGAAAAAGTCCTTGGTTATATATATGACCATTATTTTCAGACGATTAAAAATCATGTCTTACAAAACAGCGGCTCAATTGAAGATGTATCTGATGTGTTCCAGGATACTATAATCGCACTATATCAGCAGATCTCTGAAAACAATTTCAATCTGACATCTGATCTTAAAGGATATTTTTTCGGAATTGCCAGGAACATCTGGAATACCCAGCTCAGACGTAAGAAACGGATTCTTGAATTAAATGTCGATATTCCTGAAGAGGAGGATTCAAATGATCTTTCTGATCCGGCACTTGAAAGAATTCTGAGCAGATCATTTAAGAAGCTTAAACCTGATAGTCAGACCGTCCTAACACTCTTTTATGATGGTTTGTCATATGAGGAGATTGCATTCAAAATGAACTTTAAAAATGAAGCCTACGCGAGAAGGAAGAAATATTTATCAAAAGAGGCACTATTGGATATTATAAAAGAAGATCCTGAGTACCAGGAATATCAGCGCTTTTTAAAATAGATAATTGTACCTGATAAAAGAAGAAGAGGAATTAAGATTGCGATAAACTTTACTGTTAAAGAGTAATAAATAGGGGAATCATCTCCGTAAACAACAAGAGTTGACCAGAAGAAAGGTAAAGACCTGACAGTACCTGCACTGTTAAGATATTTAATACGAGCCTTTCTTAAAGCCTCGCTCTTGGAGTCACCGTTTTTCAGATTTCTATAAAAATATTTAACGATATCGGTCCCTGATTTGTCATTAACTTCCCAAAGCGACATTACTACAGATTTACTTCCCGAGTAAATAAATCCTCGTGCCAGGCTAAGTATTCCCTCTCCTTTTCGCAAATTGCCCACTCCTGTATTACAGGAACTTAGAACCACCATCTTGGCTTTTAGAGGCGTGCCATAGACTTCAAAAGCATTCAATCCGGTATTGTCAAGGCTGTCTTTTACAATTGAAAAGATCAGTTTTGAATATGCGGGGTTCAGATTATTGATATATGTGTGCATGGCAAGATGCACAATATCAAACTTTCCGGCCATTTGTTTGTAAGCAGATTCAGTTGCATTTTTCCCCGTATAAAGAATGCCCCGTGTAATCATGGATACAAATTCAGCTTCATCCACAGCGTAAGGTAATGCAAGTAGTATTCTTCCTGTTGACTGTCTGTCATTCAATATTGAGTCAAGGTAAATCGGCATATCGTATGTTGGTGCAAATACAATTCCTGAATTGTGCAATAAAGGTTTTGCTTTTTCATACTCAGCAAGCAGAGTAGCAGAATATTCATAGGTTATCTGGAACTCATTCATCAGATAAGGCAATTTCCTATAAATAAGATCATCTCTGATTTGATTACCTGTAAGAAGAGCTTCAAAAGGCAGATAAGAAAGAATATTGTCAGGTGAAATAATCAGATTATCGGAAATAAGAAATTTTTTTATCGGTGCAATCAGAATTGAGTAAAGTTTATACCCGTAAAGCTGATATATTTTGAACTCGTCCGCTGATTTTTCATCTAAGTCTGGTGAAGTCAGTAGTTTTCTGAACCCTTTCACCATAGAAAAGAATGAAGTATCTACTTTTTGTGTAATAAGTTGCCGGTTTCTGCTATTTAAAACAAAAGTATATAATAAAGAATCTGTTAAAATATAACTCAGATAATTATTGTTTTTTCCAATAAGACCTGGAATTGCACCCGTACTGATCACTTTCGTGTTGTACTTCAGAGTGTAATAATCGGGGTAGTTCTTTTCAAAAACTCTGATCAGAGAATCTCTTCGGTCTACTGCACCCAGCAAATAATCTTTCCAAAGACCTATCTTCCTTGTATCAGGGTATTCCTTATTTTCTTCATCAGTAAGAATTGAACTATAATATCCGATATTCCGTTGAATTTCTTTCTCTTCATTTGCCAGGGTAATAGGAATGTGATTCTGGATTGCCTTCATTTCCCTGGTAGAAGCGAGAAGGCTTGCGACTTTACTTTTTTCTGAAAACTCGAAAGCTTTTTCAAGATAAATTTGCTCATTTGTTTTTTTGTAACATTCATTCAAACAACTTATTGCATCTATATATGAATCCCCGTACTTGTCTCCTAGCAGTAACCTGCTTCCTTCTTCACCAATACCTAATCTTATCTTTTCGAGCACATTTATGATCAGCTCTGAAGTTCCTGCTGCAGCCTTCAGGATCAATGAATCATTTGTCTTTTTGTACTCACTCCATAATATCTGGTATTTGGTCTTTAGTATTTTTATTGATCTCACCTCAGGTTTAATTGACTCAGGGTTCATTAACAGTTTCCCTCTTAGGTTATCCGATTTTAAAGGGAAAAGTAATGTTTGCAATGAGTCAAGAGCCTTCAGGTTTTCAGCATCCTGAAAAAGGCATAATGAATAACCAAGTATCACTTCATCTCTGTATTGCTTATCCCATGGGTGATCATATATGTATCTGAAACATCGAAGATATGTTTCTTTTGCCAGGGGTTCATTTATGTTAAATTCACACAAATAATCAGCATAGTTTCTTAATACAGTGTAATAATTACGTTGGTCGAAAACATTAGTTAATTGTACCTTCTTAAGAAAATCTGATAAAAGCGCCTCCCCCTTTTTTGCGAGACTATCATTTCCAAGAATTACTGCATAGTTATTAATCAGACCAAAGGCCATTTGGGAGAAATCATTTTTTATCAGTTTCATTCCCTTTTCATAATAGTAATATGACTTCTCTCTTGATCCAAGATAATGATAGGCTGTCCCAAGATTGTCGAGAACATTAATATAATTTATTTCTTTGTAATTAAGTTTGTCATAATATGTTTCTGCCTTTTCAAGGTTACTTATTGCCTGTTCATAATTTGCAAGGCAGGAGAAAGCAACACCTTTGGCTTGATAAAGAGAAGCCATTGAACCGAGTGTAACAGAGTCAGGGTGTAATTGTGCAATTTTAAGTCCCTTATTTATCCAAATAATTGCCTGTTCATAATCTCTTATATTCATATTAATAATAGAAAGCCCTAAATAATCATCAATAAGAGAGATATTTTTACCATAAAAAAGATGCTCGTCATTTTCGGTCAATATTGCCATATAATTAATAGCCTGGTTAAAATCACCAAGATTAATGTAAGCACTTCCCAAATTATATAATGATTTTGAATAATTTGGACTGAGTTTTAATCTTGCTTTTTCAAGTATCTGAATAGCTCTTTTAAAATATAAAAGTGCATTATTACTGTTTTTATGATCCCGGAAATAGACTCCCACAATATAACAGGCGTCAGCCAGGTCAGAGCTATCCGATTTGGTTCCATGGTTAATAAAGAATATTAAACTATCGACTTTAAGATGTGCTGAAGCAGTATCTTTTGCAGGATTAAGTTTAGGGACTCTGGAATTAATACTTCTCAGATCTGTTGTTTTCTGCTGAATATCTATTACCTGACTACTGTTTTCTATTTTGGAGGGAACTGGTTCAGATTCAGTTTCAGAATATGCAGTGCAAATAAAAGACGAAAATGAGCTAATAATTAAGCAAAGTGCCAGGTGATAAATTATTATCACGATTGGTATTTTATTATAATTTCTTCTGATCATTTTTCCCTTTCTTCCGTCTAAAAGTAATTATTTAAAACTAAAACCTGAGCAGAATTCATCCAAATTTAGAGTCTGTATCTTACTGGATTTTACCATCTTTAAAAATTTATAAAATTTTCTTAATTTTTTCGTGTCACAAAAGAGGCTTGTGTGACATGTATATCTGAAATTATGAATTACCCTGAATTATTAACAATTTAAAACTAAGATTATGAAAACCCTGAATTTTGACATTTTTGAATTATATCAGCTTACAAACGAAGAGATGATTTCAGTACGTGGCGGCGGAGAAAATGACGGCGATCCGACTCCAACTATTCCTACACTTCCGATAGAAACTGATATTTAACAATTTTTCGGGATTGAATTTTTCAGAAAAAATCTAATATACGTTCTGTCAGCCTTGGCAATGCGGCTGAAAATTTATAGGTTCGATTTCCAAGTCATTGGATCACTTTAGGTTGAGTAAAGTCTAACAGGCCAATAAGGTCAGTGTTCATTAAAGTAACTGATGTTACAAGGTTATGGAAAATTATAATGGTTATAATATGATCGGAAAATAATATATTATATTAGAATACAGTTTATTAGCTAGTCGTAAACATCTAATTTTAAATAGTGCTATGAAAACAATTGATTATTCTTATTTTATTGAAAAGTATATTGCCGGTGAGATGGAACAGACGGAGAAAATCTGGTTCGAAAAAGAACTCGAAGGCAATGAATCGCTGCAAAAAGATTTGCTTTTAAGAAGAAAAGCAGATGTAATTCTTGAAAGACATGATATTGTATCATTAAGAAATAAATTAGTCTCTATTGAAAAGGCCAGGAAGGATGAAATGGTTAAAAACGAAAAACTCCGTTCGCCGAGATTCAGGTATGCAGCAATATTTACAGGTCTGATCATTATAGGGAGCATCGTTATTCTTTCATACAGAACTGAGAGCCCTGCTGAAATTTACAAGAAATATTATCATGTCTACGATAATCCTGGCTATTCAAGATCAGCTGAAGCTAATTATAATGAAGCCATTGACTATTTCAATAAAGGAGAATTCAGAAAAGCGCTTGAAGGTTTTCAGGCTTATCTGAAAAACCGACCGGAATCTTCGCAAATTGAGTTTCTCAGTGGCGTTTCCAAAATGGAAATAAGAAGTTTCCCGGATGCGGAATTATCATTTAAAAAAGTCATAAACAAAAAGATAAATTCTTATACAGCTGATGCAAACTGGTACCTTGCAATGTGTTATATAGCCACGGAGGATAAAGTCATGGCAAGATATCAGCTTCGAAACATTGTAAAATCGGAAAGCATCTATGAAAATAAAGCAAAAAAAATTCTCAGACATTTATAATGTTATGAGGCATTGTTTCTATGATAAACGAATCAGGTAAAAATATAATCAATGATCATAAATCTCAACCGCTGGCGAGAGAAAGCGGGGACGATATTAAGATAAATATCCTGAACATGATAAACTGTCCGACATTATTAACAGGCATGTCTCACGAAATGAGAACTCACATGAATTCGATAGTTGCTTTCTCATTCCTCATGAATAATAGCGGATATAATGAAAACGAAAAGGAAGAATTCAGTAATCATATTCTTAGTTCATGTGAACAATTAATGTGTCTCTTTGACAATTTTCTCGATTCAGCAATAATTGATACGGGTAATTCAAAAACTGATCTGAGAAAATGTAAAATCAGCAATATTCTTGATGAACTTCTTGTAGAATTCAGGGTCATTTTGAAAAGAGAGGATCATAAAGAACTGGTGCTGATACTTGAGAATCAGTTGTCCGAACAGGATGAAATATATATTGATTCAAACAGGATTTCAAGGGTTATTCGTAGTTTATTTCAGAATGCATTGAGCAATACCAAGTCAGGGTATATCAAAATTGGTTACTATTTCAGGGATAGTAATATAGTTTTTTATGTTCTTGATTCTGGCCAGGGTTACAATAAATGCAAAGAATTTCTACAAACTGAGAATCTGAATGATTCGCTTAGCAGGCATAATGATACATGCTCTGCAATAAATCTAACACTAGCCAGAAAACTTTTAGTCCTTATGGATGGTATAATCTGGATTGAAAACAACGGACTAATGGGAACGGGGTTGTATTTTTCCGTTCCCTTTAAGGAAGAAGGTAAATCAAAAATTCTTAACAACAATTATTTAAATCCCAGGATTGCAATCTGATTGGATTGCTAGGAAAAGCGAAATAATAGTCTGCAAATAAGCTTTATTAACGAAAGAGGCCTCTGGCGAGGTCTCTTTTATTGTTCTGTACCACCAGTAATTCTTATCTCAGTGCGCCTATTGAGTTTACGTCCATCGTTAGTGATATTATCTCCTAATGGTGATGCAGATCCAAATCCTTTAAAACTAAGCCGTTGTGAGATTATCCCCTTCCCTGCAAGATAATCCAAAACTGATCTGGCTCTCTTTTGAGAAAGTTCCAGATTATAGGCATCAGTTCCGATAGCATCAGTATATCCATCTATTTCGACAGTAATCTTTTTATTGTCAGAGAGAAGTTTTACCAGTTTGTCAAGCTCTGAAAAAGACTCCTTTGTTATCTTCCATGAATCAAATTCATAAAATACATTTGAAAGTACCATCTTTTCTCCCACCCGAATGGGACTCAGATCAATTCTCTTAATAAATGGCTCTGTGGCTGAATGTATTCCTTTTAGCATGAAATTATCCGAATAAAAAAGGTAACCCTCTTTACTAACGTTCAATCCATAGTTATTGTCGGGTGGCAGACAAACAAGGAATGTACCGTAAATATCTGTGGAGTTAGCCGCCAAAACATGGCCTGAAGAAAGGTTTATCAATTCATACCTTGCATTGAGAAGTTTTCCGGTCCCTTTTTCATAGACATGTCCTTTAAAATAGGATACAGGCGCTGGTCGTACTGATGCATAAAGAGTAAATGAATAAATATCTTTGCCATGTTTTTCATCCCGTTTGGTTGAATAGTAAGCATTTTGTCCGCTTGCATCAATGATCAGACCTAATTCATCATTATAAGTATTGATCGGATATCCAAGATTTTTAGGTTCAGTCCATGTTGTGTCATCATTCATTTTGGTAACGTAAATATCATATCCACCCATACCTACTCTGTCATTTGATGAAAAATAAAGTGTTTTGCCATCAAAATGAATAAACGGTGACATTTCATCGCCAGCTGTATTAATAGTTTTTCCAAGATTAACAGGAGTGTCCCATTTTCCTTCTTCGCTCATAATTGAATACCAGAGATCCATTCCACCAAGTCCTCCTGCCCTGTTACTGGAGAAAAAAAGCATGCGTCCGTTCGAGCTTATTGAGGGCTGAGATTCCCATGCCGGTGAGTTTACCGGGGGACCTAAATTCACAGGTAATGACCAATTATTCCCATCGAAAGAAGAATAATAGATGTCACATCTCCCCAATCCGTCTGGTCTTTCGCAGGCTGTAAAGTACATATACCGACCATCTGAAGACAAAGACTGTGCCCCTTCATTCTGAGAAGTATTCAGAGGATAACCTGCATTAACTGCCTTTCTCCATTTGCCATTATCAAGATGGCTGATATAAAAATCCTCCTGCGTCTTTTGACTGGACATTCCGGCAGAAGTCTGTCTTGTAAACATAAGAGTCTGTCCATCAGCTGTTATTGAAGGCCAATATTCATCTTCAGAAGTATTAATGGAATCACCAAGACTTTCCGGGTTGAATGGGACAGGATTACTCATTGCTTCCACCGCAAATTTGCTGTCCTCGAGACTCTTTAATGCCAGTGCCCTGTTTTTCTCTGAAATTCCTGGTTGCAGCAGATATACCTTATAATGAATGAGTGCGTCGGCATATCTTCCTGACATCATTTCAGCATTGGCTAAAGGGAAAAAGACAGGCTTATAGAACAGGGAATCAATCCGTACTGCCCTCCTGTAATAATCTGCAGATTCTGTAAATCTTCTCTGTTTGGACATCATTTCACCAAGAAGCATATAAGCCTCATAGAATTTATTATCAGTAGTAATCGCCTCCCTTAAAAACATCTCAGCAGCCTTCATGTCAAAAAAATCATAAGCCTGTTTTCCATCATTATATGCTCTAAGAGCACGATTTGAAATAGTATGAAGATTTTGTGCCAAACACGAAGTATAGCCAGAGCCACACAAGAATACAATCAATATCAGGGTCTTTTTTATCAAAAATTTATGGTATATGCATGAATTTGTGAACCTGAAGTGAAATATTCCATTTTGTATTTCTTTTTACGTAGTCAACTATTTCAGGAATAATTTTCTCAAACCTGCTCCATTCTGGTTGCAAGTAAAGGTTGCATTGTGTCGAAACCAGCGCTCCATATTTTTCTGCCCATTCAATATCTGACTTATTCTCTACAATAATTTTAAGTTCATCTGCCAGGTTGCAGATCTCAGGTAATGGAGGAAAGTTTTTTTTTGGAGACAGACAAATCCAGTCCCAATTTCCGCTGAGAGGAAATACACCCGAAGTTTCAATAAAGGTCTTTTTATTTTTTCTTTTCAAAGAAGTACACAACAATTCAAGGTTCCACATAAGTGGTTCTCCTCCGGTAACTACAACGGAATCTGTGCCAGAGTCAATTACATTTTTAACAATTCTTTCTGTTTCAACAAGAGGATGAAGATCAGGATTCCATGAGTATATGGAATCGCACCAGCTGCAACCAACATCGCACCCACCCAACCTGATAAAATAGGCTGCCTTGCCGGTATTAAATCCCTCACCCTGGATAGAGTAGAATTCTTCCACCAATGGCAAATACCTGCCCTCTTTATCATATATTCTGCTGTTATCCATTACCGGCAACATGTATTAACTATTTAGAAAACGAAGTGATGATAAATAATATTTTACCTGTTTTATCTTATCAGCATCCTTAAAGTCAGTTCCTTACCTGCCTATCTGGCAGTTCCAAAAAGCATTAAAGAATCGCGCGAAACAGCTCTTTTAACCCATTCCTCAGGGACAATTTTCCAGTTTCTATTTGGAGAAGGTGCTATTATTTTTCTTTTTTCAATAGCTTTAATAATATAATAACGTAAATCTTTATCAGTTGAAGATATTAACCTTGACCTTAATTCCTCACTACTCAGACCAACACCTTCAGTAAAGTGACCACCACCACCATTTCCACGGTATGAGTTAACCGCAACCCGGTATATTTTTTCTTTTATAAAAGGTCTTTTATCTGAAAACGAGATGATTCTGACCCTATCACCTTCAGGTCTACTGACATCGACAATGTAATTGATCCCTGCAGCAGAATCAAAGTTGTATGGCTGATTCCGGAGCCTTGCCCTGCCATCATTCATTACTGGTTTTCCATCTTTTCCAAGCCTGTACTTCAACAGATAATCGTTTGAACTCTTCATCGTGTTATACCATCCGGAATAGGAATATTCGAGATACTTAAGTATTTCGCTCCCTGACATTCTCATTGTATAGAGCATGTTTTCATACCGGTAAAGTTTAAACATGTCACCGACAGTAACTGGACCTTTTGGGATATTTACGTCAAATGAAAGCGGAGCCGCAAACGAGATATCCGCTCCGGTTATTTCAAGCTGCATAGAATGAATCATATCGACAAAACCGGAAGATCCAAAATACGAATCACGCGATGATA
>Ga0182021_10007610_pt1 | contig 12848 bp, 11 predicted proteins | sample 612E3MmetaG_FD_120493 | JGI IMG/M metagenome (GOLD analysis project Ga0182021, IMG submission 120493) | Permafrost microbial communities from Stordalen Mire, Sweden - 612E3M metaG (Illumina Assembly) | ecosystem: Environmental > Terrestrial > Soil > Wetlands > Permafrost | place: Sweden... | reverse complement strand
GCCGCCCAAGACGATGACGCCGGCCCAAGTCCAGGAGCTGCTCAAGATCAAGCAGAAGCTCGGCATTCCCGACCCGCGCATTGGCCTCAAGGAAGGCGAATGATCTTCCTGACCAGGGGTCGGGAGCCTTCATCAGAGCAATCTCCTCGCGCACATCCATCTGCTCCTTTTCGCGTTCTTTAGCCTGTTTAGCGGGCAGTTGCGGTTTCAGAGAGATTGCGGCCGGGCCATGGTCTGGATTGGCGGGAAGTGGAGCCAGAGATGGCCGAGATCGTCGTCCTCACCGAAGATGATCTGGCCATCGCGGCCCGTCACGGCATCACCGAAGACGTAACCGTAGCGACGGCGCTCCAGGACGGAGACCGCGACGCCGAGGTTGCTCACGGCGCGGGTTGCCGGGTGGTAGCAGAATATCTTGGCCATCTCGGGACCACAGAAGCCAAAGACACGATCAACGTGCCGGCATTGAGGAGTGGCGATTGCGGGAGATTGTGGTCGGACTCCTGCACGAAAGAGCCCAAAACCAGACCAAGTGTGCGAGGAGAGACGGAATACTGGAGTTTGAGTGGAAGTGCCTTCCAGGTAACAACTTGTGACGCGCATTAGGGCTTTGGGGGTGGGGAAAGAGCCTGACGCCCTCGCTTCGGTGACGCTTGCGCCCCTGCCTTATCTCCACGGCACTGCAACGGCACTGCTACGGTATTGCTACGGTATCGCTCCCATGGGCATCGCGATGCCCATGGGAGCAATACCGTAGCAACACCGTTGTAATAAGGCAGGAGTATGGGCGGAGGCCGTGTTGCTGCTCTGGGCACCACCACCCAGCCAGCCGCAAGTCCGGCGGAGAGCCTCCCACTAACCCGTTGGGATCCAATACTTTGGCACTTGGAGCACGCCGTGGCGCCCCTCCCCGATGTCTGTCCGCTGGCTACGGCACCGCCACCCTGCGCACGCCAGAGGTCGTCGGGGCTGGAACTACCGTTGCTGACCACTACCCCACCGATCGCACTGCTCCATCATCTGCCCTTCTATGTAAACCGTGCCTGGTTTTGATCGCACACAGAATTCCGGTTCTGAAAACTACACGATAGCCAGCACGACCGGTGTTGACGCGGCGACGCGGACACTCTAAACCCGTGCCATGGAATGTAAGAAATCGAGCAACGCCAAGTTCTGCACGTGCAGCTACCCGGGCTGCGAGAAACACGGCATCTGCTGTGAGTGCCTGCGCTATCATCTGGGCATGAGGCAGCTTCCCGGCTGCTGTTTTCCCAAGGACGTCGAGCGCACCTATGATCGGAGCTTCGAGCGCTTCGCCACCTTGGTCAGCGCAGGCAGGGTCTGACCCCTTCACGTTTCACGTTTCACGTTTCACGCATCACGTTTCCGTTCCAAGTTTGACGGGGACGGGCTTTTCGCGCAAGTTGCCCGCATGGCAAACACATTTGGGCATCTGTTCCGTATTACGACCTGGGGGGAATCTCATGGCGGCGCAGTCGGCGTGGTCGTGGATGGCTGTCCGCCGCGGCTCCCATTGACAGAAGCCGACATCCAGCCGGATCTGGACCGCCGGCGACCCGGCCAATCGCCAATCGTCTCGGCGAGAAAGGAGTCCGACACCGTCCGGATTCTCTCCGGCACCTTCGAAGGCAAGACGCTCGGCACGCCGATTTGCCTCTGGGTGAAAAACGAAGATGCCCGGCCCGAGGCCTACACGGAAATGGCTACCAAATTCCGCCCCTCGCACGCCGACTATACTTACCAGGCAAAATATGGCATTCGCGCCTGGCCGGGCGGCGGACGCACCAGCGCGCGCGAAACTGTCGGACGCGTGGCGGCGGGCGCCATTGCCAAAAAGATTCTGCGTTTGCAGTACGACGTAGAGGTGCTGGCTTATGTAAAACAGGTCCAGCGCATCATCGCCGAGGTGGACCCGGAGAAGGTCAAGGCCAAAGCCATCGAGTCCAACCTGGTTCGTTGTCCGGACGAACCAGCGGCGTCACGAATGATTCAGTTGATCGAGAAGATGCGCCATGCCGGCGACACGATCGGCGGCGTGGTCGAGGGCGTGGCGCGCGGGGTCCCGCCCGGCTGGGGCGAGCCGGTGTTTGACCGGCTCGAAGCGGACCTGGCCAAGGCTATGTTGAGCTTGCCGGCCTCAAAAGGGTTCGACATCGGCTCCGGCTTTGGCGGCATTGTGCTTTCCGGCACGCGGCACAACGATCCGTTTCGGGCGAAGGGTGGAAAGGTCTATACCACGTCCAACCGCTCCGGTGGGATTCAGGGCGGCATCTCGAATGGACAGACGATCTATTTCCGGGTCGCGTTCAAACCCGTCGCCACTGTCATGCACGAGCAGGAAACGGTGGACACTGAGTTCCACAACACCACGTTGACAGCACGGGGCCGCCACGATCCCTGTGTGCTGTCACGGGCGGTGCCGGTCGTCGAGGCGATGACGGCTCTGGTGCTGGTGGACCACGCCTTGCGCCACAAGGCGCAGTGCGGTTAGACTCATTCAACCTATGAAGAGCAATCGCAGGCACTTTATCCAAACCACGACTCTCGGAATGAGCGCATTGAGCGCGCGCCCGGCGTTGTCCGCCGACACGACCGGTGGCGCGAAGGCCGCCTCGATCGCTTCCCCTTCCAAGATGCACCTGGGCCTGGTCACCTACAACCTGGCCAAGGATTGGAACATCCCCACGATCATCAAGAACTGTGAAGCCGCGCAGTTTGAAGGCGTGGAATTGCGGACCAGCCACGCGCACAAAGTCGAAGTCAACCTCTCGGAAGAGCAGCGCCGGGAGGTCAAGAAACAGTTCCGGGACTCGCGCGTCCAATTAATGGGCCTCGGCAGCACCTTCGATTACCATACGCCCGACGCGGCCAAGCTCCGCAAAGACATCGAAGCCACCAAAGAGTATATTCTTCTGGCCCGGGACGTAGGAGCGACTGGCGTGAAGGTGCGGCCCAATGCGCTGCCCAAGGAAGTGCCGGTGGAAAAGACGCTTGCGCAAATCGGCCTCGCCCTGCGGGAGCTGGGTGACTTCGCGCGTGACCACGGCCAGGTCATCCGCCTCGAGGTGCATGGCACCGGCACCGCCTTTCCGCCTCATATCAAGACGATTATGGATGCGGCCAATCACCCCAGCGTGGGTGTCTGCTGGAACTCAAACCAGTCCGACCTCGACGGGGAAGGCTGGGACCACAACTTCGATTTGCTCAAGGATAAAATCTTCTCCGTTCACATGCGGGACCTGTATGAGGAGGAATATCCCTTCCGCAAACTGCTGCGACGCCTGAATGAGATCAAATTCAGCGGTTTTTGCCTCGCCGAAATCCCGGCCAGTGCCGACCCGGTGCGCGTGATGAAGTATTATCGGGCGCTTTGGCTGGCCTACCAGGCGCCATGAGGCTGAAACGCCTGGGCGGACAAACTCACCTGACGCCTCGGCAGCGGGAGAATACTCGCCCGGCTGGATTTCCATTCCAGCACCTGATGGTCAGCCTGCAGGCGCGCGCCCAGTGTCTCGTAAGGGAGGTCTTGCACGCGAGATTTGCGATCGAGAGCCAGGGCGGCAGCCGTAGCCGCTGATTGGCCAAGAATCATGAATACCGGCTCCATGCGGATCGAGCCATAGGCGATGTGCGTCGCCGACAGGCACACGGGCACCAACAGATTCTCGCATTCGGCCGCTTTGGGCACGATCGCACGATAGGAAACAGGGTAGGGGGGGAAGCCGCCGACCTGGACGTCGCCCTCGTTCTCCGCGTGCTCGCCTTTGACGAGCCGCTGGCAATTGTGCGAGTCCATCGTGTAGGCGGCGAGCCCCACGGGGTCTTCGGCCTTTACGCGGCCGCGGCAGTTATGCTCGGTCATGACGTAATCCGACACCATCCGGCGCGCTTCGCGCACATAGAGTTGATGCGGCCAGTAGCCGGTGTCGAGGAATTCGTCTTTGGCCGGCCCCCAGGTCTGCATCTCGGCGCGCATATTCTTCGGCACGCGCGGGCTGGTCGCCAGAAAATAAACAAAGCCGAGAGTATAATTCTCGTGATCCTGCCAGATCCTCGCGCGCATGGCGTAGTCGGCCTCCGGGTAGGCGTAGTTTGCGCCGATGAAATCCATAGAGAAACCGCCGTTGTTGTTGATGTCGGTTTTGCCATTGGGCATCCAGATCGGGTTCCAGAATGCCTTGAGCTGGGGCGGGTGTCCGGCGGCCACGAGCGCCTCGAGGTAGCGTGCCAGCAATTCGTATCTGGCCGGATCATATTCCGGCGGTTTCCTATGCGGCAGGCGGTTGGCCGGAATTTGAGTGTAGCACAGACGGAAGTTGTAAGCTTGCACGCAATGATCACCCTCGCCGGGCCGGCCCCCGTCGCCGGGCTGAATGAACGGCAGCAAGCCGCTGGCCGGATCGCCAGGCTTCTGGTAAGGATCCACCGGAACGGTGAATTGATGCTTGGGCGTTTCGGCCCGGACGCCGTTGAGCGTCTCGTTGTATTTGGAATTCGCTTCTCGCCCGACGGCGTAGCTGACTCCCGCCTTCGCCATCAAGTCCCCTTCGTATGTCGCATCAATGAACATCCGGGCGCGATACGCGTTGCCGTTCTCCATGACGATCTCGGTGATGCGGGCGCCGTCTTTCTTCACGGAGGCAAGCCGTTGCTGGAAATACACCGGCACCTTGGCTTCCTTCACCATCTGGTAAAGGAGCTCTTCGGCCACGCGCGGTTCGAAGGTCCACATCGTAGCGTCGGGAGCGCTCAACTCGCTGAGGGTCGAGCGCCCGCCGCGATTTGCCAAATAATCTTCGCGCTTCTCAAACTGCCAGGCCTCATCCTTCGCGTAATGCTGGGCGACGCGGTGGTAGAATTCGCGCCCGATCCCGCCGATGGCCGCCTTATTGCCGATGTCCGTCGCGCCCAGCCCGCCGGAGGTCATCCCGCCCAGGTGATTGCCGGGTTCGAGGAGCACGGTTCTCTTGCCCATCCGCGCGGCCTGCACCGCCGCCGCCACACCGCCCGCTGTGCCGCCATAGATGCACAGGTCGGCCTTAATCACCTCGGCTGCCCCGAGCGGCAGCGGCAGCCAAAACCAGAGCGGAGTGAGCACGAGATGCTGTTTCAAAAACCGCACCCGGGAGGGCGAGCGTCCCCGCGAGCCCTGACTTCTTGGGATGTTTGGGCTCGCGGGGACGCTCGCCCTCCCGAGCGGGCAGTTTCGAGATAAGCTCAGGAGGCCAACCCTCCAGCGGAGCCGCTGGCTTGTTATGTTGCGCATCTCTTACTCTTTCGGCAATCCCTTATCGCTACCGCCGTCCGGGTTCGCACTTCGGACTTCCGACCTCGGACTTCCCATCTGCTTCTCTTTCAACGTCCTGAAGTTCCCCTCCTCGCAGCAGGCTACGAAACCCTCGGTCACCGACTTCAATTCCTCCCAGCGCGCGCGGATTTGTTCGGACTCCTTCTGGGTAATCTGGTTGTCGGCGGCGGCGGCGGCGACGACGGCGAGCAAGTCCGCAAATTCCTGCACGATTTCATTGGTCGCCGGAATCAGGTAAGACGGGTGCGGCTTGTTGGTCTTCGGGTTCAGGATGAAGAATCCCCCCGACCGTTGGCAGATCCACTGGACAATCCGCCGGTCATTGGTGCAGCGCAGCAGCGCGTCAATGCGGTCCAGCGGGTTGGTGCTGCCGCTGCCGGCGGCGACATCCACCGGCTCGGCCCACTTGTAAATCATGGACAACGAAAGCCCGAGGCCGGCGGCCACCTGCTTGGGGCTGCACCGCTGGAACACTTCCCGCAAGATTTCATGCGATTGCATGGGGCAAGATTTAAAGAGACGAGCGGCTTTGGCAAGGCGGAACCGCGCCCTGGAAGCCGATAACCTGATTCCCAAGGCTCCGCCCGCCGTCATTGATCGGTTGCTGAGGCAAGCAACGGCCTTGCAGAAGGCCCCAGTGCAGGCACACTACGGTTCACTGCATGAGATTGAAACTCTACGCCTTCCTGTCCGGGCCGCTCGGCATCGGCCTGGCTTTTACCCTTACTGACCGCGCACTCGCGATAGAAAACCTGGAGCTTTGGTATGACCAGCCTGCGACTCGATGGGTCGAAGCGTTGCCGCTGGGCAATGGGCGGCTCGGGGCGATGGTTTTCGGCGGCATCACCAATGAGCACTTGCAGTTCAACGAGAGCACGCTGTGGACCGGCCAGCCGCACGAGTATCAGCACGAGGGAGCGGTGAAGTTTCTGCCGCAATTGCGTCAACTGCTCAACGAGGGCCGCCAGCTCGAACTCGAAGCCGGCCAACTGGAGCAGGAGGGTAAGAAGCAGGAAGCCGAAGAGAAGCGGCAATCGGCGCGAGCCAGGCAGAAGGAGGCCGAGGCGATCGGCATGAAGGAGTTCATGAGCATCCCGCTCGCGCAGAAGGCGTATCAGCCTTTCGGCGATGTGCGGCTGGTCTTTCCCGAGCAGGCGGGCGCCACTGGTTATCGTCGCTCACTCGACCTCGATACTGCCATTGCCACAGTGAGCTATCGAATCGGCGATGCGACCTTCACGCGTGAATGCTTGGCCAGCTTTCCCGACAAGGTTCTCGTCTGGCGGGTCAAGGCGGACAAACCCGGGCGCGTAAGTTTCACCGCGACCATGGACATTCCGCACACGTCGGCGCAGGCGGCGGTCTGCCACGGCGACCAACTCTCGCTCGCCGGCCAGGTCGAGCCCGACGGTCTCAAGTTCGAATCGCGGCTCAAGATCACCGCCCGGGGCGGGAAGGTTACCGTCAAAGACAACGCGGTCATCGTCAAAAACGCCGACTCTGCGATGCTGGTGCTGACGGCGGCGACCAGCTTCAATAACTACCGGGACATCAGCGCCGACCCGGCCGCGCGCAACGACGCGACCCTGGCCGCCGTGGTCGGCAAAGATTTCGACACGCTTCTCCGCGCCCACCTGGCCGACTACCAGCGCTTATTCCGGCGCGTCTCCCTGGACCTGGGCAAGACGGCAGTCGCGAAGCTGCCGACCGACCAGCGCATCAAGGGCTTTGCTTCGGGCGACGATCCCGCCCTGGCGGCGCTCGCGTTCCAGTATGGCCGGTATTTGCTGATTGCCAGTAGCCGCGCGGGCGGCCAGCCGGCCAACCTCCAGGGCATTTGGAACGACTCCTTGCATCCGCCGTGGGACAGCAAATGGACGGTGAACATCAATACCGAAATGAATTACTGGCCGGCGGAAGTGGCCAACCTTTGCGAATGCACCGAGCCGCTCTTTGACTTGATCGAAGACTGCGCGGTCACCGGGCGCAAAACCGCGCAAGCCCATTATGGGGCTCGCGGCTGGGTGTTGCATCACAACACCGACCTCTGGCGGGGGACGGCGCCGATCAACGACAGCAACCACGGCATCTGGCCCACCGGCGGCGCTTGGCTGGGCCAGCACCTCTGGGAGCATTTCCTTTTCACGGGCGACAAGGCGTTTCTCGACCGGCGCGCCTATCGTCTAATGAAGGAGGCGGCGTTGTTCTTCGTGGATTATCTTTCGAAAGACCCCATCACCGACAAACTCATCAGCGGCCCGTCCAATTCGCCGGAGCAGGGCGGCCTGGTGATGGGGCCGGCGATGGACCATCAAATCATCCGCGCCCTGTTCGCGAACACAGCCCAGGCGGCGCGCCTGCTCGGACGAGACCGCGACCTGGCCGACAAACTCGACGGCTTGGGCAAAGAGATCGTGCCCAACCGGATTGGCAAATACGGCCAGCTCCAGGAATGGGTCGAAGACAAAGATGACCCGAAGAACACCCACCGCCACGTGTCGCATCTGTGGGCCGTCTATCCCGGCTCGGAAATCACGCCCGGGGACAAAGAACTCTTCGCGGCTGCCCGCCAGTCATTGATCTATCGCGGCGATGCTGCCACCGGTTGGAGCATGGGCTGGAAGGTCAATCTATGGGCCCGGTTTCTCGACGGCGACCACGCGTATGTCATCCTGAAGAACCTGCTCCGGCCGCTGGACGACAAGAGCACGAAGGGCGGCGGCGGGATGTATCCCAACCTCTTTGACGCCCACCCGCCGTTCCAGATTGACGGCAACTTCGGCGCGGCTGCCGGCATCGCGGAGATGTTGCTGCAGAGCCAGAATGGCGAGGTTGTCCTGCTGCCGGCTCTGCCGAAGGCATGGGCTGCTGGCTCGGCGCGCGGTTTGCGGGCGCGAGCCGGATTCGAGGTCAACCTCGCGTGGGCGAACGGCAAGCTGACGCAGGCTGAGGTCAAGTCCCTGCTGGGCAACCCGCTGCGCATCCGCTACGGCGAGCGCGCGGTTGACATGAAAACCAGACGCGGCCAAAGCATCGCATTGGATGCCGCGCTTAATGCCAAATGACGCCGGGACTACCTTTATGTGCGGTATGACGTGGACCGATTCTTCGCCCAGTTGCGAGCGTGGTCCGAGGCGCATCCCCACGCCGGCCCGGTCGTGCGCAATGCTGCTTTGCGCTGTGCCCTCCGCTGCCCGTCGGGCTAGAACTTGGCGCAGTGAGCAAAGTTGAAGAAATCGAGCGCGTCATCGAGGGACTCCCGGCGCAGGATTTCGAGAAACTCTCAGCCTGGATGGCCCGGCGTGGCGGGGTGTCGGGACAACAAGCCAAACCTGCGCCGCTTGTGTTTCGCGACCACAGCGCCTTTCTGAACAGCTACTCCGCCGAAGACGAGGGGCTTTACGACGATGCCCGAGGCCCATGAGCTTTGGCTACCTGTAATGCCCGACTCCTTGTCTGGGCGGGCTTTGTAAAGCGGCTCGGCGTGCGGGCCGCAGGCGTTAGAGGGAGTGGAAAGAGGAGGCAGAAGGCCGCTATACCGGTATTCGGGACGCCGCTGCCAGCGGCGCGCATTCGCGGTCTGGCGGGACGAGGCCAAACCCGTCCTGGTCGAAGCGGACCAGGCTGCAAGGGGGCGCATTCGCGAATGGTTGGTAGGGACGCATTCCACTGTGTCCCCGTCTGTCTTCCAGCGAATTGATCAGGGACGCAGTGGAATGCGTCCCTACCGGTTCTACCAAGGACTCGCGAATGCGCCCGCTGCAAGGGGCCCGAAAAACGAGAGCTTTCCTGATCGGTGCGGCTTTGGGTAATGTGCACCATGCCTTCGCGCTTATTTCCAGTCCGCGGGTTGCTGGATGCTGGTGCTGTTCGGCAGCGGGATGACTGCCGGGAACTGGTGGCGCGGGATGTCAGCCAGCGAGTCCGTACCAAAGGCGGGCCTTCCGATGAGCGGAACGATCAGCCAAACTACCGGTTGGTTGACAACGTGTTCACATTGGTGTTAACTACTTTAGATGCTGGAAATCCAGTTCTACCGGACCGCTGCCGGGGCATGCCCGGTAGAGGAATTTCTTGATTCGCTGGGCGCGAAGCAGGCACAAAAGGTTTTGTGGGTGCTGCGCGCGGTGAGAGAGTTGCCGCGCGTGCCGCAGCAATATTTCAAGAAGCTGGAAGGGACGGATGATTTGTGGGAGGTGCGGGCCGAGTTCGGTGGCGATGCCTTCCGCTTGCTCGGCTTCTGGGAGGAGGGCCGGCTGATCATTTTGACGAATGGATTCGCCAAGAAGACACAGAAAACGCCGGAGCGCGAAATCGCGCTGGCCGAACAGCGCAAACGCGACCACCTGAACCAAAGGAAACAGAGATGAAAAACGACGTGGAGAAGTACATTGAGCAACGCAAGCGCGCCGACAAGGCGTTCGCGAAGGATTTCGAGGCCGGCTACGGGCAGTTCAAGATTGGGGTGATGCTGCGGCAGGCCCGAGAAGAGGCGGGGGTGACGCAGGAAGGACTGGCGCGCATGACCAAAACGAAGAAGTCCGCGATTTCGCGCCTGGAGAACCACGCTGAGGACGTGCGGCTGTCCACCGTAGCGCGTGTGGCGCGGGCACTGGGCAAGGCAGTGCGTGTCGAATTGGTGGAGGCGACCTAAGTGCCGCGATGTTGCTGCCCAGGGGCTGGCGCGAACTGACGTTCGCGGCCACGAGGGCGGGTGGCGGGCAGCCCAGGCGGTGTAGTGTTTGTGGAGCCACTCGCTGATAAGCCGTCACGACAGGGGGCAGAGGCATTGGAGCTTTGAATGGGTGAAGGGTGTGAAGCGTCAAAAGGGTTGAATGGTTACAGCGGCGCTCATTTCCGGCGGGGGGCGGGCCAGGTCGAGTGGGAAGATTGACGGGGTGCAGACGACTCTGGCGGGAAGGATTCAGAACGGGTTGCAATCTGGAAAGAGCGGACGATACTAACCGGGAGAAGCGAATGAAACGAAAGTACATTTTCACGGGCACGCTGCTGGTCTTGCTCAGCAGCGGGATGATCGCGCGGGCCCAAATACCCGTTCCGCCTCCTGCGCCGGCAGGGCAACCGCGCTCCAGCGCCGAGCTGGACCAGATGCTGGGAGCCATCGCGCTTTACCCTGACCCATTGATCGCGCAAATCCTGCCCGCCGCGACGTTGCCTCCTCAAATCGTGCTGGCGGATCGGTACGTGAACGGCGGCGGCGACCTGAACCTGATTGACCAGCAACCCTGGGATGCCAGCGTTAAGGCGCTGGCCAGATACCCGACGGTTCTGAAATGGATGGACGATAACCTGGCGTGGACAACAAGCGTGGGACAGGCGTTCCTTTATCAGGCGCAGGACGTGATGGATTCCATCCAACGGCTCCGTGCCGAGGCTCAAGCCTTGGGCAACCTGCAAAGCACCCTGCAAGAGAATGTTATTAGCGACGACGGAACCATCGAAATCCTCCCGGCCGATCCGCAGGTGATCTATGTGCCGGAGTATCAGCCTGACATGGTGTATGGGCAGCGGCCAGACGGCAGGCCGTTCATCGCTTTCGGCGCGGGCATGGCGGTGGGCGCATGGCTCGACCACGACTTTGATTGGCGGAATCACAACCTCATCGTCTGGCGCCATGACCAGCCGCGTCCAGCGGATTGGTGGTCTCATCGCCCCAGCGAACGCCCGGCGCCGGGGGTGAACCAGGCCACTGTCTGGCAACCGCGTAATCCGGCCGGTCCGGCCGCCAGCGGCATGGACCGCGGCTATTACTCTCGGCCGGGCCAGAGCGCGGTAACTGTAATCGGGACCGGAGGGCCCCCCACCACCTACGGCGGCACCCCTGCTGGCCCGGTCCGCAGCACGGTAACTGTAATCGGAGGCCAACCGAGGCCGGCGGCACCGCGCGGAACTCCCGCGCCGCCTGTCGGGCGGCCCGAATCGGTGGTCGTCCAGCATCCGGCGGCGGCGCCCCGTTCGCCGCCGGCCAACGGCGCACTGATTGGGATCCAGAGTTCGCATCAGACCCAGCAGTTTAGCAACCGCGGCCAGGAAAGCCGCCAGACGACTATATCCAAACCCGCGGCGCCTGCCGCGCATTCAGCCCCGCCCGCGCACTCGGAAGCTCCGAGCCGCCCGGTCGCTCCCGGACGACGCTGATCTCATGGACCCCACAATCATTTCACGAAAGAATAATAGCCGATGAAACTCTGCCATTCTTCACCTGTTCGCCGGTCCGCCAAGGTTGTGCTCAGACTGATCCTCACTTCCGTCATGCTGGTGTTGCCCGGGCGCCTGCTGGGTGCGGGTGAGGAGCGATTTAGCTCGCCCCAGGCGGCGATGGAGGCGCTCAAAGCGGCGGTTGAGGCCAGAGATACCAATGCCTTGCACGCGATATTCGGTCCGGCCGCGCATGGGCTGGTTTCGGCTGATGTCGTGGAGGCTGCCGAGGAGCGGGAGCTGTTCGTGCGCCGCGTCGAGGAGAAGGTCAACCTCGTCGCCGAGTCCGACTCGAAGCAGGTGCTGCAACTGGGCGCCGACGGCTGGCCCTTCCCCATTCCGCTGGTGAAACAGGAGGGGCAATGGCACTTCAATATCGAGGCGGGTAAAGAGGAGATTCTCAACCGGCGCATTGGGGCCAACGAGCTGGGCGCCATCCAGGTGTGCCGCGCTTACGTGCAGGCCCAGCGCGAATATGCCAGCGTGGATCGCAACGGGGATGGAGTGCTCGATTACGCGGAGCATCTTCGCAGCACCCCCGGCACTCACGACGGCCTCTACTGGTCCATGCGAGCGGGCGATGAACTTAGTCCCTTAGGCCCCCTGGTGGCGCAGGCCCGGGTCGAAGGTTATCGGCAAAAGACCAAAATCCTGACAGAACAGCAGTCGCCCTACCATGGTTACTACTTCAAGATCCTGACCCAACAGGGCAAATACGCGCCGGCCGGCAAGTACAACTACGTCATCAATGGGCACATGATCGGGGGCTTCGCGTTGGTGGCGTGGCCGGCGGAGTGGGACAATACCGGAGTGATGACTTTCATCGTCAACCAGCAAGGCAAGGTTTATCAGAAGAACCTCGGGCCTAAAACTCCCTCAATCGCCAGGGCAATGACTACCTACAACCCGGACAATACCTGGACCCTGGCGAGAGAGCAATAGAGGGCACCCCAAGGCAGCATCGCCTTGGGAGGTCATTGTGAATCGCTGCATCTCCGATCACCGCGGATTCGAGACGCTCATGGAATCCGACCACTGAAGGCTCCTGGCACAACGAGCGGCTCGCGGCTATTGCTTGAGCGAGTCGAACCAGGTTTTCGCGGCGGTTAAACTCGGGAGGAAACAGCCGCCGTGGTCGGCGCTGGGCAGTGGATCAATCAGTTGCACCTGCGCCGCGCCGCGCGCCAGGAAGTTGCTGCACGCAAACCCGCATCAGCGCCTGGTATCCCTTCGGTAATCCCGGGTCGGGGAGGGGAATCAATCTGCGGCGCAAAGGATTGGGCGAAAGTCTCGGTGCAAG
>Ga0182021_10007609_pt1 | contig 12849 bp, 11 predicted proteins | sample 612E3MmetaG_FD_120493 | JGI IMG/M metagenome (GOLD analysis project Ga0182021, IMG submission 120493) | Permafrost microbial communities from Stordalen Mire, Sweden - 612E3M metaG (Illumina Assembly) | ecosystem: Environmental > Terrestrial > Soil > Wetlands > Permafrost | place: Sweden... | reverse complement strand
GCAGGCGGCGCTACGGGCGCGGCCACCACCGGGACCGGCGGGACGTATGCAGGCGGCGCTGCGGGCGCCGGCGGCACGTAGACAGGCGCTGGCGGGACGTAGTACTCGGGAGTAGCCGCGGGGGCCGGCGCGGGAGCCGGAGGCGCGTATGCGGGAGCGGGTGCCGACGGAGCCATGTACACCGGGGCGGCGGGCGCCACGGGGACGACCGGGAGCATCGCCGCGGGAATGACCGGGGCGACCGGGACCGGAGTCACCGGCTGGGAGATCATCGCGGCAGGCGGGGGTGCCGCCTGGCCGGCTTCGGGCGCGCCGGCCGGGAGTTGCTCACCCTGGCCAGGACGCTCGAGCGTCCGCTTCTTGACGAAGAGGATACCGAGGACGGCGCCAACGGCTCCTCCCAGCACTATTTTGAAGAACCCGTCCATGCTGAGCCCCTTCCTGAACACCAAGCAATCTGCGCCATCACCGCGCGAAAGCACCAGTTCTAACTTTAGCAACAACCGCTTCCCGCCTTTTCCAACGACGGACTCGAATGAAAGACATGTCTCCTATCGGCGTATGCTCGGAGAACCTTGACCAGGGCGTCGTTTTTAGCCGTCCTTCTCCACGTTCTTCCGTAATGTTCGCAAACGGCCCAGCAAATCCTTGATTCTCGCCTCGAAGCCGTTCTCGGTGGGATGGTAGAACTCCGTCCCCTCCAGGCTCTCGGGCAGATAGCGCTGGGCGTTGTACCCGCCGTCCCCGTGAGGGTACTGGTAGCCAACCCCGTGACCCAGGGTCTTGGCCCCGGAATAGCCGGTGCTGCGCAGGAACACCGGCGGCGCTTTGGCCCCATGCTTCTCCACTTCGGCGAGTGCGGCGTCGACGGCCTCGTATGAGGCGTTGGACTTCGGGGCGCAGCTCAAGTAGGTGACGCCATGGGCTAGGTTGATGCGGCATTCGGGCATCCCGACGAACTCCACCGCCCGCGAGACGGCCACAGCCAGCTCAAGGGCGCGAGGGTCGGCGTTGCCGATGTCCTCGGAGGCGAAGATGATCATCCGGCGGGCGATGAACTTGGGGTCCTCACCGCCGGTGAGCATCACCGCCAGATAATAGAGAGCGGCATCCGGGTCGGAGCCGCGCAGGCTCTTGATGAACGCCGAGATGATGTCGTAGTGGGCGTCGGCCTGCTTGTCGTAGAGGACGAGCTTGCGCTGGGCCGCTTCCTGGACCGTGGCTTCATCGACGCTGGTGCGGCCCTTCGCGCGGGCGAGCACGAGCGAGCGTTCCAGCATAGTGAACGCCTTGCGGGCGTCTCCGAGGCCGGCCTGGGCGATGAGGTCGAGCACCTCGCCCGGGACGGTCACAGGGGTTTGGCCGGGAGTCTCCGGCGCGGCGCCGCCCGTTGCACCGGCCAGCGCCCGGTCGAGAAGGGCATGGATGTCCTCCGGGGGGAGCGGCTCGAACTGATACAACTCGCAGCGAGACACGAGCGCCGGGATCACCTCGAAGTAGGGGTTCTCCGTGGAGGCGCCGATCAGGGTGACGATGCCATCCTCCACCGCGTGCAGCAGCGCGTCCTGCTGGGCCTTCGAGAAGCGATGGATCTCGTCGATGAAGAGCACCGTGCGGCGGCCGGTCTGGCCGCGGCGGTCGCGGGCCTTGTCGATGACCTTGCGCACCTCGGCGACCCCGGAACTGACGGCCGACAACTCTTCGTACACCGCCCCGACGGCCTCGGCCACCAGCCGGGCGACCGTGGTCTTGCCGGTGCCAGGCGGCCCGAAGAAGATCATCGAGCGGACGGTTCCGGTCTCGATGGCCACGCGAAGCGGCGCCCCTTCCCCGAGCAGGTGGCGCTGCCCCACCACTTCGTCCAGCCTGCGCGGGCGCATGCGGGCCGCCAGCGGGGCGTTCTGCGAGAGGTCGGCGCCGAGGCCGGAACTGAAGAGGTCCTGCTCCATGCCTGGATTCTACCAGCGCACGCGGTCGGTACCTGAGCCAGGCCGTACCGACGGCCCCGGTTGCTAGAATATTCGGAGGCGCATGCAGGGCGGGAGGGAAAGAAGGGTGTCCCGACAAGTTCTGGTGTTGAACTCGACCTACGAGCCGATGAACGTGTGCTCGCTCCATCGGGCCGTAGTGTTGCTGCTCAAGGGGAAGGCCGAGACCATCGAGGCGGCCCCCGGACTCGTGCGCTCCGAAAAGACCTCCCTCGCGCCGCCTGCCGTCATCCGGGTCCTCAACTACGTTCGTATCCCTCGGTCCGACGGCCGGCGGGTGTCGCGCCGGGCCATCCTCGCCCGTGACGGCTTCCGCTGCCAATACTGCGGCAGCACCAGGCACCTCACCATCGACCACATCATCCCGCGCAGCCGTGGGGGCGGCAGTTCCTGGGACAACGTGGTGACGTCGTGCGAGCCGTGCAACGTCCGGAAAGGCGCGTGCCTGCCTCATGAGGTGGGGATGTGGCCGTCGCGAAAGCCCCGCCCGCCCGAGCCGGGGGATTTCGTCCTAGCTGCGCAGCGCAACGTGCCGGAGGCCTGGCTGCCGTACTTGGACCTGGTGGCCTAGCGGCGCTTGCGCCGCGTGCCGGCCGGTCGGCGCCGCCGCGTAGCTGCGGCGCCGCAGTCACACAACGGGGACGCTACGCGCCCGGCGCCTCGGGCAGTCCAGGCTCCATCCAGCGCCCCATCTTCAGGTACTTCTCGTGACGCAGGCGCAACCGTTCGGCCGGGTCGAGCGTCTCCAGTCCGCTGATGGCCAGTTGTACCTGGCGCATCACCCGCTTGGCGGTGGCGTCATGGTTGGTGTGCGCGCCTCCGGTGGGTTCCGGGATGACCTCATCGATGAGGCCCAGTTCGAACAGGTCCATGGCGATGATGTGCAGAGCCGCGGCCGCCTTCGGCGCCTCGGCTGAGTCCCGCCAAAGCAGCGCCGCGCAACCTTCCGGCGATATCACCGAGTAGATGGAGTTCTCCAGCATCATCACCCGGTCGCACACCGCCAGCGCCAGCGCCCCGCCTGAACCACCCTCGCCGATGATCACGGTCACGGTGGGGATCTTGAGGCCGGTGAAGGTCAAGATGCTGTTGGCGATGGCACCTGCCTGCCCGCCTTCCTCGGCGTCTTTGCCCGGATACGCGCCTCCGGTGTCGACCAGCGTCACGAGAGGCAGCCCGAACTTCTCAGCCAGCCGCGCCAGCCGCATGGCCTTGCGATAGCCTTCAGGCCTGGCCATGCCGAAACTGCGCTCCTGCCGCTCCTCCAGCGAATGGCCCTTCTGGTGGCCCACCAGCATGATCTTCCGGTCGCCCAGGGTACCCATCCCGCCGACGATGGCGGAGTCGTCCGCACGCATGCGGTCGCCCTTCAACTCCAGGAAGTCGGGGAGCATGTGGGCGATGTAATCCAAAGTCTGGGGCCGATCCTGATGGCGCGCCAACTGCACCACGTCCCAGGGGCTCGGGGCACCGCCGCCGCGCCGCAAGGACTGGATGCGTTCCTGGATGCGCTTGATCTCTTCGGCGTAGCCCTCGGAGAGGACCGGACGGTCGCGGAGCTCCCGCATCCGCTGGAGCAGCTTGAGCGCCTCGGAGCTGTACGAGCGCGCTTTCTCGGCCGCGCCGCCCTTCTCGGCGGCCTTCTCGGCGGGCTTGCTAGGCTCGGCCATCGCGCTTGCCTCCTTCCAGGAAGTCCAGGATGCGCGCCAGCCGGTCTTTGAGGTCCAGCCGATGGACGACCATGTCCACTTGGCCCTGGCTGAGCTGCTTCTCGGAAGTGCCGAAGTCCGGGGGAAGCTTTTCCCGGGTGGTCTGCTCGATTATGCGGCTGCCGGCGAACTGCATGACGGCCCCCGGCTCGGCCAGGATGACGTCCGCGGTCGTGGCCCAACTTGCGAAGACCCCGCCCGTCGTGGGGTGGGTCAGGACGGTAATGTAGGGAAGGCCGGCCTCACTCACGAGGCGCGCGGCCGTGACGGTCTTGGCCATCTGCATGAGGGAGAAGACCCCCTCCTGCATGCGCGCGCCGCCCGACGAGGCGGTGACTATGAGGGGCCGCCGGTCACGCATGGCCGCCTGAGCCAACCGGTAGAAGCGCTCGCCCAGCACCGAGCCCATGGAGCCGCCCATGAACTTGAAGTCCATGACGCCCAGCGCCACCGGATGGCCGGCGATGCTGCACAGCCCGGCCAGCATGGCCTCGGTGAGCCCGGTCTCCTTCTGAGCCTCGGCGACGCGCTCCGGATAGGGTCGCAGGTCGAAGAACTCCAGCGGGTCCGCCGGACGCAGCTCGTCGGCGATGAAGGTCACGGTTCCCGCGTCGGCCAGCAGAGCCACCCGGGCAGGGGCCGGCATGGGGTAGTGGTAGCCGCAATAGGGGCAGACGTGGTAGCTCTGCTCCATCTCGCCATCGTGCAGGCCATGGCGGCACTTCTTGCACTGCGGCCCGGTGACTTCCACCGTAGCCGGAGGCTCCCTCCGCGTGACCTGCACTGTCACATATTTAGCCACTCTTCACCTGACCGGATTCGAAACGAAGTTGCGGCCGCCCAGTCCGCACTGGACGGCACGATGCCGTGTTCTCGGTCGCTTTCGTAGCTCCGCTACGCGCGCTCCCTGCGTCCTAGCCTCGCGCGTGTCCATCGCGGCCTGACGGCGTAAATCCATTGCGAATCCGGTTTTCAGCCTTCATACCTCTTGAACACGACCGCCGCGTTATGTCCGCCGAAGCCGAAGCTGTTGGACATGGCCACGTTCACCCTGGCATCCCGGGCGACATTGGGCACGTAGTCCAGATCGCAGCGCGGGTCCGGCGTCTCGAGGTTTATCGTCGGCGGTACCTTACCAGCTTCCATAGAGAGAATGGTAGCAGCAGCTTCCAGAGCGCCCGCCGCGCCCAGGCCGTGACCGAACATGCTCTTGCTGGAGCTGACCATCGCCTTGTAGGCGTGGTCGCCCAGCGCGTACTTGATGGCGTTGGTCTCCATCACGTCCCCGAGCGGGGTGGAGGTACCGTGGGCGTTGACGTAGTCGACGTCAGTCGGGGCCAACCCCGCATCCGCGAGGGCGCGGAGCATAGCCTTGCCGGCCGGCTCCCCGGTCTCCACCGGTTCGGTCAGATGAGAGGCGTCGCCCGTCATGCCGTAGCCGCCGAACTCACAGTAGATGTGGGCGCCACGCTTGAGGGCGTGCTCCAACTCTTCCAGCACCAGCACGCCGGCGCCTTCGCCCATGACGAACCCGTCACGGCCGGCGTCGTAGGGCCGGCTGGCCCTCTCAGGTTCGTCGTTGCGGGTGGACAGTGCCCGCAAAGCGGCGAACCCCGCCATGCCTGCCGGGTTGACGGCCGCTTCCGCGCCGCCGGCGAACATCGCGGTCGCATCGCCGCGGCGGATGATGTTGAAGGCATCGCCCAGCGCGTTGTTGCCCGTGGCGCAGGCGGTGCAGGTCGAGTTCACCGGCCCTTGCAGCCCCAGGATGATGGAGGTGCAACCCGACGCCATGTTCGGGATCATCATGGGGATGAAGAAGGGGCTCACCCGGGCGGGGCCCTTGGTGAGCAGGATCTCGGTCTGCTCCAGGAAGGTGTCGAGGCCGCCCACGCCTGAGCCGATGAGGCTGCCGACCGCATAGGGGTCTTCGGCGATGGGATAGCCCGAGTCTTCCAAGGCCATGGTGGCCGCCGCCGCGCCGTACTGGGCGTAACGGTCCATGCGCTTGCTCATCTTCTTGTCGAGGAAGTCGTTGGGGTCGAAGTCTTTCACCTCGCCGGCGATCTTCACCGGGTAATCCGTGATGTCGAACCGCTGGATCACGCGAATACCCGATCTACCTGCCAGCAGGTTCTCTCTGAAAGTCTCTTTGCCGAGTCCGATGGACGAGATCACACCGATACCGGTGATGACGACCCTCTTGTACTCGACGGTTCTGGTCATGCCCGCCATTGCGCTCTCTCCTCCTACTTAAATACCGAGCCCACCGTCGACCGCGATAACGGCCCCGGTGATGAAAGAAGCTGTGTCACCCGCCAGAAAAGCTACGGCGTCCGCGACGGTCTCCGGCGACCCGATGCGCCCCAGCGGGATCTGATCGATGAGGGCCTTACGCGCCGCTTCCGGCAGCGCAGCCGTCATCTCGGTCTCGATGTAGCCGGGCGCCACCGCGTTCACCCGCACGTTACGCGAGGCCACTTCGCGGGCCAGCGACTTGGTGAAGCCGATGAGCCCCGCCTTGGCGGCCGAGTAGTTGGCCTGACCGGCATTGCCGCGCCGGCCCACCACGCTGGAGATACTCACTATAGAACCCTTACGCCGCTTGATCATGCCGCGGAGGCAGGCCTTGGTGATGAGGAATGTACCCTTGAGGTTGACCGCCATCACCGAGTCCCACTGCCCTTCGTCCATAAGCAGCAGGATATTATCCCGGGTGATGCCTGCATTGTTGACCAGGATGTCTACCGGACCAAGAGCCTGCTCCACTGCTGCCGCGGCCGCTTTAGCCTCCGCTTCCTTGGAGATGTCGGCTTTGTAAAAGGCGGTGGCTACGCCGGCCGCGTCGCCGATGTCTTTGGCCGTCTCGGCACCGTTGTCGGCCACGTCCACGATGCCGATCCGGGCGCCCTGCGAAGCCAACTTCAGAGCGATGGCCTTACCGATACCCCTGGCACCGCCGGTGACGAGCGCCACCCGGCCGTCCAACGGCAGAGCGACCGTGTCTGCACCTTCAGCCATCAGGCCCCTCCTTCCGCCCCGTACGTCTCGATAGCCTTCGCGAGCGAGTCGGCGTCCCCGGTGGAGGCGGCGGGCAGGTCGCGGGCGATGCGCTTCATGAGGCCGGAGAGCACGTTGCCCGGGCCGACCTCGAGGGCGCGGTCAGGGGCGCCCGTCGCGGCTAGCAGAGCTTCCATGCTCTGGCTGAACTTGACCGGCGACAGCAGCTGGCGGGCCATGACCTCGGCCAGCTCGCTCGCCTGCGGCGCACGCACCTCGGTGGTGGAGAAGAACGCCCCGGTGCCCGGCAGGAAGGTCACTTCGGAGAGCGACTTGGAAAGCGCTTCCGCAGCGCCCGCCATGAGCGGCGTGTGGAAGGCTCCGGCCACCGGCAGGGGGAGCACCCGCTTGGCGCCGGCCGCGGTAGCGGCCTCGCCGGCGGCTCTGACTCCCTCAAGCGACCCGGAGATGACGATCTGCCCGGGCGAGTTGTAATTGGCCACCCAGGCGTCGGTGGTGGAGGCACAGGCCTTTTCCACCTCTTCGGTGTCGAGCCCGATGACGGCCGCCATGGTGCCCCCGCGCTGCTCGGCACAGGCCTGCATGGCCCTGCCGCGCACGTCCACGACTCGCAAAGCGTCGGCGAAGCTCAGGTTACCCGCGGCCACCAGTGCGGAATACTCACCCAGCGAATGCCCCGCCGCCTTGGTGAACTCCAGTCCCGCCTCTTCCAGCACCTTCCAGGCCGCCACGCTGCACGTGAGCACAGCGAGTTGCGTCCGGTCGGTGCGGGTGAGTTCCTCCATAGAGCCGTGCCGGCAGACTTCACCGATGTCCCAGCCGAGGACATCGGCCGCCTCCGCGAACGCGTCCCGTGCCACGGGATAGTCCCAGAGATATTCGGCCATGCCGACCGCCTGGCTCCCCTGACCGGGAAAGAGGATGAGGGTACCCGCCATATCTGTCACTCCCTTTTCGTCGCTTCACCGGCCGCCGGCGTTCATGCCCCAGCGCATCAGGCATGCACCCCAGCTCAGACCGGCACCGAAACCCATGAGCAACACCAGGTCCCCCTCCTTGAGGCGCCCGTCCGCCCTTGCCTCCCGCAGGCACAGGGGGATGGAGGCCGAAGAGGTGTTGCCGTACTTCTGCAGATTCGTATAGACCTTCTCCCAGGGCAGACCGAGCTTGGCCACGGCGCCCTCGATGATGCGCAGATTCGCTTGATGCGGCACGAACAGGTCGATGTCATCTACAGTGTAGCCGCAGCGGTGGAGCACCGCGCCCGCCGACTTCGTCACGACGCGGGTGGCGAACTTGTAGACCTCTTTGCCGTTCATCTGGAGATAGTGCTGGCGGTCCTGCACCGTTTCGCACGAAGCCGGCATGCGAGAGCCGCCGGCGGGGATGGAGAGCGCGTCGGCACCCGAGCCGTCGCCCCCTAGATCGAAGCCCAGTATGCCGAGACGTTCCGGCTCGGCGCCGGCGGCGCCGCTCGATATCGAGCCGTCCCGACCAGGGCCTGCCACACCGCCGCCCGGCACCGCCGACACCAGGGCGGCTCCGGCGCCGTCGCCGAAGAGGATGGCCGTCGACCGATCCTCCCAATCGATGATGCGGGAGATGGCTTCGGCGCCCACTACCAGGACGTTGTCGCGGATGCCGCTGGCCACGGCGCCCGTCGCCATGCTCAGGCCATAGACGAAGCCCGCGCAACCGGCCTGGACGTCGAAGGCGCCCGCGTTCTCGCAGCCTGCAGAGTGGGCGACGCGCGCAGCCGTCGCCGGCATGATCTGGTCGGGCGAGATGCTGGCGGTTATCACAAGATCGACCGCCCCGGGTTCCACTCCGGCGTCGGCCAGCGCGTCCCGCGCGGCCATGACACCCAGGTCCGACGAGCATACGCCCGGTTCCGCTATGCGCCGCTCACCGATGCCTGTCCGTTGCCGGATCCATTCGTCGGAAGTCTGGAGGCTTTCGGACAGGTCATCGTTCGTGACGATCTTGTCCGGCACGTAGGTGCCGAGCCCGGTGATGGTTACAGCTCTCCCCAGGAGAGGGCTACGACTATGAGTCATGCGTTACGGCTCGGTGATCATGAAGGTAAGGAGGGCGCTGCAAGCGAGCTCGGAGCCGACGAAAGCCTTGCCCTCGGCTTTCCCCACAGCTCCTCTGCTTCGCGTCATCCTCATCTCAAAGCGCAAGGTCTCGCCCGGGAGGACTTCCCGGCGGAACTTCACTTCATCGGCCCGGCCGAACAAGACGATCTTGCCCCGAGATTCAGGCTGGGAGAGCACGGCCACAGCGCCTGTCTGCGCGAGCGCCTCGAGCTGGAGCACACCCGGGAACACCGGATGCCCAGGAAAATGGCCGCGAAAAACGTCTTCGGTGGGGAGCAGGTCTTTCTCAGCCACGACGTACTCGCCGGGCACGAGCTCGATGACGCGGTCGAGGAACAGAAAGGGATCCCTATGCGGGAGAATCGCTTCGATCTGCATTCGGTCCAGCATGGCACACCTACTGTCGGTCGGTCATCCCGGGCGCGAGTGCCAAATGCCCTCCCTCACAAGGCTTCGTCCCTCCAGGGTGGTAGTATTGTCCAGGATGAAGCAGCCCTTTGCAAGGATTCTCTCTTTTCACAGGATGTAGCCGCGGCCTATGCAATTGCAGCTTTCGCTAGAGGTCGCGGATAGGCTCCACGAGACATTGTTGGTCCGGGGGGAACCGCTCGATGCGATGGAGGCTGTCCGCCTGCTCCTCGCATCACCCGCCGCTCCCGAGCCCATCTGTCGGATGGTCCTCGCCGCCCTGGTGCAGCAGGATCAGCGGTTCTGCCGCGGTACCGCCGGCGACTTTCTCTCCCTGAAACACTGGGAACTCCCCGACCCCGACCTGGCCGATGTGCCCTTCGTGGCCCTCGACCTCGAGACCACCGGGGCCCGGGCCGGCACCGGCAAGATAACGGAGATAGGCGCCGTCCGCATCGAGGGCTTCCAGGTTGTGGGCACCTTCCACTCGCTGGTGAACCCGCAGCGGCCCATCCCCCCGATGATCACCCACATCACCGGCATCACCCATGCGATGGTGGCCGACGCTCCTCGCATCGAGCAGTTGGTCCCCGACCTGCTGGACTTCCTCGAGGGAGCGGTCATCGTGGCGCACAACGCCGCCTTCGACGTGGGCTTCCTCAACTATGAGCTGCAGCGCCTCAAAGGCCGGCGGCTCGGAGAGGGGGCGATCGACACGCTGCCGCTGGCCCGGCTTCTCGCCCCCGGTCTGCCGAACTACCGGCTGGGCACCGTGGCCGACGCCCTCGGGGCGCCGATAGCAGCCTGTCATCGGGCTCTGGCCGATGCGCAGGCCGCCGGACATGTGTTCGTCACGCTGGCGGGACGGCTGCAGGAGCGGGGCATCACCCGACTCGGCGAAACTCGGGCGTTCCTCAATCCGGCTTCGCGCACGGCCATGGACAAGCTACGGCTCACTCGCGACGTTCCCCGGACCCCCGGCGCCTACCGGTTCATGGACAAGCAAGGCTCCGTGCTCTACGTGGGTAAGGCCGACCGGCTGCGGGAGCGCGTCCGCTCCTACTTCGTGCCGGGGGCCGGTCAGACCCGCAAGCTGCGCCAAGCCGTCCACCTAGTGGAGCAGATCGAGTGGGAGGAGACCTGCACCTCGCTCGAAGCCGCGGTCCGGGAGCAAGAGCTCATCCTGGAGCACAGGCCGCCCTGCAACGTCCAGGGAAGCCGCCCGGAGAACTACATGTACCTCAAAGTCGGCGGAGGCGGCGCGCCTGGGTTGGCGATGACCATCAGCAGCCGACAGCCTCGCTGGCTTTCTGGCGAACGCTCGGTGCGGCCCCCGCGCACACCCCTGGTGCTTGGCCCGTTCCGCGGCCGCGCCCGCATGGGTGAAGCGCTCGACCTGCTCTATCAGTGTTACCCCATCCGCCGCTGCACCCGGGGAAACTCCGACCGGCCCTGCGTCAGGCACGAGTGCGGCGACTGTCTGGGTCCCTGCACGGGCGATCCGCAGGTAGAGGAGCAGCACGATGCGCTCGTCAACGGCATCGTGGCCTGGCTTACGGGGCGGCAGACGCCGGGCTTCGTCGACCCTGTCGAACGGGCGGACGATCTGGTCCGTTCCCTGTCCCGTCAGCGCCGCTTCGAAGACGCTCAGACGATACGCGAGGGCCTCGAGGCGCTTCTCAACGTGCGCCGCTCATACCAATCCCTCGGGGAGGCGGTCTCCTTGCGGTTCGCCGCTCTGTGGCCTGCCGTGGAAGCCGACGGCGTTCCTGCGCTGCGCCTGAACCTCATTTGGGACGGCAGACTGCGGGAAGCCGCATCGGTGCCCAACCCGGTCGTAGCCGAGGAGATCGAAAGACGGCTTGACGCCCTCTGGGCGCCGGCGGCCTTCCCAGCCCCGGCTGTGCCCGAGGAAGGGGTCGCGGTCCCACAGAAAGACCTGGACAGGTTACTGGCCGTGCGCCGTTGGCTCAAGGAGAGCGAGGCGACGGTCGTGGAGTTGCCCGGGCCGTGCGCGGGGCTGGAGGAACAGCAACAGGCGCGCGAGCGGCTGCTCGCGGAGGCCTGGCATGTACTTGCGGGATGGCCCGCCGGCCGTTCGGCCGGATCAGTTGTCTAGGTCAGGACGAGCCGGAAATAGACGGACCCGCGGCGGCGGCTTCGCAGCCGCAGCGCACGGGCCCGTCGCTCAAGTCCTGGGAACGGCCTGTTACGCCGTGGCTACCTCAGCCTTTGGAAGCTGGATACCCTTGGTCCTCATCACCGCTGTCAAGAGGCTGCGATCGATCTTTCCCTTGTATATAGGGATGCCTTCCTTCAGGCAGAGCTGGATGACCTGATGAGTACCCGTGCCCAGCTCGGCCGCAAGCTCTTCAGGGGTGAAGTGGTTGGCCATCAAATCTCCTTTCCGATCTCCGAGCCAAAAATCCCGATACAAACAAAAAAGCCCAGCAGTGCTGACTGCCAGGCCCTTTCAACCGGTCCTCTTGCTCCGCACGGGTGAGAGATCATCAACTCCCCCGCGCCGTTGTCGTATTGCCTTGATCACGCCCCCATTGTAGCTCTGCACCAGGCCCGTTACAACCTGCAAAGATGGGAGTTTTTCAGCGCATTCAGGCTACTATCAGGGTTCTTCCAGGTCCTCGCGCATCAGCAGGAATTCCACCTGCTCACCAGCCTTCACTCCCCGCGTGCCGCCGGGTATGAAGGCCAACCCGTTGGCTCCCACCATGGACTTGAGGATGCCCGAGCCCTGCGCCCCGGTGGAGCTGATGTGCCAAGCGCCGTCCTCCCGCCACGCCCGCACCCGCACCAGATACACTCGGCCGTCCGGGTTGGAGATGTCCTCCTCGACGACCGCCGTGTAGAGGGGTTTGGTGGTGCGGCGGTGCCCCATCAGGCGCAGCAGCGCGGGCTTCACGAACAGCTCGAACGACACCATGGCCGACACCGGGTTGCCGGGCAGGCCGAACACCAGGGTCCGGCCGCGCACCCCGAAGGCGAGGGGTTTGCCCGGCTTCATGGCCACGCCCCAGAGGCGGCGCTCCACGCCCAATTCTGCCTGGACGTCCTTGACGAAGTCGAAGCGCCCGACGGACACGCCCCCGGAGGTCAGCAGCATGTCGTACTCCAGGCCGGCCTCGATGGCCTTACGCGTGGCCTCATAGTCGTCCGGCACGATGCCGAAGGGCACGGCTTCCACACCCATCTGCCGGCAGAGGGCCCGGAGCGAGTAGCTGTTGGAGTTGCGTATCTGCCCGGGACCGAGCGGCTGGTCCACCTCTACCAGCTCACTGCCCGTGGAGATGATGGCCACCCGCGGCCGCTTGTGCACCGACACGAACGGACGACCCAGGCTGGCCAGGACCCCGATCTCCGCCGGGCCAAGCGGAGTGCCGGCCGCGAGCACACGGTCGCCGGTCGCGACGTCCTCGCCATGGCGGCGGATGTTCTTGCCGGGCTTCACCGGCTCGTTGATGAGCACGAAGCCGTCTTCCTCGGAGGTGAGTTCCGACTGGACCACCGTGTCGGCACCCTGCGGCACCGGTGCGCCCGTCATGATGCGCGCCGCTTCTCCGCGCGCCAGCGGGCGCTTGGCCACGTAGCCGGCCGCGATGGTCTCGG
>Ga0182021_10007608_pt1 | contig 12849 bp, 11 predicted proteins | sample 612E3MmetaG_FD_120493 | JGI IMG/M metagenome (GOLD analysis project Ga0182021, IMG submission 120493) | Permafrost microbial communities from Stordalen Mire, Sweden - 612E3M metaG (Illumina Assembly) | ecosystem: Environmental > Terrestrial > Soil > Wetlands > Permafrost | place: Sweden... | reverse complement strand
GGGCCGCGGGCTACTTCTATGTCGACCGCTACAACCTCGCCTTCGCCAAGGACGCCTACGTCAACGGGGCGGGCTACACCGACGTGCACGTGCGCCTCCCGGCCATCGAACTGCTCGCCGTCGTGGCCCTGGCGGTGTTCGTGCTCATGGTCTTCAACGTCTACCAGCGCCGGCTCGCCCTCCCCGCCATCGGCGCCGGCCTGTGGGTGCTCGTGGCGCTGGCGGCCGGCGTCATCGTCCCGGCCCTCGTGCAGGCGCTCAAGGTGACGCCCGCCCAGAGCACGCTGGAGAGGCCGTACATCCAGCGGAACATCACGGCGACGCGCACCGCGCTGAGCCTGAACGGCGTCGACGAACGGTCCTTCGCCGGGGTCTCGAACCTCACCGGGGGCGTCGTGGCGGGGGCCGCCTCGACGCTCGACAACCTCCCCCTCTGGGAGCCGTCGATCACCTCGGCCACCTACCAGAAGCTCCAGCAGAACGGCACCGGTTTCACGATCGCCGGTCTCTCGCTCGACCGCTACCGGGTCGACGGCACCTTGACCCCGTTCGTCATCGGCGTGCGCCAGGTCAACGCGGCGGACCTGCCGACCCAGTCGTGGGTGAGCACCCATCTCCAGTACACCCACGGTTACGGCGCCATCTTGTCGCCGGCGAACCAGCAGAACGGCGGCAACCCCGTCTTCAAGCCGGGCATCTCGAGCGTCCCCCCGTTGTCGACCGGCGGAGCCCCGCAGATCAGCCCGGCCGGGTCGGCCGTCTACTTCGGGCTCGGCCAGACCGGCTACGTGGTGGCCGACTCCAACCAGAAAGAGGTCGACTACTCGGACACGAGCGGGAAGGTGGTATCCAGCAGGTACGCCGGCTCGGGCGGCGTCCCCATCGGCTCGTTCTGGACCAAAGCCGCCTTCGCCCTGCGCTTCCACGACCTCAACCTGCTCATCTCGGGCGACATCCGCCAGAAGGCCCGGATCATGTTCAACCAGGACGTGCGCGTCCGGGTCGCCAAGGTGGCGCCGTTCCTCACCGTCGACGACAACCCGTACCCGGTCGTCGACAAGGGCCAGATCGACTGGGTCGTCGACGCGTACACGACGACCAGCTACTACCCTTACGCCGAGCAGGCCAACACCTCCCAGCTCCCCGGCGGGAGCGGCCTCGCCGGCGCCAACTTCAACTACGTGCGCAACTCGGTGAAGGTGATCGTGAACGCCTACAACGGCGACATGACCTTCTATGCCACGACGGCGAGCGACCCGATCCTCAACACCTGGGAGTCGATCTTCCCGGGCATGTTCAAGCCGCTGAGCGCGATGGACTCGGTGCTGCGGGCGCACCTGCGCTACCCGGTGGCCCTCTTGATGGTGCAGTCATCGACCTACGGCCGCTACCACCTCACCGACCCGAACTCGTTCTACATCGCCAACAACGCCTGGGAGCTGGCGCCGACCTCCGGGACGGGCTCGCCCGACTCGGCGCTGCCGACGGACGTGAACGGGAACACGCTTCGTTTTGTGCCGGAGTACGAGATCCTGCAGCTGCCCGGCGCCAGTCAGACGGCCTTCACCGCCATCGAGCCGCTCGACCCGCTCTCGGACAACGACCGCATCCAGACTCTGGCGGCGCTGATGACAGCATCGTGCAGCTATGCCAACTACGGGCAGCTCACCACCTACGAGACCCCCTCGCGCAGCTCTGCCCCCGGCCCGGCGGTCGTCAACTCGAGGATCCAGTCCAACACCGTCGTCTCCCAGTACGTGACCCTGCTCGGCCGGGCCGGCTCGACGGTCTCGCTCGGGACGACTCTCATCATCCCCATCGACGACTCCATCGTCTACGTGCGACCGCTTTACGTGAGCTCGTCGCAGAACCCCTACCCGCAGCTGACGCGCTACATCGTCGTCTACGGGAGTCAGGTCTCCATGAGCAACACGCTGGGAAGCGCCCTGGCGGGCGTCTTCGGGGCGCCGGTGAGCAGCATCGGCGGCGGCACGGGGGCGATCCCGGCGACAGTGCGGGCCCTCATCGCCAGCGCCCAGAAGTACTACAACCAGGGCGTGGCGGCCCTCAAGAACGGGAACCTCACGCTGTACGCGGCCGACATGAAGACAGTCGGACAGCTCATCACCCAGGCCGAGAGCGACCTGAAGAAGGCGGCCAAGACGGGCACCAAGAGCGTGAAGGCGTCTGTGGCCCTGGGCGCGCCGAGGATGGCGACCTCCACCACCTAGGAGCGGCGGGAAGGGCCTCTAGGTCCGTCGGTCAAATGACCCGGCGGAGCCCCCACGGGGTGGACGAACCTGACCTGCGTTCTGTGCCGTGGAGACCAAGTTCAAAGTTGGCTGTCGTCGGGACGCGGGAATCCAGCCAACTCTGCGAGCGGGCTGGCAAGACGTCTTGCTAAGTCAGCATCGACGTGACCCGCCTCGGCGAGCAGCGACTGGCTAGCAACAGAAAACGCACGCCTCAGCTCGGCGATCTTGAGCGAGCAGACAAGTGCTCCCGTGAGACCGTCTGTGACCTCGGAAGTCAGGCTGTCGACTCCTCTGCCCTGGTTGGGGGACACGCCATTGCGAAGGCAGGCCAGAGCTAAGGCGTGGTCTCGGACGCCGCTGATCATGTACTCCGCTTGCCAGACGCGTCGTCGCTCGATTGCCGAGCGAGCATGAAGCGCGTGAAGCCAGCCCAGCCCCAACAGCTCCATGGCACTAGGCCAGGACGTCGGAGGTCGCTCGCGAGCGGTTCCATGGACCAGCATGAAGCTCGGCGCGGTGGCACCAAACTGCGATGCCGGCGAGAAGCCAAGATCCACCTGTAGGGTGCTGGAAAGCAGGAAGGCGCGGTAGATGGTGGCACCGGCTGTCACGTCCGTGTGGTGAACGGCGCCGTGTTCTTGGTACATCCGGTCGCTCCAGTCGGCGATCACCTGACCTATGTCGGCCTCGTCTGCAATACCGAAGGCAAGATCGATGTCAGACCACGCGTCTTCGTGACCAAGTGCTCGAGAACCGGTCAGCGCAGCACCCGTCAGGCGCTTATCGGCAACGGCCATCGAGACCAAAGCCTCACGGATCGACTCGCGCTCTTCAGGGCTGAACATCGGCCAAATCCTACGCGGCCGTTATCGAGCGTCCTTCTGCATCAGACGACGCTTCGATCCACATCGCAACAACAGGTCGGCACGCGACGTATTAGCGGCGTGCAACAACCGAGACACGCCCGATTCGGCGCGATCTGGACTGCCAGAACACACCAGCTCATTTGACCGACGGACCTCTAGGAGTTGCGGGGCCGCGGATCGGGCCGGAAGCCGAGAGGGCCGTTCTGCCCGGGCCGTCTCGTGTGAGCCGAGTGGCGCCGGGGGTCGCCGATCGTGCGGATGACGGGCTTGTCCCCGGCGATCTCGTCGACGAGGCGGTAGCGGACGGCCTCGCCAGCATCGAGGGACAGCCCGGAGCCGAAGTCGGCCGCCACGTCGGCGGCGGGGCGCCCCGTCGAGAGGCCGACGCGCTCGTGCAACCGGTCGAGGCGCCTGCGATGGTGGTCGAGCAGCGCCGAGAGCTCGCTCGCCCGTCCCGAGATCTCGAGCTCTGGATCGGTGAGGCGGAAGCGCGCGTGCGCGAGCGCGCTGCGGTGGGCACCGGCAGCGAGCACGCCGACGGCGGCGCCCTCCACCCGCCCCGAGCAGACGATGTTCACCGGTACCCCGAGCAGGTCGATGACGTCGATCAGGGTCCAGGCCGCCTCCAGCGAGGCGCCCCGGGCATCCAGCTGGAGCTCGACGGCGGCGTCGCCGAGGGCGTCCAAGGTCATCAGCTCGGCCGACACCCGCCCGGCGAGGGCGTCGTCGAGGACCCCGCGGCAGGAAACGATGCGGCGCTCGAACAGTCGCTCCTGCAGCCAGGAGCCGTCGGGTTCGCGGTTCATTGGGTCTCGTCACCCCTGTCGAGGGCCCGGCTGTTCTCGCCAAGGGCCCGGCGCCAGTCGAGCTGCTGGTCGAGGGCCGCCGCGTAGCGCTCGAGGGTCGAGAAACGCACGTCGCTGTGGCCAGACTCGAGGCGGGCGACAGCGGACTGGGAGGTGCCCATCAAGGCGGCCACCTCGGTCTGGCTGAGGCCGATGGCGCGGCGCCGCTCCGCCAGGTCGTCGACGAGCTCCCGCCTCCGGCGGGCCATGTCGCCGAACCCGGGGAACACCGGCTCATGCTTGCGCTCGGTCACGCTCGGTGCCGACTCCTCATAGCGTTGATGATATCTTGAAAATGATATATCAACGCGCAGATAGGGGGTAGGGGCAATGGGGCGAGAATGGTCCGTGAAGCAGTCGATCATCCCGACGGTGCTCGACCAGACGAGCCGGGGCGACCGGGCTTACGACCTGTTCTCGCTGCTGCTACGGGAGAGGATCGTCTTCCTCGGCCAAGAGGTCGACGACCAGATCGCCAACCTCATCGTCGCCCAGATCCTCTACCTCGAGGCGCAGGATCCCGAGAAGGACATCTCGCTCTACATCAACTCCCCGGGCGGCCTGGGATATGCCGGCATGGCGATCTACGACGTCATGCAGCACACCCGCTGCGAAGTGTCCACGATCTGTGTGGGCATGGGCATGTCGGCCGCGGCGATGATCCTCTGTGGGGGGGCCGCCGGCAAGCGTCTGGCGCTGCCGAACGCCAAGATCATGATCCATCAGGGCAGCGCCGGAGCCAGGGGAGCGCCCCGCGACATGGAGATCCAGCTGCGCGAGGTGCTGGCGACGACCAGGCGGATGGCCGAGATCATCGCGTTCCACTCGGGCCGCAGCGTCGAGGAGGTCGAGCACGACATCGACCGGGACTACTTCATGACGGCTCGCGAGGCGCTCGAGTACGGGCTGATCGACGAGATCATCACGCCGCGGCGCGGGGTCGCGGCTGAGGACCGGGCGTTGGCGGTGGCGGTGGCGGCGGGAGGTTGAGGGCGCAGGCGGCCGTCCCTGCCGCCGTTGCCGCTTACAAACGTAATACAGATGTACTACAATGGGGCATGACCCCGCAGCGGCCCGTCCCGCCGTCCCGCTACTTCGCCAGCAGTTCGAGGCTCGGCCAGCGCTCCTCGAGCCGGCTCATCAGCATCCGCCTTCCCGAGGACCTGCTGCAGCGCCTCGCCTCTGTCGGCAACGCCGAGTCACTCGGGATGAGCGACACCATCCGCCTGGTTCTCGAGCGCGGGCTCAGTGCAACGAAGAACACGGATACAGACACCGACAAGAAGAGGAAGCCATGAACCCGAGCAATCTGCACATCTACTTCGTCCTCGACCGTTCGGGCTCGATGGCGTCCATGGCGAGCGACGTCGTCGGGGGTTTCAACGGGTTCCTCGCCGATCAGCAGTCCGAAGGCCCCGATGCCTTGATGACGCTCATCCAGTTCGATTCGAACGATCCCCATGAGGTCCTTGCGGAGGCATTGCCCATCGCGGAGCTTTCCCCGCTCACCCTGGAGTCGTTCGCGCCCCGAGGGGGCACGCCGCTCTACGACGCCATGGGTCAGGCGATCACCGATGCGACCATCCGTGTCGAGCGGCGCCGTGCGGCCGGCGAACCCGACGAGTCGATACTCTTCGTCACCTTCACCGACGGAGAGGAGAACCAAAGTGTCGAGTACCGCCGGGAGCAGCTCTTCGACCTCGTCAAGAAGCACGAGCAGGAGGGATGGACCTTCGCCTACCTCGGAGCCAACCAGGACTCCTACGCGGAAGGCGGAAGGATCGGGTTCTCAGCTGGGAGCACCCAGAACTTCAAGGCCGACCCCCAGGGCAGTCGCGCCGCCCTCATGAGCCTTTCCAGCTCGGTCTCGACCCGGCGGAGAAAGATGCGCGCGGGTGAGAGCTTCGACCACACAGATCTCTTCGAGGGCGACAAGTCCGCCGAGACCGACCTCGAGAGGCGCTCCTCGAAACCTCCAAGAAGGAGCTGACGGCACAAGACGTCCGAGGGCGGTCCGAGAGCAGTTCTCGCGTCGTCATGACCGCCCATGCCGCCCATGGTCACGCGAGCAAGGCTGACGCTGCCCGCGTCGAAGGAGACGCCCTCAGGATCTGTTCGATCTCCTCGGCCGGCAGCGGCTTGGAGAACAGGTATCCCTGACCTCGTTCGCAGCTCTCGTGCTTGAGGTGATCAAGCTGCGAGGTCTGCTCGATGCCCTCTGCGATGGTGACAAGGTCGAGCGACTTGCCGAGGTGGATCAGGGCATTGAGGAAGTTGTCGCCGGTTGCCGTGCCGAGCTGGGCGACGAAGGACCTGTCGATCTTCAATATGTCGGCCGGGAATTCCCGTAGGTAGGAGATCGAGGCGTACCCGGTCCCGAAGTCGTCGATGGCGATGCGCACGCCGAGGCCGGACAGGGCCGACAGGCGCTGCGCGGTCATCTTGGAGTCGGTCATCAACATGGACTCGGTCACCTCGAGCGTCAGGTAGCTCGGGTCGAGGGAGGCCGCTTCCAGAGCCTCGCGGACGTGGTCGATCAGCTGGTCGTAGCGGAGCTGGCGGGCGGCGACGTTCACCGAGATGCCCACCGGGTGGCCGAGATCGTGCGAGATCTTGGCTTGGCGGCACGCTTCGAAGATGACGAAGCGCCCGACGTCGATCATGAGGTCGGACGACTCCAGCACGGGGATGAAGTCGGCAGGCCCCATCACCCCTCGGCTCGGATGCCGCCAGCGCAGGAGAGCCTCGAGCTCCACGGGCACGCCCGTCTCGAGATCGACGATCGGCTGGTACACGAGGAAGAACTCGTCGTTGGCGAAGGCGTCGACGAGGTCGGTCTCCAGTGCGAGCTGTCTCTTCACGACCTCGTGCATTTCCTGTTCGAAGATCGCGAAGCAGTTCTTGCCCATGGCCTTGGCCCTGTACATGGCGGTGTCTGCGTCTCGCATAAGGGCTCCGGGGCTGTCGCTCAGCCCGGCAGCGACGCCGATGCTCGCCGAGGTCGCGATCTGGCGCAGGTTGGCGCTCGCGAGCCGGAACGGTTCCCGCAGGACCGCCAGCAGCCGCTCTGCCACGACGTTGAGCCGATCCCCGGTAAAGGGACCCTCAGAGAGCACGACGAACTCGTCGCCGCCGAGGCGACCCACCGTGTCGGACTCCCGCACGGCAGAGGAGAGCCTGTCAGCCACGGCTCGCAGCAGCTCGTCGCCGACGCTGTGGCCCAAGGTGTCGTTCACCTTCTTGAAGTCGTCGAGATCGATGAAGAACACGGCGATGGGCGTGCCTCGGCTGCGGGCCGTCTCGAGGAACTGGTACACCTTCTGGTCGACGAAGAGCCGGTTCGGCAGGCCGGTGAGGGGATCGTGCAGGGCCTGGTGACGAAGCTCGGCCGTGCGCTCGTCAACCAGCTCCCAGGCCGAGCGGCGTGACGCCACGAGCAGGTTCAACAAGATGACCAGCAAGATGGTGAGCAACAGGGCGCCGGACAACACCGTGAGGCCCTGCACCGCCGGCGATGGGCCGCTCGCCCGCGGGTTCACGGCGACTTTGATGACCCATCCGGGATTGGCGGGGAATGTCACCTCCGTGGGGGTCACCCCCGGCTGGGGTTGCCCGGCATGCGCCGCCACCAGTTGCTGACCAGTCGGTTGGGTGTAGGCCAAGACGAGAGAGATGTTCTTCTGGTTGGAGAGCGCGGGGGCCAGGATCTGGTTGGCGTCGAAGATCGCCATCGTCCAGCCGGACAGCTGGGCGAGGCGGTTCTTGGCGGCGGGAAGTCCGGGCTTGTCGTAGACCGGGCTTATCTCTATGACGAGCGACAATTTCGAGACCATCAGGTGCAGCATTCCGCTGATCGATGCCGTGCCCGGGAGTTGCCCCACCAGGTTCATGACCGACCCCAATGACGATCTGCCGGTCCTCGCCGAGGCGTCGAGAAGAGCCTCGAACGGAGAGGCACAGAAGTTGAACTTCGCCGACAAATAGGGAGCGGCCCAGGACAAGAGCACGTTCCGGAGCATCATCTGGCCGGGGAGGCCTTCGACCGCGGCCAGACGCGTCAGGCAGTAGCCGGCTCGGCCGTGGAACGAGGCGACCAGAGTGCCCGTGCTCGCCGCAGCGACGCCCAAGGGCGGGTCTCGCCCCGCTACGGCTTCGAAGCTCGGGAGTGCTGCCTTGCTCACGTTCGCCACGTAGGAGAACTCCAGGCTTCCCGGGTAGTTCCGAGACAGGTCGAGCCTGGTCAGCAGCGTCTCCAACGAGGCATTCGTCATCTGAGGATGGGTCGCCACTTCGGCGTTCACGGTCGCCAAGAGGTCGCTGTCGCGTTCGAGGGACGTCCCGAGGATCGACTTCACGTTGCCCAGGGAGGAAAGGACGGTCTGACGCCTGAGCGAGTTGACGTAGCTGTACCAGGCCGAGGCGCTGACACCCGAGACCGCCAGGCCGATGACCAGGATCAAGACCGCGAGCGGCCTCCACCGACTGCGCTGGGACGACGGGCGTTTGGTCAGGTAGGACGATCGGCGGCGGGTCTTGACATCGTCGGGCCCGGTTGGGCGCGCCCCTTTCACAAGGTAACTATCGGCTCAACTGGGAAAATGATTAGCGTGGACAGCTGTTCTCGCCTCGGGGAGCGGGCGGCGGAACGGCGGGGGAGCAGGGCCCCGGGATGATCACGCCTCGCGGCGTCGCGGCGGTTCTGCACCGTGCGCAGGTGCGCGACTGGGCGGTTAAGGCAACGAGGCGGTAAAGTACGGGTCCAACCGCCGCGGGGTGGAGCAGTCAGGTAGCTCGTCGGGCTCATAACCCGAAGGTCGAAGGTTCAAATCCTTCCCCCGCCACCAAAGAAAATGCAGGTCAGAGCCGGTGCGAAAGCACCGGCTCTTCTTGTTTTTCCGGTGTCATCCCTACTCCTATCCCTACTCCGAGAATTTGTCGGTAGGGTTGGGACGATGCGCGGGAGCAAGCGGAAGCGGGGCGAGGGAGTCTGGGAGCTGCGGGCCTACGTCGGGCGCGATCCTGTCACCGGTAATCCCAGACAGGTGTCGAAGACCTTTCGCGGGAGCGCCCGTGAGGCGGACGAGGCTCTGCGCGACCTGATCGAGCAGCAGGTTCCCGGGCGCTCCGATGGGGCAGGGGCCACGCTCGGCCAGCTCCTCGACGCCTGGTTGTCGGAGTGCGAGCGCATGGACCTGTCGCCCACGACCCTGCGTGTCTACAGGACACAGATAGAGCACACGATCCGACCAGCCCTGGGCTCGATCAAGGTCCAGCGCCTGGGGGCGAAGGACCTCGACGACCTGTACCGGGCGATGAAGGAAAAGGGCTCGTCGCCGAAGACCGTCCGTAATCACCACGCGCTCCTCGCGGCCGCGCTCCACCAGGCCGTGCGGTGGGGGTGGGTCCGGAGGAACGTGGCCGAGATGGCCAAACCGCCACGTGTCACGCAGCGTGTCGTCCGGCCGCCTTCGGTCGACGCCGTGCGACAACTCGTGGTTGCCGCCGAAGAGCGTGACCCGCGCCTCGCGCCGCTGTTGATGCTGGCAGCGCTGACCGGGATGCGCCGGGGTGAGCTATGTGCGCTCCGCTGGTCCGACCTTGATCTCGACGAGGGCCAGATCGAGGTAGCCCGGTCGGTCGTGCTCGTCCCGGGGGGACTCGGAGAGAAGACGACCAAGACGAACCGGACGCGGCGTGTGGCGCTCGACGAAGTCGGACTGAGCGTGCTCAGGACCCATCGGGCACGAGTCGAAGAGTGGGCACGTCTGGCCGACGAGGAACTGAGGCCCGATGCCTTCATCTTCTCCCCGTACGTAGACGGCTCACTGCCGTTCCGGCCGGACAACGTGACCAACTTTTTCACCAGAGTCAGAGACGAGCTCAAGCTCCCGGGCGTACGGTTACATGACCTGAGGCACTTCACGGCCACGCAGCTGATCGGCGCCGGCGTCGACGTCCGCACGGTCGCCGGACGTCTCGGGCACACAGATCCCTCGATGACGCTGCGCGTGTACAGCCATGCGCTGGAGGAGCGGGACCGGGCGGCCGCTGCGGTGATGGGCCGAGTCTTGGTGCCACCCACGGCTGAGCTGCCGGCCGCTGCTTCTCCCTGACCGGAGTCCTGAGGGCGAGATACTCGGCCGGCATTAGGGGATCAGGGACTTGACGCGCGGCCAGACGATCTCCAGGGCTTCGCTATAGCGACGCGCCTCCGGGAACAGCGCCGGGACCACGTCGTCGTACTCGGTGCCCATCTCTCGCAGGTTTCGCTCGACGCGCTCGGAGCGATTCGTGGCGCCTTGTTTGACGAGCTCGAACTTCGCGAGCGCAAGACGAGCGATGTCGTCGTCGCGAACGTCGTGACTGGTAAGCATCTCGGCCAGGTCGGCGAGATCGGTCGCCCTGATGCGCTGCGCAATGGCCCGCAGCTTCTCGGCTGCCATCTCCGCCACCGTCATGGTGAGGATTTCGAAGTTCGCGTAGAACGGGGCGCCGATGTAGGCCCGTTCTGGTTCGTCGACGACGGCCTCGCGATAGCTGATCTCGACCTGAACCTCACTGTCCGGCAGCAGCGATCCGGTGACCCGGACGTGGTCGAAGTCGAGACTGCGAGCGCTGTCGGTGGTCGGGGGTTCCTGGGGATGGAAGCGGATGGTGTCACCGATGCTGGCTTGTCGGATTGTCTCGGCCACCTCGAGGGCATCGAGCTTGTGCTGTGCCGGATCGTGACGGGTGGCATCGACGTCCTGGCTGAAGCGGAGAATGCCGTGGACGTGACGCAGGACGAACCCGCCCTTGAAGACGAGTTGGCGAGGAAATCGAAACGAGAGGTGCGCAGCGAGCGTGAGGAGAGCGAAGTCTCGCGCTGCGAACTCCAGGCCACCGGGGCTTTGGTCGAGCAGGTCGGACAGTTGGTACGCGCTACCCCAGAGTCGCCGTGGTCCCGCCGGCTCGTTCATGGCTCACGTCCCTCTGGCTCTGTGCTGGCATTCACGACGACCCGCCACGTGAGGTCGACCTGTCCTTCGGTGTTTCCTCCGCGCCGCAGGAGCACGGGCGTTCTGCTCTTTCCTATTAGCTCGCGAAACGGCGCGGCCGAGTCTGGTCCGAAGAGCCGATCAACCAGCAATCCGACACGTCGCGCGGCGGCATCCGATTCGAAGCGGCGCACGCTCGCAACCAACCGCACGAGAAACTCCGGATCGCGCTGGACCGCCAGGCTCAAGGCGGACAACACTTGCGAGAACGAGACGCCGTAGCGAGTACTGCTCAGCACGTCGAGGATCACGCGCTCGGGAGTCGCAAATCGGGGGCGTTCTTCACCCTGCCATCCCCAGATCTGCTTCGGGTCGGTGGCTAGGAACACCGCACGTTCGCCTCGATACATGAACGTGGACACACGCCTCGGCACGAGCACGGCGACAGAGAAGAAGTGCTGGTCGGTCAGGTGGTGATGTTGAAGAGCCCTCCCGCCCGTGATGAGGTACGGCGGCGGCGCGACAACATCGACGAGCTCTGGAACACTGACAGTGGCTCTCCCGGTTGCGTCCGGCAGTACCAGAAGATCCTTGCGAACTGCCAAGATCTTGTTCGCCCTTGCAAGTCGCGAGATCGCGTCCTTCGTGCGAGCGCGGCTGCCGGTCTGCTGGTCTGCGACTTCGAGGTCCACTGACGGCACGACTATGCCTGGCCGCCCGGCCAAAGCGGCGGCTCGATGCAGTTCGACGAGTACCCGATCTTCGATTAGGGGCACGTACAGAGAATAGCAAGATAATCGGCGATTCACCGACTATCTTGTTAACTTCCGTACGGTAAGAGAACGACGGGAGTCTCTGGGGCGATCGGAATCGTCGGGAGAAAGTTGCCAAAGGTGTTCGGGACGCCGGGATCAGGCTGACCTTTGAGGGAAGAACGGGGCGCCTTCACCGTTCAGGAGCGTGAGCAAGGGCTTTGTTGGCACGACAACGCGTCGCCCGAAGCGCAGCGACGGCAGTTCGCCCCGGGCAGTGAGGTCGTACGCGAGGTCCTTCGAAATGCCGAGGATGGCTGCAGCTTGTGGGACGCTCAGAACCAGCGGCAATGGCGAAGTGCGGTTCTCAAGGGGTCTGATCCGACCTCGGTCGGGCCCGCCAGACTCTGAGGAATTCGGCTGCTCCTCCCTGTGTCGGTTCGTCCCCCCCGACTGCTCGGTGCTCATATTGCTGGTATCAATTCTTCCGGATAGATGCCGCCGTTCTCAGGCTGTTGGCCGGCGACGATCCAGCGCGGCTTGCCGGAGGGTGGCTTGCTCACGCGGCGGGCGGGGGCGGCTTCGATGGGGGACGGCCTCACGGCTCCACCTCCAGGACCTCGAGCGCCTCGTCCGCTTCGGGACTCTCTACGTGCCTGCTGCCGCCCTGGTACCACTGGCAACGGTTGTCCGCGTAGCCGACGACGATGGGGAGGCGGTGCCGGGTCGCAGGAACGGTGTGGATCACGACCCCGACGCCGAGCCGCGACACTCCAAGCTTCCCGGCGCCTTTAGCCATCGTGGCGACTCGCTGGACGTAGGCACGAACGAGCTGTACATCAGCCTTGTGAGCGGCTCGCCGTAACGCGATGGCCATCTCATCGATCAGATGCGGGTCGGGTGATGCGGTCATGGCGGACAATCGGACCTCCTCTCTCTGGAGGCGGCCAGTACGCGCGCCTCTATAAAGGAGGCACTCGGAGATCCAGGCTATCGATGGCTAGCGGCTTGAGCGGTGGCCAGATCGATAGGGTGTGCGCTCCCGAGCGGCCCAAGGATCAGGCGCCGAAGCTGGTGATTCAGTTGCGCGACGTCCAGCAGCCGGATGTTCCCGACGTCCAAGAAGGCCAGTTCGCAGAACCACGCCATCTCGT
>Ga0182021_10007607_pt1 | contig 12850 bp, 9 predicted proteins | sample 612E3MmetaG_FD_120493 | JGI IMG/M metagenome (GOLD analysis project Ga0182021, IMG submission 120493) | Permafrost microbial communities from Stordalen Mire, Sweden - 612E3M metaG (Illumina Assembly) | ecosystem: Environmental > Terrestrial > Soil > Wetlands > Permafrost | place: Sweden... | reverse complement strand
TGTTTGCAGACGCGCACGCAGACGCCGCACCCGATGCAGATCGACTCGTCCACGCGGGCAGTCTTTTTCCGGGGCCTTTGCGGATCGTTGGCCGAGACGAGGCCCATGGCCTCGACCGGGCAGACGGCCGCGCACTCGGCGCATCCCGTACACGTCTCCCGATCGATCCGCGGGATGAAATTGGTCGTGTGGATGGCCCGCAGGCTGCCCAGCCGCCGGGCGGCGATCAGGGCCTCGCAGCAGCAGCCGCAGCAGTTGCAGATGAAGCTGACCTCCCGGCGCACGTTCTCCCCGAACTGGACGAGATTGCGGTCATAGGCCTGCTGGAGGAGATCGAGACCTTCCTTGGCGTCCACGGAACGGGCGTAGCCGTGCTTGATGAGCGCGGCGGCCGTGTTGCTGAAGGTCATGCAGATGTCCAGCGGCGCATCGCAGGCTTTCCCCATATGCCCCATTTTGTGCCGGCAGTAGCACACCCCGACGCCGCGGTGTTCGGCGGTCCTGATCACTTCGCTGGCCCGCTCGTAATCGAGCGTGTGCAGGGCGTTCTCGGCGGTCAAGACCGGCTCGTGGACGAAGGCCCGGCCGAGCTTGGTCTCCATGCCGAAGAGCGCGGTGATGAAATCCTCCTCGACGTTGATGTACTGATGGAGCAGCTCCGCCAGAAGCTTCTGGTCGATGTCGCCGCGCAGCCGCATCATCGAGAATTCGAAAAATCCGGCCATGGGCGGCGGCAGGACATAGAGGTCGCGGGTCCTCCCCGTCGTGTCGAGCAGAAGGCAGCGCGAAGCCAGACGGTCGAGGATTTTGCGGGCCTCGGCGGGTTTCATCTTCAGGGCCCGGGCGGCCTGGGCCGCCGTGAACGGCTTGATCGGAAGCCGGGCGATGACCGCGGCTTCCTCCTCACTCATCAGGATGCCCAGGATGCCGCGCAGGGATTTGGAATCAGGGGCGCCCTGGGGAAAGCGGTTCAACCGACCGATCAGATGGTCGTATCCGGTTCGTGCGTCGAGATGGGCCATGCTGTCCTTTTGAACGTGAATTTACAGGCCGGAGCCGCGCCTGTCAAGACGAAAGAAGGCCTCAGGGGCCCAGCTTCCGGAAAACCATCGGGTCCCCTCCCTCCCACTGCCAGGACATTTGGATGACGTTCCCGGCTTTGTCTCGCGTGAACCGCACGGTCGCATATTCGTAACGGAAAAAGAAGGCGTCTTTCCCGATCGGGGCCAATCCCCGCCAGAACGGAAAATTCCCCCAGCGCATCGCCAAGGCATCGCTTTGTATCGCCAGCGTCTGGTGGTAGGGAATCGCATCCGTCGCATATTCGCCGGCGCAGCTCTTCAGCTCTTGGGCCGCCGCACGGAACGGATTCGCCTCGGGAGGCCGCGAAATCTTCCCGCCGAAAAGCACCGCTTCCAGGTCCTTGGGGATCCTGTTGAAGAACCCCGATTGGATATTGCCGAGCACGACCGCGCGGATGTGCTCTTGAGAATAGAGCGCCATATGAGCGTCGTATCCTTCCAAAATCCCTGATTGTTCGATCAGATTCCGGCCCGAGTAATTTCGCCTGCCCCAGCCATAGGGATATTTGAAGCGGCCGACCGAAAAGGCCTCGTTCGTGTCCACCGCCCGGAGCCACGCCAGCATGTCGCGAGCACTGGAGTAAATCGACCCCGGCCCGATCTCGACCGCCTCGTTGAAGGGAAGCGGTACCACCGAACGCGGGGCCGCGCCGGGAACATGGCCCGCGGCGTTCGGGCCGGGGGGGAGTTCCCTGCATGCGCTTCCCGTGTCCTTCATTCCCAGAGGGCCGAAGATGTTTTCCTGAAGGAAGCGGTCGTACGGCATCCCGGAGGCTCTTTCGACAATCAGGGCCAGCAGGAAATAGCCTTCGTTGCTGTACTGATCGCCCTTACCCGGCGCGAACAGGGGCTTGACTTGCCGCAAACGGCGCAGCCATTCGGACGGGTCGAGGCAATCGCGATACCGGTCCGCCGTATCCAGCGCGCCGACTCCGGATTGGTGCGACAACAGCTGCTCGACGGTGATTTGACCGCCGTTCGCGATGCCCGGAACGTATGACCCAAGGGGATCGCTCAGATGAATCTTGCCTCGATCAATCAAAATCTCTACCGCCGCGGCGGTAAAGGTCTTGCTCAACGAAGCGACCCGGAACCGCGTCCCGATCCGATTCGGAACGCCGCGGACGAAGTCGGCCATGCCATATCGCTTTTCGGCCAGGACGCGATCGCCTTCCGCGATCAGCACGGCGCCGCTGAAGTCTCCGGCCGCGACGTAGGGCTGAATCCAATCGTCGACGCGGGCGGCGATGCCCGCTGCATTCATGAGCGTCTGGACCGATTGGCGTACGGTTGCGGTCAAGGCCAAGCCGGAGATCGCCAAGGAAAGAATGAGGCTGGATGCTAAAAATCTCTTCATCGACGGACTCCTGGAAGATGTGCGGGGCCGCGAAACCCGCATTTCGACGGCAATCTGTGCCCAAGATATCGGATTGAAATCTACAGGCTGTCCGGGGGGCTGTCAAGGCCGACGGGGCGAGCGGACGAGTGCCCCTGCCGCCGAATCGGGTATAATCGCCCCATGAGCCGATTGACCCGTGCGTTCTTAGAGCGGATCCCCAAGGTCGAGCTCCACGTCCACCTGGAAGGGGCCGTGCCCCGGCCGGCCCTGGACGAGCTGGCCCGCAAGTACGGCCAACCGCCGTTCACCGCTCTGCTCGATGGAAGCGGTCGTCCGAAATCATGCTCCGCCGGTGAACGCCCCCCTCGGCCCAGTTTTGCCGATTTCGTCGAGGTCTGGCTGAAAATCGGCGGACTTCTGCGCGAATATGAAGATTACGCGTTCATCGCCCGGGCCCTGGCCGGGGAGCTCCGGCGGCAAAATATTCTCTACGCCGAAGTCCTCTTCTCGCCGGCCCGGGACTCGACCGCGCATCTCCAGCCCGACCGGATCACGGAAGCCGTGGCGAATGGATTTGCGTCGGCACTCACTCGCAACCTTAATACGCGAGAGAGTGCGGCGGAACTGGATCCCCCGGCAAAGCCCGGGGCCCCCTCCGCCGGCCCTGCCGACGTCCGTTTGATCGCGGATTTCGTCCGCGACAACGGCCCGGCGGAAGCGGACCGGACGCTTGATGCGTTGCTGGCCATGAACAATCGCCTCATCGCCGGAATCGGCATCGGCGGCTCCGAAGCCCCGTTCCCGCCCGAACCCTTCGCCCCGATTTTCGAGAAGGCCCGCGCCGCCGGCCTGCGCACCCAGGCCCATGCCGGGGAAAGCGCCGGCCCGGCCAGCATCTGGGGAGCGATCCGAGCCCTACGGGTGGACCGCATCGCCCACGGCGTCCGGGCCCGCGAGGACGCCGCCCTAACGGCTTATCTGAAAAAGACGGGTCTCCCGCTCGATATGTGTCCGACGTCCAATATTCGAACGGGCGCCGTCGAGACGATCGCCGACCATCCGGCTGCCGACTTTCTGCGCAGCGGCCTCAAGATCAGCCTCAGCACGGACGATCCGATGCTGTTCGGAACCGATCTGGCGGGAGAGTTCGATTCGCTCGTCGGCGCGTTCGCGCTGACGGAGGACGAAGTCCGCGCCCTCCTTCTCAACGGCATTGAAGCGGCCTGGTGCGGAGCGGAAGTAAAATCCTGTTTGGGGGCCGCCATCCGAGAATTTTTCGGCCGGCTCAAGCCTTGAAACAGCCGGGACCGAAATAATCTGGACAAACTATAAAACAGACTTGCTGCCTGTCTTAGATCCTACGGGATAACAAGATCATCGCCTTCATCACCGATTATTAAATTGTCAACCGGAACATCGGCCGCCAGAAGCTACCGTTCTTTACCGAGACGCCGCTTTCCCACGTTTTTTTAATAAGAGTCCGGCTACGACCACAAATCCGTCCTCGTATCTTTTCGTTAGGTTAATGGTTTCAAACAGGAGAGTTCCTCAACGCACGTCATATTTAAGGAAGGAGATATAGGCCCCCGCAAAAAAAACAATGATCAGAAGGATCATAAGCCCTATATCGGGCAAAGTCCGGACCAGCGATTCGGCCAGGGTCTCCTGGTCGAATTCGAACTTAGGCATGTCGTCCAGTACTACCTTGTTACCCATGTCGCCCGACTGAAAGTCCATGTTTTTTATCATCTTGGCACCGGCCCATTTCGAGAAAATTCGTTTGTAGGCCCGAATCGAAGCCAGAACTTGCTCATACTCGTCCAAGCCGGTCCGGGCCAGGCTCATCGTCGAAAAGGTCAAGGCCGAGGCGGGCGATATTCGCGAGATATTGATGGCCAGGGCCACTTGGGCCCGCTTTTTGGCTTGGAAGTCGCGCTCCAGGGCGGAGTCATACTCTTCGATCTTCTTTGTCATCTCTTGCTGGACGTCCTCCAGCCATTTGTGGGCCTTCTCCAGGTAAACCTTCGGGTCATCGCCTCGCTTTGGGGCATTGGCTTTGGTCCAGTCCAAAGCCGCTTTTTGTAAACCGCCCTGGATCTGTTGAAAGAAAGCATCCTTCTTGGCTGTGATTTCGTGGATCGAAGGAATGGGCTTGAGTTGGGATGCGACCAATACTGAAATTTTAGGGATGATGGTGACGAAGATCACCCATATAAAGAGGAGAACCAGAAAGCTGGTCGAACTTTTTTTTGTCCGAGCCGAGATGAAAAGGCCGAGAGTGAAAAAGACCGAGAGGTAAAGGAAGAAGATGAGGAACATGAGAAGGAGCCGACCCCAATCTTGTCCGGAGAGGGATATATTTGGGATGACGAGGAAGAAAAGCAAGCTCAGGATGAGGGGGACAATAAGGGGGATGACGAGACTGATGTAGCCGCCAATGAATTTTCCCAGGATGACCTGGTCGCGGGGAACCTTGTTGGACAAAATGAGTTTGAGCGTTCCCCGTTCCTTTTCACCGACAATGGCATCATAGGTGAAAAGAATCGCGAAAAGACTGAGGATGATCTTGACGATGAAGGTCAGATCAAGGGCGCCGAAGACGGAAAAGACGGGATTGCTCCCGTACTTCGAATCGACGAGATTTGGGTCGTAAGCGATGTTGACAGTCGTCACCCGACCTACGGCTTCGTCCACCCCGCTAGCGATCACGCTTAGGACATGGGGCGGCCGGTTGATTTTCGTGCCAAAGCTGGCTAGGGTCGCAAAGTTGGGTTTGCTTTCCAAGTCCTTCTTGTTGAGGGCCACGGCCTCCGTATTTTCTTTTTGATCGGCTCTGTAAGTGATGATGCCCGTATAAACCGACAGAAGGATGAGGATGGCGCAGAGAAGGAAAGTGAAGACGAACTTTGCGCTGGTGATTGTCTCCAGGATCGCCATTTTGACAATAGTTTTAAGGATGGTTCCTCTTGCCGATGCTTAAGATGCGAAAAATTTTAGATCTCAATTGGCGGACAATTTATTAGCCTTGAAATCCAGTCATTGATTTCCTGAAAAAGAAGACGATAAGCAAAGTAAGAACAAATATTATCGGCAATATAATGGAATAGTATGTCCTCATTTGAAGCTTGAGTGGCCTGACGTCCATTTTCTTAAAGGTCAACCAGAAGGCTATACCAAAAGGAACAAGAAGGACTGCGGCAGAAAAGAATTGTGCGACCACCGGGCCTAAGTGACTTGCGAAATTGCCCCCGAACTTTAAAAGGAGGTAACCGAAGACGCGCTCTCCCTGTGAAAAGATGAGGCACATGAGCATGACGCCGAAAAGGTTGATAACGATTGAGAGAACCCCGATGCTCAGAAATAACGAACTGAAGAAAATGACAAAAACGATGATTCCGGCTTCATGTAGAAAACCGCGGCCAACAACAATAGTCGCGACTCCGCCTAAAATCAAAAGTAGTCCTAGACGGGGCAGGATCTTCGACAGGATGATTTCCCTTCGAGTCAGCGGAAGTGAGAACAGATACTCGAATGCCCGGTCTTTTCTCTCGGATTGAAAGACCGTTCCCCCGGCATAGACAGCATAGATCACTAACGTGATAACGAACCCTGGATCCCTATAGCTAGCAAAGTCAAGACCAGCTTTTGTAACCAGCTTATCGACTATATACAATAAAGGAATAATAAAAAGAATCGCCAGGCTCTCAACGAACCTTTTTAGGGCATCTCTGAATTCTTTTTTAAGCATATTCGCCTCCAATAAAGGCCGAAACGATTTCCGTCAAATTGAGATCGAATATGTCACCTTCAATTGCTCCTCGGAGACCTTCATTAAAAGGGTAGATGAAAAATTCGGAGTGATCCGAGTAGTCAATTCGGGAAAGAATGTTCAAGGATTCTGGCCGGTTTCGAGCATTGATCCTTTTCACCTTGGCCTTGAGGTCTTCGATATTCTCATCAACGGTGATTTCGCCGGATTTCAAGAGAATGACTCGTTCGATCAGGTGTTCGATATCATGGAAATTCACATTGACCATAACCACCGTCAGACGGCGTTTGGAGAGAATTTGAACGATCTGTTCAAGGAAAATTCTTCGCAGATATGCGTCAATCGAGTGGATGATCTCGTCGACCAGGAGGACCTCAGGCTCAAGGGAAAGAATGAGGTTCAGATGAAGGATGGTTCTCTGACCAACCGAAAGCTCCCGGATCTTTTGGCTGTAGCTAATTTTCGTGTGTCGGACGAGTGAATCATCGAACGACGAAAGACCATAGACAGATTTATGAAATCCAATGGCCTCTGCGACAGACATACTTTCATAAAGGCTCAAAGCATCCGAGACGAAACCGAGCTTTCGCCGCGGATCAGCACCCAATCTGGCATCGTATCGGATTTCGCCTTGGTCCGGCCTTAGGACGCCGGCCATGAGCCGCAAAAGCGTGCTCTTGCCAACGCCGTTGATGCCGGTGATAAGACAAACTTGACCTTCGGGAATGCTGAGATCGAAGTTCCTGAAAACCTTCGTCTTTCCATAGCTGAAGGACAGCCCTCTAATTTCAATCATTTCCCTTATCCTTTCTTCGAGCGGTTGGGATGCCGATATTCGTTAGCACAGCAACCTCCCGGAGGATTTGTTCCGCTGAGTAACCAAGCTGCAAGGCTTTAGAAATGTAGTCCTGCGAAACCTCCCTGAAAAGTTCATGTTTGCTTTGGATAAATTTCGCTGGGTCGAGCCTGACGTAGTGTCCGGCCCCAGGCCGTGAATAAATAAAACCTTCGTTTTCGAGCTGACCATAAACTTTGATGATCGTATTGGGATTGACCATGAGCTTCAGGGCCATTTCTCTGAGAGTCGTGAGTTGCTCTCCGTCTTTCAGTCGCCCGGATAGGATAGCCAGCTTGATGGCCCGCTTGATTTGCTCATAAACCGGGACAGCGGATTTGGCGTCGATTATGATTTGGGGAGGCCCTTCTAATTCGACCATTGCTATACTTATATAGTACAGTAGTGCACGATAGTCAAGCAAAAGTTGACGCTGCGAAATTGTCGATCAGTTAAGTGAGAAGGTTCATCGTGTGAACGATCTCTTTCAGGTTTAGGTTTTATTGACTTCGATTAGCGTCCAGAAAATCCCTTTTCCAGGGCCCTGCCGATTCTGCCTTCAGGGGGGAGGATTAGTATGAGGCCGGTCAAAAGGAAGCCCTATGCATTTTTTGGCCAGTTCTACAGCTCGAAGCGGTAGCTGAACTTCAGCAGGAAGATGTTCTCGCCGGGGGCCCGGAAGGTCTGGTCGAGGTCGTCCCAGAAGCGGATATCCGAGAGGACCGTCGTATCCGCCCGCCGCTGGGTCCAGACGAGATAGAGCATCGAGCCGGGGCGGTATTCCCAGCGCAGGACGATCGTGCCGCGAAGCGAGCGCAGGCCGAAATCGGGATCGGCAAAAGAGAACGGCGGAGACGGGCCGGGGCCGTCCGGATCGACCGTATAGCGCCCGCCGGCGTAGCTGATCGTCGAGCCGTTCTTTCCATAGACGTCGAAGCGGAACGTCCGTACCGCGTCCAATTCCTTGAACAAACGGTAATCCCCGGTGCCGATATACGGCTGCAGATAGGCCTGCAGGCTGAGCGTCGGCGAGAACGTCCAGTTCAGGCGGATCTCGATGGGTAATGTCTTCTGGATGATGTCGGCCAGGACATAGCGGACGCCGAGCGTAGCCGTCTTCAGCGGATCGACGACCTTGGTCACCCACTCCCCCTGCGAATAGCGCCAAACATAGCTGGGTCCGACGGAAAGGCTGAAATTCGGGCTGGGTTTCCACGTCAGGGTCGCCGCCATGGACCAGTTGTAGGCGCCATCGGGGTGGACCCGATATTGCCCCGTCACTTTGCCGATCAGGGACTTGCGGTCGTCGCTCGAAAGGGCCCCCCGGACGGTGGCCCCCGAGGGATAATAGGCCAGCGGCCCGCCGCGCGTCAGCCAGTGGCTGAGCTTGGGCGGCTGGTAATCGAGGTGCAGGTCGGCCGTCCAATAGTTCAGGAACTGGCCTTCGCCGTCCAGATAGATGTATTCGTCGCTACGGATGCCCCCGAAATCGTAGTTCCGGTAATACATGGCCGCCACGTACCAGCGGCGGAAGACCGGCCCCGGGTGGAACGTCTGGTAGCCCAGCTCGACGTGCCCGTTGATGACGTCTCCCTGGGTGTGATAGCCGAGGTCGTTGGCCTCGAAGCCCGGCGACATCGCGCCCAGGGCGGCGTCGAAGACGACGTTCCCCTGCTGTTTGTTGAGATACAGACGCCCGGCCCAGCCCGACAGCGAAGTGGCCGTGGGATCGACATGGGCGTAGTCGATGTCCGGCCGCTGGAAGTAGTGGAGCGAAGACATCTGCAGGCGGGTCAAGGCGGCTTCCGTCCCCGAGACCAGCGTCCCGCCGGCCCAGCCGGACAAGGCCCAGGTCTTGTTCCCGTCCAGGAACGTCCAGCCGTCCGCGGCCAGGGCGAAGGCGTTGCGCACGAGCGCATCGGCCAGGGCCGTGCCCGCTTTCAGGTCGCGCAGGACGGCCGTACCGATGAAACCCAGGCCGCTCCTCCCGTCGCCGAATTCCTTCAGGCCGCGCACGGCGCCGTAATAGGTGAACGGCTCGACCTCGGTCTGGGAGCGCACGCCGGCCACGTCGACATCGGCGTACTCGCCCTGGGTCAGGGCGCTGACCGCGCCGATGGAGAAGCCCTGTCCGATCTTGCCGGTCACCTTGGCCGCGCCCAGGATGGTCGTCCAATCGGGCATGTCCGCCGAGCCGGGCCCGGAATAGCGGCCCTGCGGCGTCCGGCCGATGCGGCGGCTGTAGAAGAAGACCGGATCGGTCCAGCCGTAGGACTTGTAGGCGTTGGGGCCGCCCCGGCCGAAATTGTTGAAGATGCTCGAGCCCTCGATGAAGAACGGCCGCTTCTCCTGGTAATAGGTCTCCTGGTCGCTGATGTTGATGACCGCCGGATCGACCTCGACCTGGCCGAAATCGGGATTGACGGTCAGGTCCAGGGTCAGGTTGCTCTTCAATCCGGCCTTGAAGTCGAAGCCCGCGTTGGAAGTCCATTTCCGGCCGGTGCGGAAAGGATTGCCCGGCACGACCGGCTGGACGTCCGCGCCGCCCGTGGCGAAGGGCGAGATCTCCAGCCGCCGGCCGCTGTCGATATCCCGGACCCCGATCAGGTCGGCGAACCGGGAAACCATCCCGCTCTGCTCCTTGGGCCGCCAGGCCAGCCAGGTCGTTTCGTTCTTGCGCTTGATGATGCGCTGGAAATTGACGCCCCATGTGTAGGCGTCCCGGTTCTTGAATCGGAGCTGGTGGAAGGGAATGCGCATCTCGACCGTCCAGCCCCGGTCGTTGATGCGGGCCGCGCTGTCCCAGATCCCGTCCCAAATCGGATCGGTCTGCTCGTCGTTAGAAAATGTCCCGTCGGCGATCGAGCCGGCCGGGTTGACCGCGAAGTAGTAGCCGCTGCGGCGGTCCAGGTAGGGATCGATGCCGAAATAGATCCAGTCGGACTCGATCGTCTCGTCGCGCCGGCCGAGGCGGGAAACGATGAGGTCGGGCCGCGCATCGGCCATTCGGGCGGCGATGTAGAGGGCGTCTTTGTCGAAGGCGATCCAGACCGTCGTCTTTTCCGTTTCGGGGGCGCCGTCATCGGGATCGGTCTGGCGGAAGCCGCCGCTGCCGGCGCTCTTCCAGACCGGCTCGTCCAGGATGCCGTCGATCTTGATCGGCCCGCCGGCTGGAAGGGCGGTGAGCGTTCTGCGCGCGGCGCCGGTGGCGGTGACGGGGGATGCGTCTTGAATTGCAAAGGCGGCGGGGACGATGAAAAAGAGGGCCGTTGCCAGGAAGCGCAGGGAAAAACCATCCCGGCCGGACGATCGACGTCGAGAAATAACCGCCATGGCGCGCTCTTCCCGGCACTATAGCCGCCGCCGCGGGGTCTGTCAACAAAGCCGCAGGCGAACAAAGACGCCTCGCCGGAAAGGGCGCTTGCCTGTCCGCCGCCGGGGTGCTAATCTATCCGTGATCGGTTGACAGCATTTTTCGAGGAGCCCCAAAATGAGTGATATCGGATACACCTGTCCCCGCTGCGGCAAGCACATCACCCTGCTCGCGGACAAGCCCGCCCCCGCCTGCTGCGGGATGACCTTGAAGGCCGATCCGTTGCCCTACTGCACCAAGGTGCCGACCGCCGAGATGGACCGCGAGATCGACGCGGACGAGCCCTGCGCCGACGGCACCGCGCCGAAGAAATCCTGACGGCGCGAGATCCAGCCAAGGGAACCTTTTTCCGCCGATTTCGTCTATTTCAGCAGGCCTGGAATTCTATCGACGGATGAGGAATTATGAAAAATATGAGATCAAAAACGAAAGGCGCGGCGCTTCTTCTCGGCCTGGCCCTGACCGCCGGGGCGGCCCGGACCCAAAGCCTGGACATTCCCTCCAAGACTTGGGGCCTGAGCTTCGGCAACTCCAAGGAATTCAGCGGATTGCGCTTTAATTTCCGGGACAGCCAGGTCAAATATGTGAAAGGGATCAACGTCACCCTCTGGCAGCCACGCAAGGACAACGATGAGTCCATCATCACCGGCCTTTCCCTCGGAGTGATTCCGGGAGGGGGGCATTTGCGCGGGGTCCAGATCGGCCTGCTGGGCATTGCCGGAAGCCGTTCGGTCACCGGAATTTCGCTGGCCGCGCTGGGCGTCGGAGCCGGCGACGACCTCACCGGGATCAATATCGCCGGCTTGGGCATGGGCGCGGGCAAGAACATGGCCGGCTTCAATATCGCCGGCCTCGGGATGGGGGCTGGGGAGAACCTTTCCGGCGTCAATATCGCCGGCCTCGGGATGGGCGCGGGCAAAGACATGGAAGGCATCAACATCGCCGGCCTGGGCCTCGGCGGAAGCGGCGACGTGACCGGCATCAATATCGCCGGCCTGGGCGCCGGAACGGGCAAGAACATGACCGGCCTGAACATCGCCGGCCTGGGCCTGGGGGCCGGGGAAAACCTCTCCGGGATCAACATCTCCGGGCTCGGAATGGGCGCCGGCAAGGTTCTGGCCGGGCTGAACATCGCCGGCCTGGCCGTCGGCTCGCCGGAAATCCGCGGCCTGACCATCGCCGGCGGGGTCGTCGGCGGCGAGATCCTCAAGGGCCTTCAGATCGCCGGCGGCATGGTCTACGTGCCCAAGGAAGGGTCGTTCACCGGCGGCGCCGTGAGCCCGTTCAACTACATCCGCGGCAGCCAGACCGGCGTCACGATCGGGATCGTCAACTACGCCTGGTCGGTCAAGGGCGTCCAGCTCGGCCTGGTCAACATCGTCCGCGACAACCCGGCCGGCCTGAAGGTCCTGCCCGTTTTCAACACCAGCTTCTGAAAGCCGCCGTCTCCGGTGGCGCCGCGGCGGCGATTGCGGTAAGCTGGGGGCATGCCCCGCATCCGCGACGTCGTCGTGATCGGCGCCGGGGCGGCCGGCTTGGCCGCTGCAATCGGCGCCGCCCGCAAAGGGGCCTCAGTCGTCGCGGCCGAGCGCCTGCCCAAACCGGGCAAAAAGATCCTCGTCACCGGCGGCGGCCGCTGCAATCTCTCCCACGAGAAGATCGCGGCCGCGGATTTCACGTCGACCGATCCCGCGCTGGTCGCGTCGGTCCTGAGCCGCGTCGGACCGGACGACATCCTGAAGTTCTTCCACGAATTGGGGCTCTCCACGGTTTCGGACGGCGGCCGCGTCTATCCCGCCGCGGGACAAGCCGCCTCCGTATTGAAGGTTCTGCTTATGGAAGCGGAGCGGCGGGGTGTGGCCCAGGAGCTCGAATTCGAGGCCACGGCCGTGGATTCGCGGACCGGCGGATTCACCGTGACATCCCGGGACGGCCGGACGATCGAAGCCCGGCGCGTCGTGCTGGCCGGCGGGGGCCGTTCCTATCCCGCCCTGGGCGCCAACGGCAGCGGCTACGAGCTGGCCCGGAAATGGGGCCACCGCATCATTCTTCCCGTGCCCAGCGCCGTCCCCCTCCTGGCCAAGGATCCGCTCTGCCATTTCCTGCAAGGGCAGCGCATCCGCGCCCGCGCCGCGGCGCTGCTCGGCGGAAAGACCGTCCGGGAAGCGGACGGAGATCTCCTCTTCACCGCCTACGGCCTGTCGGGCACCGCAGTCCTGGACGTCAGCGAATGCCTGTCCATCGCCCTGCACCGTGACGGGCGGTCGGACGCGGCCCTGTCCGCCGATCTGGTCCCCTTCATGACGGTCGATCAGCTGGCCGCCGAGATCCGGCGGCGGATCCAGGCCGGCTGGGCGGAATCGGACCTTTTATCGGGGATCCTGCCGGAGAAATTCGCCGTTCTGGCGCGCGCCCGGCCCGGCGCCGAGGGCCGCCCCGACACCGCGGCGGC
>Ga0182021_10007606_pt1 | contig 12850 bp, 15 predicted proteins | sample 612E3MmetaG_FD_120493 | JGI IMG/M metagenome (GOLD analysis project Ga0182021, IMG submission 120493) | Permafrost microbial communities from Stordalen Mire, Sweden - 612E3M metaG (Illumina Assembly) | ecosystem: Environmental > Terrestrial > Soil > Wetlands > Permafrost | place: Sweden... | reverse complement strand
GAAGTTCGGCATAACTTATTTAGATTACTTCAGGGATCCGCGTTTTACAAAAGATGATTTTTATGATAATGACCATCTGAACTATCTGGGAGCTAAAAAATTCTCCATTATTTTGGATCAGGAAATTGTTATAAAAATATGTGATAAAAAACTGAAAACCGATGATTGAGCCGGGTAAAAGAAAGCAGGTCCATCAGAAGATTTTTTACTTTCTGATCCTCTCGATTGTTTTTTTAATTCCAGTTTATGGACGGATACTGCCAATGTTAATCGGCCTGCTTTTTCTGAACTGGCTCGTTGAAGGGAGCTATGTCAGGACAATACCCTTATTGTTCAAAGAAAGAAAACGTTTCGAGCTTTTTTCATTTTCATTGTTGTATTTGCTCTACTTCCTGGGTTTAAGCTATTCATCCAACATGAAATACGGAGGTTTTGATGTAGAAGTAAAACTATCGCTTTTCCTTTTCCCTCTCATATTTGCAACTTCGGAGCCTTTTTTTCTGCAAAAAGAAAAATCAACCGCCATCCTATTCTCTTTCATAGCCGGATGTTTCTCCTCTACTCTGCTGCTATACGGGCATGCAGCATATTCCATGATTGCAGACCACAATAACGGTGCATTTTATTATGAGGAGCTTTCCTGGTATTTTCATCCAAGCTATCTGGCAATGTATATGACCTTTGCGATCGCCATCCTCGCATACTGGCTTATGGAAGGATACCGTGTTCTTTCTCGTTATCAATTAACCGGGATACTCCTTCTGATCATCAACTTTTTTATTTTTGTGATCTTGCTGAATTCCAAAGCAGGTATCCTCTCGCTGTTCATGGTAATAATCTTTTATGCGGTATCACTGGTAGTTTTAAAACATAATTGGCTTCCCGGGGCAGGTATTCTTGTATTCAGTGTTTCGTTATTTTTTATTTGCATGACCTTGTTCCCCTATTCAGGTGAACGCCTGAAACAGGCCGAAAAGGATCTTAGATCGGCTGATTCTAATGAAAAGAATCCTAAAAGCACAGCTGATAGAATAGAAATATGGAGTTCCTCACTGGAAATTATAAGGGGGCATTGGCTCTTTGGAGTTGGGACGGGTGATGTCAAAGATGCGCTGATGGAACGGTATAAAGCCAATAACTTTACCAACATCCTGAATAAGAAATTCAATGCACACAACCAGTATCTTCAGACTTTTATTTCAATTGGTATCTTCGGCCTGATAACTCTCATATATATGCTGGTTTTTCCTGCAATACAGGCATTTCGCCGGGAATATTTTATTTACTTTCTCTTCCTGGCTATATTTGCTGTAAACATCATGGTTGAATCCATGTTTGAAAATCAGGCAGGGGTTGTATTCTACGCCTTATTCAATGCGTTGTTATTCACGTCTGACCGACAGTTTCCTTTCAGCAATCCTTTCAATATTTTTGTCAGGCAGGCTTGACCCTGATGTCAGACACAACCCTTTGGTAAAGATCAGTGGGAATCCCGCTTTAACGCGTAGTTTCAACCTGGGTTTTCTGTTTTTTAAATATTATAAAGTGGGATATCCCCCTGAGGTAGCCCCATCCATAACAGCAGTGAATTACAAAAAACAGCCAGGGCAGATAAAGCAGCAGCCTCCAATTAGAACAATCAATGGCCAATTTTACAGTGAAGTACGCATCAGCCAGAAAATAAACGGCCATACCACCTGCCAATGCTAATCCAGAGAGCTTATCAAAAAAGAATCCGGCAGAAGTAACTATCAGGAAAAGTACAAAGGCAGGAGGAATTACCTGTCTTAATGTTGTGAGTTTTCCTGTTTTCATGGATACCAGCGGTTTAAAAAATCCATACTGATAGAACATCCTTATGACTTCTTTTATCTTTGAGCGGGTATAGTAAGTTGCCTTTACCCCCGGGACCATATAAATACTGCCGTTCGCTTTTATTATCCTTGCACTCAGTTCGTCATCCTGATTCCGGATCAGAGTCTCATCAAAATATCCAACCTTTTCGAAAACCTCACGCCTGTAACATCCGAATGCGACAGTATCTACCTTTTTTACTGAGTTCGCACCGGTACGGAAACCGGAACTGCCAATGCCAAACGGGCAGGATAAAGCTTTGGCGATGGCCAGTGATTTTATACTTTGATCAGCCGGGCTTGCAATGCAGATACCACCTACCAGATCAGCTTTCAATGCGGACGAAGCATTAACAAGATTTGAAATATAATTTCCCGGGTATTGGGCGTGTGCCCCAAGGATAATGATCAATTCTCCTTTTGCAGTTCTGATCCCCATGTTCAGGGCGAAAGGGACATATCGTTTTTCGTTGATGAGGAGCCGGATACCGGAATGCTTTTGTGTGTAATCCAATACTATTTCCCTGGTCTTGTCCGTGCTCACACCGTCTGCAACAAGTATTTCGAACCGTTCATGCGGATAATCCTGCATTAGCAACTGGTCAAGCAAGGGCCCTATAAAACGTTCTTCGTTGAACGATGGAATTATAAGGGACACAAAAGGAGACCCTCTCATCCGGTTTTTATCTTCACCAGGTTCTTTTCGTATTTCCATACGGCATTGATGGTTAAGAGATAGAAAAATGAAAAAGAGATGATTTCCAATCCAACGATCAACTGCAGAAAGGTGGTAAATGAAATATCCCGGAAACAGCTCAGCCCGATCATCAGCAACAGATGGATCAGGTTCCATATTCCCAAGGACTTGATATTCTGAAGTCCGATCAGGATGCCGTTCATGGGAGATGCAATAAGGAAAAAGAAATACCCGATAATCAGGGTTTGTGAATAATGCCCTGCCAAAGTCCATTTTGCACCGAAAATGATTGTAAACAATGAAGGACCCCAAAGTTCGATCAGCAGGACCGATATAATCCCGATCACGAACAGGAGGACGGATAATTCCAGGAAATCTCTTCTGATGGCCTGCTCCTTGTTCTTTTTCTCCGAAACCAATTGTATGAGAATCTGCGAAATAGCCACTGTTATCAGTGAGAAGGGGAATATTATGGCTTGCTGGGTCAGGTCAAAATATCCAAGATCGGTTTTTGTAAAATGACGGCTTATGATAAATACAGGAAACTGCATTGCGATGGTTCCCATAAGGTGCGGAACCAGGTTATACTTGGGAAAATGATAATACTCCTTCATCATCATTTTCATCTTCTCCTTCGAAACGAAAGACATCCTGAACCCGGTTTTCTTTAGCTGCCGGAATCCGGAAATATTGTTGGCCAGGTTGCCGGTGAGATCTCCCCAGAATAATCCTGCGGAATTCCGGAATAATCCAAATACAATCTGTACAATGCCTTCAGCACTCCGTCGTGAGATTTTATTAATTGAAACCATCTTAAAGGCTTTTTTCCTGATAAGCCAGTAATTGATAGCCTGGAAAGTACAGAATAAAAAAGTACTCAGCGGGAGAATAAAAAGGAATTTTGCATATCGCAGGGGAATTTTGACCAGGGTGGCAATGTTATCCCTGAAAATCAGAATGATGACAAAAACAAGTATATGGAAGAAAAAGTTAAGCCAGATGCTGAGAATCATAAGATTGGCTCCTTCTTCATCTGATTTTGGCAGGTTGATCGCCAGGTCATACCTGAAACTGGCGATCACCGTGAGGATATTGATCAGGCTGAAATAAACCGCAAAAACACCGAATTCTTCCGGCGTATACATCCGCCTGAGAAATGGTTGCAGCAGGATGGGAACAGCCTGTCCAAGCCCGGTTCCCAGAATAAGAATAAATGTGTTCCGGTATAATTCACGTTGCCCGGTCAGTCTCTTAAACATAGAAGGCAAATATAGGTCTTTCAGCAATTATAAGCCCCAAACTCCTTAATTTTGCAACACGATTTAAGCCAGTACCGAACCTAAAGATGATATACAATGAGAAGGATTTTCACCTTGCTGTTATTCATTCCGTTTTTTCAGACACTTATCGGAAACCCGGACGAAAGTAAATTACAACCACGCCTGATTATCGGGATTGTTGTTGATCAGATGCGTTATGACTATTTATATCGTTTTTACGATCAGTATTCTGAAAATGGTTTTAAACGTTTGATGAATGAAGGAATGAATTTTACTTATGCACATTATAATTATATACCGACCTATACAGGTCCCGGTCATTCGAGTATTTATACAGGGACAACACCCTATTATCACGGGATCATCTCCAACGACTGGTATGATAAAAAACAGAAAAAATCTGTTTATTGCGTTACTGATCCCGATGTTAAAACAGTCGGAGCCACCGGCAACACCGGCCAGATGTCTCCTGTGAACCTGCTTACTACTACCATGTCAGATCAGCTTCGCATGTCAAATAACGGTCACTCAAAAGTTTTTTCCATTTCCATAAAGGACAGGGCTGCAATCCTTCCCGGGGGGCATATGGCCAATGCTGCTTACTGGTATGACGGGAAAAGCGGTAATTTCATTTCTTCCACCTGGTACATGAAAACGCTGCCTGACTGGGTTGCCCGGTTCAATGAACGGAAACTGCCGGATTTGCTGATGAATAAGGAATGGGACCTCGAGACTGATAAAGATTACAGCAATTCTTTCCCCGACGAAGGTTACGGGGAAGCCGACGTATTTAAGGAGGGAAAAACCGTATTCCCGCACAGGTTCACTAATTTCCCGGATTCAGCAAGACGTGAACTCATCAAATCCACTCCGTTTGGAAATGAATTACTTGCTGATTTGTTTACTGATTTGCTGAAAAACGAAAAACCCGGCCAGGGCGGATACTGTGATTTTATTGCAATTTCTTTTTCCTCGACCGATTATATTGGTCATGCCTACGGTCCCAACTCTGTTGAGGTTATGGATACTTACCTGAAACTAGATAAACAGATCGCCCGCATTCTTGACACCCTCGACCAATGCGTCGGCAAAGGGAATTATATCCTGTTCCTGACCGCCGATCATGGCGTAAAACCAAACAGCGCCTATCTTAAAGCAAACCGGATCCAGTCTGGCCATGCAATAATGAAAGATATCAGGTTGCGGCTTTCAGAGTATTGCAAAATCCGGTTCGGCACTCCCCGTATTATTGAAACCATCCAGGACGGGCAGGTCTATCTGAATCATCAGGTTCTTGACTCCCTAAATCTCAATGCAGATGATGTCGCCTATAAGCTGGCCGGATATATGAGAACAGAATTTGCTTTCATGGGTGAGATCCGGACAAAGGAAAAACTGCTTGAGCAAATCCCTGAACGGTCAATGAACGCCTTTATCATTAATGGTTACAACATCAGCCGTTCAGGAGATATCTCTTTTGCGCTGATCCAGAATTATATTTTCTCAAATGGCAGGGACGAGGGAACTTCCCATGAATCCTCCTATGATTATGATACACATGTCCCACTGGTCTTCTTTGGTTGGCATATAAAACCGGGCGAATCCGGAATGGAGGTTTATGTTGAAGATATAGCCCCTACGATTTCCAACCTGGTCCATATTCAGGAGCCTGATGCAACGATGGGTATTCCGATAATCAGGCAATAAGATTCTCAGACACTTGCAGTCATGAGTCTAAATGAGCGAAAATGGACAAATGCTCCTATTTTTCCAGTCAGCTTTTATCCCCAATGAAATAATCTTCCTTGTTCTTGAACAGCACATTAAACGTTGTAAGACTTCCGTAAATCCGGGTGATGTGCTGCTGGAGGTCCACTTTTTCTTCGTCTGTGAGGCCGCTGGTGTTTATTTTCTGTTCCATTACCCTAAGCCGGTCGCGTGCCATCACGATCTTATGAAAGAAAACATCTATTGGAATCTCTTTTTCCTTCAGTCCTGCTTCACCGGGGATCATCAGGAGTTTTCCTCCAGTCCAGCGGTTGCCCATGGGAACTGTCTCCTGCAGGTCACTAAAGCGGCGGAGTATACGGATCAGGCTTTTCTCAATTTTTTCGAACGTGGCAAGGTCTGAAGGGGTCTCCACCGCATCGATGATCTCAAGCCCCTCATAATCCCGGGTTATTTGGCGAGTTCCGTGTTCGATGAAGGTGATCTCGTAAACCTCGGAACGGATTTGGACCACCACCCCTTTACCGAACTGGGGATGTTTTACTCGTGACCCAACTCCAAGAACTGTTTCTGACATAGAAATAAAGGATTTTTACTGGCGTAAAATTAATGAATTAACCAGTCTGTTATTATTCTTGCCTTTACCATCCTATCATTCGTCAGACGCACAAAATAGACTCCACTGGGTAGGGTGCTGATGTCCGGTTTAACCGCACCCTTCCCCTTTTATAATTTACTCCAACCGGTATCTCAAACAATCCTATGACTTTGAAAACATCTGCGTACTTACCTATGTCAGACTCAGAAACATGGCTGCTTTATTGCTTACACTTGCTGTTATTTACTTTATTACAGCCATACTCGAATCAGCCAGTAAGTGATTTCCTTACCGATCTTTTTAAATATATCCTTGAGAACAATCCACCTGAAAAAAGTATAAATTTCTATTCTGCTGAAAAAGGTAAATCAGGATATTCAGGATTCCTCTTTCATAGCTTTTAGGCTAAATAAATAAAGATAAGAAAATAATTGTAAAAATTTGTTTTAGCAATTTATATATTACATTTACATTACAAAATGCAAACTCATCGCCATTGAATAGTGGGTTGTCCAGTATTAATTCTATGTTATATTCATTTTAAAGGTCCTGACGGACCAGAAAGGAGGCTATATGCCCGTCATAACTGTAAGATCTGTAATCATTGGTTCACGCCGGCGCCGGCGACATGACCATGTATCTTGTGCTTTAGATTTTCTTCGACCAGGTAATCCCCCCCCTCCCCCTGATAGAAATTTAGCTCTAGATGTAGCCCAAAGAGTTATTTTTCTACATGGGGACGTATTGTATGACGGTCAACCTGCCCCTGAGGGTACAGCAACATTTGCTTTTTGGTCGGTTACCGGTGAAACCAGTGGCGCCAGAACCTGGCCAAATAAAGGTATAAACTTGTATGTCGGCGACAGCAACATCATGGCCATTGCATGGTATGTCTTTGCTTCACCAGGAGGTATACCTGTAGTGCCTGGCGACCCAGGATTCGACATTGATGCGTTCAATGTCAATGCCGGACAGTTCATAGATAACGATTTTGTCAATGTAACAACTGACCCGTCTCTCACTTATGAAGCAAATTATGATGGGTGGGTTCCCACGACGATAAGTGATCAGAAAATTGAGGCTTATTCCTCCATCGGGCGCTATCAATTCCAAAAATGGATGATGTTCCCGGAGTCCCTGGATATTCTTGACAGGGTTCTCGATGCCGGAAAGGGGGAGAGTGGAACAGCATTTGCATATTTCTTTTCCACTGATGAAACCGTCTCTTATAATGAACCCCAGCTTGAGGGTGTCAATATTGGGGGTTGGGCCGGTGGTTCAAATTACTGGTTACATGGTGGAAAAATCGATATAGCTCCACCCAAGGGAGGTGATGACATGAGATCGGCGACAATAAAAGAAGCTGCATCGAAGGTTTCGAAAATAAAAGAAGCCTTCAAGAAACCTTCGAAAGAGATAGATCCGGGCATTAAACCTTCAGAAAATAAATAAGGCTACCTATACAACCCTGGTAGTTTATTCACTACCAGGGTTGTATTTAATCAATTAAAAAATCCTGACCATACAGATGATCCGGTGGTTGATCATGCTGGTACTGGTTCATCCCTTCGTTATGGTTCAGAACAAAGTTCATACTCCTTCAATTTCTTCCAGATTCTTTAACAACTCCAGGAATGCAAGGACCCGGTTAAATTGTTCCAAATAGTCGTATTCCATTAACGTGTTGACGTGTTGACTTCTTTGGACTTTATCAAAGCCCAATTGCCACCATTGCTTTCTTTGACAACCATAGCAATCAAGCTTTCGCGAAAAGCTTTTACGTGACCCGAAATGGACTTATTTTACACCCCGCTGGGTTATTGCAGAAATTGATGTTTATGATTAGTCCAAGGGGTATTTGGAGAACTGTTATATAATTCTGGAAAAAAGTTACATTATTCACACTTTTCCCAAAATGCCCCGCCTTTTATGCTTAAGTTGTTTAAAATGGGTTGGGGTAAGCCCAGTCATTTTCTTAAATTGGTTTGACAGATGGGAAACACTGCTGTAATTCAGAAGAAAGGCAATTTCGGTAAGATTGAGCTCATCATACACGAGCAATTCTTTTACTTTTTCTAATTTATGGACAAGGTAAAATTGTTCAATAGTAATCCCTTTGACCTCGGAAAAAAGGCTTGCAAGGTATGTGTAATCGTGATTGAGTTTTTTACCCAGGTAATCAGACAAATTTACTTTGACTTGTTCCTCATTATAATGGACGAGTTCAATGATAACCGCCTTAATTTTCTCAACCAGAATGCTTTTTTTATCATCCATCAATTCCAGCCCAGTCTTTTTAAGGGCAATGTTCAAGCGATCCAGCTGTTCTTGTGAAATGTCCTCCCTGATTTCAGCTTCGCCTAATTCTACTGAAGTGTAATGCACCCCAAGTTTGTCCAACTCGGATTTCACTAACATCTTGCAGCGGATGCAAACCATGTTTTTAATATAGAGTCTCACAAAATCAACTTTTCAGGTTTAATCAGCAAAATGAATATTTCACCCAAATTCCCCCCTAAAGGTAACAACTTTTTTAACATTTGCAAAACCTTAGAATGGTTCAAGCAATGTTAAAGCAAGATTGCATAGGAATCAAGGTTCATGTTATATCCTATAATCTTGCAACAGATAATATAGCAATAAAAACTTAAAAGTAAAAAAGCCTACCCGCTCTGGATAGGCTTTTTCAGTAAGAAATTTGGGATTATTTTTTTCGTTCTAATCCTTCTATTTCTTCACTGGTGGTGTCTTTAATGGGGTCTTCTTCAGAACATCGCCCTTTGATGAGAACTTAACTTCGTAACCCTCTTTATCCTTTTTTAATTTCATCTCATAATTTAGTACATTATTAGGGCCTTCGACTTTGGTAATTTCTGTAATACTATAACCAACAAAGTTCGTAGCAACTGAAGTTAATACTTCTTTAGGCAAATCGGATTCAATCATTATAGTCTTAGTTTCCAACCATTCACCCTTTGAATTAAAATTGGCTGACATCCCAACTCCTTTGTCCTTGAAGGTGACTTCATAGTCTTTCTTCTCCATTTCATACTTTACATCAGTAGCAGCGGGGAATTTTTTAGCAAAGGCTTCTTTTACAGGAACAGGAACCTTATCAGGTGTGATTTTTTGGGTATAACCCATCAAACTGAACAGCAAGCATGCCGACAGCAATACAATGATTTTTTTCATGTTTTGAATGATTTTAATTGTTTTAGAATTTTTGTTGAGTGACTGAAAAGAGGTTGATTACTTTCCTGTCATAATCTTGTGCAATTCTTCTTTGGTTTTGCCAAGTTTGATCTGAAGTTTCCCAAACATCTCGTCTTTTTTGCCTTCTTCAAACATCAGGTCATTATCCGTTAAATTGGCAAATTTCTGTTTGAGCTTGCCTTTCTGCTCATTCCAGTTCCCTTTTGCTTCTGTTGTGTTCATTTTTTTGAATTTTAAATTGTGAATGGATTTTCACAATACAAAGGTGAGTCAATTAGATGCAGGAAGTGTTACATAACTTTGGAAATAAGTTACATCATTCACACATTATGATTCTTCTTTCCGGAAGGAAAAACCATAAGGCGTTCAAAACAAGGGAGAAGGCGTTGGATTGACCAATCATTCACCGAGTATTTTTTTAACAGGCCCTTTGCTTTGAGTTCAGTGTATAGGTGCTGATACCATTGCAGAGTGATGTGATTGATGAACATCCATCACTGCAGAGTTTGTTCATCCTGCATATAGGTGTGATCAGCCTCAAGTACGTTTTTCATGCCATCAAACAACACCTCAATCGTCATTCTGGATTTATAGCTTTGATAAATGTCCTCGGCGGATTTATCTCTTAATACAGTAAGCAATGCAATGGTGCCGTATAGAAACAAAATTATTAAAGCAAGAGCTGCAAATAGCTATTTCAGGGTTCACAGGAACTGAGAATTATTACTTACACCGGATTGCCAATGGATTGACGATGAACCTGACGGATGGCTGTCAGTTTATTCGGGAACATGCAGGGGCCTATTGACTGTTTGACCTGATCCTATCCTGGCAAATGAAACTGAAAGAGCAGAAGTTTCAGATATGGAGGCTGATCAAGCAGGGAGATGGCACCTGGTTCATGCACTGCTCTGATGGCAATAGTAAATTCCTTGCAGGACAGGAGATCGCCTATAGTGATTTCCCGCTGAATCAGTTTGAAGTCTGGATGGATGACGGGGTTTGCTTGTTACCTTCAGAGTACTGAACTATGGCAAACCACAAGCAGTTACTCGAAGAGATCTGATACTTATCACCGTATAGTCTCCTGATCATTGGCAACGGCGGCTTAAAGAGGTTATTCTGTCCGTTTCAGGTGCAACGCCTGACCAAAAGCCGTGATGGCCATCAGAGTACCATTCTATGGGTGGAAGAAGTCCGGACTTCAAATGAACATCGACTTCTATACCTGGTGAACAAGATCGCCTATCCATATTCAGATTTCATCATTCTCATTTGAAGGGAGAGGGCTTTGGCTCTCCTCCTGCTTCATTACCAGCAACATTGCCCTTCTTTGTATACTAAGGGCACGAATAACGACAGATTAAACAATTTCTAATTCATCATCAGACAAAACATAATAACCATGAAGACATTCTATTTTAAGGATTGCAACAGCCTGGACCAGGTCAAGGCCAGGTACAAGGAACTAGCCATGAAATGGCATCCAGACCGGGGAGGTGATAAGGGTGGAATACCTTACTATTATGAAAAGTTTATTCCTTTTAACGTTGATGCTCATTATAATTTGCTCTGCTGGATTTGATCAAGAAAAAATAGATACTGTTACAAAAAAGTTGAAAAAAAGTACTTCAGATTCAATAGAGAAGCATAAACAGGATTCAATCTATTTTAATTATTTATGGGAACATAGGGAAAAGATGGATACTATTGGTTTTTCAAAATCGAAGGGTGGAAAGATTTGGAAACATCATCAGGATTGGCCCAAAGAGGATTGTATTAAATTGGCAAATAGAGAATATTGGATAGGAATGTTATATGAAGAACTTGTTTATTTACGGGGCGTTCCTGAAACTGTTAATATTTCGGATTATGGCAATGGTTCAGAATATCAATGGTGCTGGCTCGATCGTTCCCCTTCATGTTTCTATGGAAATTCAAATAAAGTCATAACGGCATTTAATTAATACTTATAAGATACCAATTTTTCACAATAACTTGAAAATGAATCCTGCTTTTAATTTTCAATCTCTCATATTATTAACTTAATGATAAAATTCGTATATCTGGAAATGTTACATTCCGGAAATAGAAAATAATTACCAGTAAACACCATAAACATTTTAAACATGAAAAAGATTAACATAGCTCTACTTATCCTGGTGGGTATTATTGGGGTTTACTGTATGAGGGGTTGGAATAAAGAAGAAAAAAATAGTATTATGCTCGAAATGGATTTACTCTACTCGACTTATGCTGTAGAGAGGGATGCTCTGAGTTATGTAAATAAAACGACCAACTTCTACGATAGCATAAAGATTCAACTCGCTAAAACCAAACTAAAAATCGACAGTTTGGACGCTGTATTTAAGGATCAAGCATCACAGGACGAACTTTACGAATTTCGGAAATATAAGACCAGAAAACTATTGGAGTTAAAAGCATCTAAGTAAACTGAGTAAACAAAACCCTGCAATTCACAAACCAAAACCTGGTTTTAGGGGACCGGCCTACATTTCCTTTTCCTACGATTCACCTCCTTAATCCGGCGAGTTCGGAAAAGTGATATGCTTGTTCAAATTATTTCTTTCATAATTCTGTTGCATAATTTTTTTAACTTTATAATAAATCTTAAATATTTCATTTTATGGAAACAGTGGCAGAAACAACGGTTACCGTATTCGTGATCTTTGGTGTACTCCAATTTGTGACCCTAATCACTTTTTTTGTGATGGCAAGGGCATTAGCCAATATCAGTGAATCTATGAGAAAAGTCAATACAATTCTTAATGCTTGGCAAAAAGAAACAGGCATTGGTTGGACTTATACTTGCATAAAATGTAAGGAAAAATGGGAGGGGAAATTACCCGCATGCCCTCATTGTGGCGATCCAAAGGATTATACACCTGAGCTCAATCGGGTGAAATAACAAGGTGTGGTAATAACTAGGGCTGTTGCTTTAGCTCCTGGATCACCTTATTGGACAGGCCAGCATCAGTGACCTCTTTCTGCCGATTTTTATTGACCACTTTAACATATTAGCAATCAACAAAATGAGAGGGTCGGGCCGTTCCAGCAAAGGCTGGTAAAGCTGGCATTTCTTCCAGTTAACATTCAATATGTTAATAATTACTCTTATATAACTTCTTTTATCAAGCAGCTTCAAGTTGAGCGATTTTCCTCCTTAGTTGATTGATTTTCTTTTCTTTATATTTTTGCTGATAATCCTCCAAAGCTTCAGGATTAAAAGCTTCCTGGTTCGACAACATTTTATACCAGACTATAGCGAGTTTGCGTGCTGTTGCCACGACTGCCTTTGCCGGTCCTGCCTTTACCTTAATCCTTCGATAATAGTCGCCCAATGGGCTTTTTCTGTTGTTTGAACTGAGGGCCGCCATACGGAATGCCTGCCCTGCATGATGTTTTTTTTTCATAATCCTGCTGCTGATTACTTTACCTCCTGATATTTTTGTATTTGGGG
>Ga0182021_10007605_pt1 | contig 12850 bp, 5 predicted proteins | sample 612E3MmetaG_FD_120493 | JGI IMG/M metagenome (GOLD analysis project Ga0182021, IMG submission 120493) | Permafrost microbial communities from Stordalen Mire, Sweden - 612E3M metaG (Illumina Assembly) | ecosystem: Environmental > Terrestrial > Soil > Wetlands > Permafrost | place: Sweden... | reverse complement strand
GTTGTCACTGAAAGGCTTTATGACAGTGCGAAAATGGATAGATCGAAGTATAGCAGGACTGGAAACAAGATCCGGTGACTATCCCGTAATGAATACAAAAAATGTGGCAATCATCATAATGCTATCCGGGCTTGAAAATATCCCAAGGATTACCGAACTTAAGGAAATCCAGAAACAATATAAGGCGCGTCTCCGGGAAAGTGTTGCAGAATTTAAAGAATCAGAATCTGATACATTTGCCCTGTCCGGCGGTGCAGAAATCATCAGCGAAGGTGAAGAAATCGCCAATATTCAGGAAAAAGAAATGGCAAGAGACGAGATTCTCATTCTTCCGGGAGCGTCAGCTAAAAAAGGAAAACTCCCTCCATCCGATTCTGTGCCTTTTTCAAACCAGACAAGAAAAGAAAGTGATGAGGATATTGGGGCGGTCGAAGGTATCAAGTACCCGCAAAAAACCGTTTCGGGTATAACAACTTCAGGAAAAAAGAACGCACATTACTACACAAAAAAGCCTCAAATTACTGAAGAGACGATTCCGGCGTTATCTAAAGATCGGGAGAATACAGAGAAGAGTTCAGGTTCGCCCATTTCACGACATCAGGTGATTGTTGCCGAAGATCACACACAAAAAATCATGAAATCAACATCACTTATTTCTTCCGGGATTCCTTCCTTACATGGACTATCTAAAATCAAAAAATCTTCCCATCCTTCAGATTCCTGGGGATCAAATGAAAAACATGGTGTGCACACGACAAATGAACAGATGAAAACCAAAGAGATGGAACGTCAGATAATTGAGAAAGAACTCCACCGACAGAGAATGAAGGCAATCTCCGGCCGCACGCTTAAAGCTGAATCGAATAAGCCTGTACCAGGACCGGCACCTGAAATCACCAAGTTAAAACGCGAGGGTACTGGTAAAACCACTCAAGAAAAAGAGAAGGATGTTTCGGCGGAAATCACAGAACAAACACCAAAGAAAAGAACGGTACTCGTTCAAAAAAAGAAGGTGCAGGTTCTTGCACAGAATTTTGTTGACCAGCAAGAAGAGCTTCGGGAAATCCACGCAATAGACGAAGAAATATCAAAATTATCGGGAATTGAAGGAACGGTAGTTCCATCAGGCTCTGAAAAATCAAAGATCGAATTCAAAAATACAGCAAATAAATCAGATGACGCTGTTTTAAAGGGAAAAAATATTCAGCGTACAGAACCACTACGGGTGCGGAATTCATCGCTCCTTCATACAGATCTCAAATCGAAAAAAACTCCCGGGGGATCAAAAAATACCGGGAGTGAAAAAGAGTCTGACGAACCAGCCCCGGAATCAACAAAGACTCAGGGCAACAAAGAAAAAAGTAATACAAAGAAAGATGATTTTTCATGGATTTAATCAATTTATTTCCATCACTTTTGCAAACTGAATGTTTCCGGCACCGATTTCGGTAGTAATCTCAATACCATGTTCAACAGTATTTCCGATATAATTCAATCCGCTGAACGCAACAATCGATAATCGGAAAGGATTCGCTGGAAGATTGAATACCTGATTACCCATGGCAATTGGAAAAACAAAACCACAGGCATTCATGAGACGGATCGTTTCTTCCACTTCTTTTTTTGCCGAACTGGGTACTTCCCTCACGTTTGCCAGAGTAATGCCAGATTGCGTTTTCGCAAAGCCTGAAATTGAGGTAAGTCCCGACGAAATGAAAAGTTCGAGAGGATCAATAGTCGTTCCCCGATAACCAATAAGATCCTTGAACTGCCTCGGGGTCCCTTTATCAATTTCCAACCTACCCCCATATGCCATTTTTACGGGGATGCCATTCCTTTGGAAAACGCCATCCATGGAAATGCTGCAGATCGTTATGAATCCTACTGACCCTGAAGGGACCCGGGGATCTTGGTCAACAATCCGGTATGAATTAAAAAAACCACACCCCACTTTCGCAACCTCATCAAATGCCGATTTTACTTTTTCAAATGACTCCAGCGGGACAATCGAGAGATTATAAGCGACATCACCTGTACTGGTTGCAGGATCGAATGTGCTCCGGTACGCAAGGCGTTCAAGTTTTGAAATAACAAAACCTATACGGTCATCAACGAGTGCATTATCGGTTTCGTCCAATCCCACCCTTGTCAATATTCTGCCCTGATTACCGATTTTTTCAGTAAATCCCATAGAATCGAGGTAACTAAGATAATACTGAACCGCCCGATCACTCAGTACAAAACCACGTTCTGCCATCAGCTCTGAAAGCCGTTTTGCTCCCAGGGGATCCCGGTGTTCTTTAAGAATTCGAAGAATCTCGATATACTTTCTTTCAGTTCGGATCATGTTCTTTTTGCCTCCACCGCTCCCTTGCTATCCTGGTAGCGTCCTGAATAACACTGATTCCCCTCCCGGACTTCATGAAGGATCATCTGTACGAGACGGTCATTTTTCCGGATGAGAGGGGTGTCACTTCCCATATTGGTCAGACAAAGTGTTAGCTGCCCACGAAATCCCGGATCTATATAACCTGCCCCCAGAAGAATACCCAATCTCCCGAACGAGGACCTGCAAATGAGAGTACCGGCAAGATCCACAGGCAGCTCCACCCACTCAAGTGTCGGGACGAGAGTACATGTACCTTTTGGAATATACATGTCAGCGGCAGCACGAAGATCATAAGATGCAGGTTGCTGGCATTCGCTGCTGTAGGGACTGATGACAAGTTTTCCCTGATTGCAACCCTTTTCGAGACGGCGAATAATTTCAGGCGCTGAAAGAATCATTCACTAGATTATCGGTAGAAAATACTTAATATCTTTTGATATAAAAGAGATGAGAAGGATCCATGGGGTAGAGGACATCCTCTTGGGCTTCGAACCCAAGGACGCGGGTTCGATTCCCGCTGGGTCCGTTTTTTTGTATAAAAAAATTATTCAAGCCTGATAAACGTTCTTCCTTTCCCGCCCACAAACTTAATATCGGTAATAGAATATGCATCCTGAGCATCAGGAGCAGTAGCATATACCTTAAGCCTGTAACCACCGGGGGGAAGTTTTGTTACATCAAGTTGTTCATAGTCCACATATTCCTTTAAAGTGGGCACATCGGAATACCCGGGGATTATTTTTGTTGCAAACATAACCCAGGATCCTTCATCCACGGAATAATAGACATTTTCAGTCACCGTGCTATTTCCGGTGTAGTTCATATTCCACATTATGGGAATGAGAGTTTTGATTTCTCCAGGTTCTGTAACCGTGAGATTAGTAAGGGTTATCGTTTTTGTCCCGATCACCGTTGCATTTAGTTTTGGCACTACGGTGATGAATAATTGAGGAAGGTTCAGGGTTTCAGTCCCACCATTGAAAGTTACCGTTGAATCCTTACCGAATAGATCAATAATACCACTCTGGTTGACTCTGAGGCGGAACGTTGCATTCCAGAACTGACCAACTTTTATTGTTCCTATAATAAAGTCCAGTTTATTATCGGTGGCCCAATCGGCGGATTGGTTAAGTGCGGGTACGGTTATTGTACCATTCTGCCAACGAATTTTCGTCGAAGCGGTTGAATCATATACATAATCGAATACCTGGTCACCTGGCATCGTTACGCCAGTAACATTAACATTCTCGAAATCCGCCTTCATAGTGGTGTTAACACCGGCATTGTCTACCAATTCTCCGGCAATCGAATTATATACTTCTGCAATATCGGTTGCTGAAGCCTCGTAGTATGTTCCGTGTGTCCCATCCGCGAGCACAGTACCCTCTGCAAGAACGCGGAGCGTTGTTTTTCCGGCTGGAGAGATCTGGTTTCCAAATGCAATTGAATATATTCGTATATTATTATTTTTTGCATAAACCGACATGTTCTGTTCTGATAACTGCCCTGACCCGGTTAATCCGCTAAAGGTCATGTAATTGTTAGTAAGATCATCATAATCCTCTGCATGATGCCCACTACTATCTATATAACCAGCCCCTCGTGCAAGCGGGTCACCATAATAATTATAATCCCCATCTGAAAGCAGGACGATTGCCTTCACGGTGTTTGACCTCTTATGCAGATTAATTTCCTGGATCGATTTATATATTGCAGATCTCATCGGAGTACCTGAATATGGTACCATTGAATTAATAGTGGTCTTGACCTGAGGTTTATTGAAGCTCAATGGCAGATCCACCGTTGCATAATCCAGATAATTTTTAGGACTGGTAGGATAGTGAGCGGCTCTGTATATCGCATCGTCTCCTGTAGAACTATCAAGTCCGGGACCCAGTACCAGGGGAGATGCGTAAGTTATTGCCTGAGCAGTTCCTTTTTGACCAAACGAGACTACTCCTATTTGATCATTTGTACCCATCTTGTCGACAAATGTCGCAGCTGCACCCATTATGTTTACCATGCGGTCAGGATTATCATACATCATACTCCCCGACCGATCGGTTGTCAGTACCACATCGATTGGTCTGGGCTGCAATGCCCACCCGTCACCTCTAAACTCAACGTTAACATCAATAGTATTGTTTATCTCAATGGTCAGGGGGTTTACTGAGGTTTTCACACTCAGGTAAGGATAATTCTTCCAGCTGACAGGAACGGTTTTATGAGTGCCATTCCAGGTTGCAATTACATCACAATGTCCAGTTGCCGATGCACTGTAATTGTTGTTACCCGGTGTTGTAAAGCTCCCGGGTCTGAATTGAACCGCAGCGACGCCATTAACATCAGTTATGTTACTTGGGCTTACCAGAAATGGCAGTGCTGTAATATTATAGGTTGCATCGTAAGTTATATTAGCGATAGTAAAGTTTACCGTTTCACCTGCCACTGCATTTCCCGACCGATCTGCGACCGTTGCGAGAATATCTGAAAAACGGGAAGGGTTCGCATCAAGACTTGCCAAAGTGTCGGGGTTCGCCGTGAGTGATATTATCTCCGCCCCGGTATTCATAAATTCCACTGTTTGGCTTGAAGTGACATATGTGCTATTGGATATGGCTGTTGTGGTGATATTTATAACACCAATTGAAGATCGTGGCCCATACTGAAGCAGTACCTGACCCAAATTATTTGACCGGAATTTTTTTTCCTCACCAGGGACTGAAGTATTTACCCATATATACTGATTGTTCGTTGGATTCCCGAATTTGTCATATAAAGTATATTTTATCGTAAAATAACTCGTCCCATCTGCAGGAAGAGTTGGAGGATAACCTATAGGCGAATATTCCTGCGTAATCCAAAACGGTACACCATTTGTATCGGCATCGATCCATTCGAGTTTATCGGGAATACTTCCAAATTCATCCATTAAGATGTTATTTGGTCCCACCTTAGAGGTTAAAGTAATGTTTACGGATAAATTTCCATTCGCATCGAGAGCAGGGGAAAAATCTTGCCCATTCCCAACAAAACCACAATCATCCGGTGCCGGACCATGCATGTGGAGACTGATAGTATGAATATCCCCCGGAATGACCTGCTTTCGATCGTCAATCGGATTTCCCCAACGATCGGTAAATGAAACAGTGAAGGGTACTTCGGTCGCAACTGTGCCGTTTAGCGGGTGCAAAAAATAAGCGAAATACGGATTATCATGATCTACATTCTGATCAAGAGTTCTTGTTACATTATACCCATCATGGGACGTAATCCTTGCTGTAATAACAGCGACTCCACTCTTTGTGTTTACTTTAAAGATGCCGGTTGCCTTACCTGTATCATCAGTAACTGATTGCAGGGGACTTATCGTGCCGTAGATAGGGTTGTCTACCGAAAATACCACATTGGCTCCATGCATGGGACCCAATGTCAAATTCGATACTATAACCGTAATGGTGGATTGATCCACACCATTTGCAACAACCCATGAATTACTGGTCGTAACTGACGATGTATCGGGAAGATGTCCTTCAACAATTCCTACGAGAAGTACCAAACAGATAATTGTAAAAATTCCACCCTTCGCTCCCATACAAATCACATTGGATAAAACGATTGCATATTAAACTATATAAAAATATTTTTTAAAAAAAATCTAAAATTTTTGTTTTAAATGGTAAAATAACAAAATTAAATGCCAGAAATAGAAATAATCTTCCGTTGGTCACCTTTAATTTTTTATTTATCGGACATTTCTATTCAAACACTTAAAATACTACAAGATCGCTAAATATTCTCCCGACCCCGGATTTCCGGTTCAAGATTAATATTCCAGTCTAATTACTAATTACAAAAAATTTTTGCTGAAAGCTAAATATTAAAAATAAAAATGGGATCATAGAGAAAAATTATAATTCGCTTTTCCTAATCACACTTTTTCGCTTGCTGCCCCCCGATCCTGATTGCTCCCAACAGCACCAGAACACCCAAAGCCCCTCCAGCAATTAGGATATTGAAACTCCAATCAGGGCTCTTTTCCATGATCAGATAACTGAGTCGGATGTATTTCCCTCAATAACCTGTGTCTGCACCGAGGAGGACTGGAAGGAATCCTTTATAGCAGTAATATTGTAAAGTGTGTCGAATTTGACCCGGGGGGTTAACTGACCATAATCACTGGTCACACCGCATTTTGTTGCCGTTTTTTATTATCGTTGCATCAGATATCAGTTCTGGTCTTTTTCCTGAACATAAATGGCCGAATCAGCAAGTTCCAAGGGGATTTGGAAACGGTAATCTTCAGTTTTATTGATCAGGAATATCGTACGGTTTACTGTCAGATAACCTTTTTTCCTGATCTCGACGTTATAAGGTCCTGTAACAAGGGTTGAGAACGTACTATGTCCTAGCAGATCTGTTGTTCCGGAAAGGCTCCCATTAATTTAAATCTGTGTTCCATTGACCGGTATCTGATTTTCATAAAAAACAGACATCAATGCATTTAAGGGAGCTTTTGTAATGGTAAACAAGTAAAAAGCATCGGTTTCATTTATCATTCTTTATTCGGATAGTGTCTTATATCCAGCCTTTTTTATTTCGATATCATATACTCTGCCCCGAGGAATAGGAATTGTCAGAACCCCCCGGGGATCTGTTTTTCCCAAAAGTACGGTATTGAGTCGCAGTTCTGCATCAGGAAAGGCAGTTTTGCCATTTTTGTCTTTTACAACAAAAGAAAACCGGTTGGAAGAAAGTAACCAGTATTGGGCTTCCAGATCATCATAATTTATATCAATATATCCTGAACGGGGCTGGTAATTTTGAGCGGTGATATCAATTGTATATCTGGTGATTGTATTCACTTCAAAAGTGACGGCACCGGTTACATCGGTCAGATTTGTCTGCACCGAATTTCCTGAAGAAATGTTAACCTAGCATCGGTCACGAAACTAAGGGAATCAGAATCATAGAGTGTTATTTTCACGACAGGGGTCTTTCGACTCAGATTAAACTAAAACCGACGTTTCATTTTTATCAACAAGCTTTTCCCAGTCTTTGAATCCAGGCATAGAGACCCGGATCGTCTGGTTATTTAACCCGGGATGAGTTATAAAAACCTGGCCGTTACTATCTGTCCTGGTATAATTGACCCCGTTCAGAAATATTATTGCTTGAGAGATTGAGTATCACTGATACTATCCACTACAGATATTTGCAGACGTTTGCCAGTGCAAGCTGCAAAGAAGGAGAGAGAGATCAGAAGGACAAAAAAGAGACGATTCCTCTGTCTGTACATTTTGAATATCGCTACATGCTCCTATTTGAGCGCTTCGGTCTACAACTCCGGTGATGATGGAACCCGATCCAGAAGCATACCTTCTACAATGATTGGCATAAGACGCCTGCCTTCCTCAATGGCCTTCTGAAGCCTCCAGCCTCGTTCTGCATAAATGGTAAAAAGAGGTTCCCCGTCTTTGACGAGATTTCCTTTTTTTGCATGCAGGAGAATGCCCGCTCCAGGATCATGCGGAGCTCCTGCGACGCGGGCAAGGGAGATAAGAGATTGATTATTCATTTCAATCACATACCCGGACGAAGGTGAATTTACCACGAATTGATGTTCTCCCGGAATAACATCAATAGATTTTACATTGGGATCGCCACCTTGGATCTCTATGATCTGGCGGAATTTCTCAAGAGCCTTTCCCTTCTGGAGAAGGTCCTGTGCCATGACATTCCCAGTACCTCGTGCAGCTTTGCCTGACATCTCAAGTAAAATACCCGCAAGAGACAAACTTTTCTGGATAAATGAGTTAGGTTCAGTTGCACCTTCAAGGACCCGAAGTGCCTCAATAACTTCAAGTTTCGGGCCAATGGATCGGCCAACAGGAATGTCACCGTACGTCAGAGCACACTCGACTTTCATATTTAGTCGCTCACCCAGTTCGATAAACTCCCGGGCAAGTTTTCTGCCTTCCTGCATAGTGGCAACCTTGGTATGCAGGCCGACAGGAATATCAATAACAACAAGATTTGCCCCGACCGCATATTTTTTTGCCATGACACTGGCGAGCATCTGGCCGCGGGCATCGATTTTAAACGGGTATTCCTGAATGATGATACGATCGTCTGCGGGAGCGATGTTGGTTGCTCCTCCCCACACGATTACTCCGCCTACCTTTTCGGTCATCTTCTGCACTTCTCCTGCAGAGAACTCGACATTTGCCAGAACTTCCATGAGATCAGCAGTACCACCGGCTCCGGTGATTGCACGCGAGCTTGTTTTTGGTATTCGCAGACCGCTGGCAGCGATGATGGGAACAACAAGTAATGAAATCTTGTTTCCCGGAACGCCGCCAATAGAATGTTTATCCACGATCGGCCGGGAAGCGAACTTAATCTGTTCACCGGTCCCTACCATTGCGCGGGTGAGATGCTCAATCTCGTCCATATCGAGCGGATTAATATATGAGGCTATGATAAAGGCAGTAAGTTCTGCTGAGGAAAGATCGTCACTTACCACATCTTTGATAATGGTCAACATCTCCTCTTTAGAGATTTTGCCACCATCCATTTTCTTTTTGACATAATCAAGGGATGCGGGTCTTGCCGCTTCCCTGACTTCAATTTCAGCTCCGTCACCAAGATGAAGCCGCTCATTAGTGAACCTATAAACGCCAATGGTTCCCTGCGGTGTAATGGTTGATGTGGTCTCAACAAAAGATGCAACGGATACCCCGTTTTTCTGATTGATTACCTGTACACGATCACCGTCGAGAACTCCAATAGTGCGGGCGTCAGCCCGGTTAAGCAGCACTCCCCGTGATGCGATATCCAGATTGTTTGCAATTAATTTCATTGTTTGGACCTCCCCAGGAAACAGTGTACCCTCAAGAACCCACCCTTTTTTTCATATCTACGTTAACCGTGCAGGCATTAAAAAGAGTGCCACCAGAACGAACAGATCGAGAATTCAGGAAAAGTAAAAAATTGCAAAATACTGCTTATCTTGAAACGAAGCGATAAAAAAAAGATTTTAGATGTTAATTCAGTGCCTGCGCACGACGATGAATGCAACTGCACCGAGACCGATCAATGCAATCAGTGCACCATACCCGGGCGATGGCTTCGGGGTGGTGGTCGGGATTGCTGTAGCGGTTACGATGGGTGTTGGGATGGTCGTGGGGGTAACTGCTGTTACAGAGGTTGTCGGGGTCGGTGTTGGTGTTGCGGTCCCTTCAAGAACGTTGAACAGTGCAGTGCCGGTGGCTTCCTGAATGACTGCATCCATGGTAACGATGTACTCGTCCGGCTTGAATGTTGATGAATCAATATCGAACGAGAGCGCGTTCAAGCCACTGTCACCCTTGGTGACCTTGATCGTACCGGTTGCGCCACTGAATTCGCCGCTCTGGCTCTTCGAAGTTGGCGTGAATGATGATGAGTAGACCTGGACGAGGACTTCATCATCTACCGCGAGGTTGGTCTGAGCGGTGATGGTGAACTTGTCAGCAACATGCTTGTCGCCAACGGGGCTGATGGTGATGATGGGTTCCTCGACAAGGAACTGGAGCTTGGTGTAGGTATCGTCGACATTCGGGTCGTTGATAGCATTCACAAGTGCCTCAGCTGCATCGGTTCCCTGCAGTGCGCCGGAGCCGGAGAGCTTGAAGAGCGTAACAGGTTGTGATACTCCTGTTGCTGCGTTGGTGTTCAGCATGAGGTTCTGCACATACTGGTCTGAGCCAACGGTAACAACATCAATGTCGAATACACCGTTCTGCATCGGGTGCTGAACGACAACGAAGTACTGGCCGCTATAGAGAGTCTTGGTGACTTCCTGCTTGACCTCATACGAGAACGTGGAGTCAGTGTTTACTGTCTCAGTAGCCCGGGCTGCAAAGTTCTTACCGAGTATCCAGACAGCTACCGATGACGGCTGGCCCTCTGCGGTACCGGTCACGAAGAGTTTGTCGCCCTTTGCAACAGTTGACTGTGATGCAGTTGCAGAGACGAACGGCTTCTTGATGATAATTGAAACCGTGCCGTACGCTGCCTGGGAAAGACTGGTTGGGTTCTTGTCGTAAGGCTGGCTTACGGCGTAGATCGTGTAGGTTCCTGCATCAAGATCAACGTTTGAGGTTCCCCACTTGTAGGACCAGGTGTTGTCTGCGAGAACATCGGCCGTTACGGAGTTCCATCCTGCTTCAGTCTCGAGACTGCTTACGGGGACCTTGGGGTCGGTAAGTACTCCACCATTTGCTGGCAGGTTGGGTCCGATAATGAACAGGTGAGTTGTGTCGCTCTCGGTGTTGGTACCGGAGAGTTTAATCTCTTCGCCGAGGAAGTAGCTCTGGTCGCCGGCTGCCACAATGGTGACTGCGCCCTTTTCGACCTTTACATCAACTTCGTCGCCCTTAAACACACCAGAAGCGTAGTTGTTGTCATTGTCGTTCCGTTCAACACGGATCGTGTACTTCTGTGCCTTGGTGTTGTGGGTGGTACTGAATTCTACCGTCCGGGTACCGGAGGTGGTAGTTGTAACACGTGCATAGCTGTAGAGGAAGCCTGCCTGGTCAAAGAGCGTGTTCTCTTCACCAAATGCCTGGGTTCCTACAGTCTTGCCGCCACCATTCTGGTATTTGTAGTTGAAGGCGGTGAAGTTTCCGTCAAAAACCTTTTCCTGGAACTTCGTAATTACCGGGGGTGCGTTATCATAGGCCGTAAGGTCCATGTTCGCGGTGCTCTTGACCCAGACGATGTAATCGGTGCTGGGCTTACCGGTAATGGTAATGGAGAAAGGCTTGGTGCGGACTACGGAGTCCTTGTTTGCGGTGATACTTACCGTGTCAGAGACAAGGGTGATGGTCTTGGTCTCGGAAACCGTCCTGCCGGTGTACGCTGCTGCGCCACTCAGGTAGTTGTCCTTCATGTTGTTGAGCTTGGACTGGACACTGATAACGTAGGTTCCTGCCGGATAGGCCTTTTCACCTGCGTTTGTAAGTGCCGCGGTGTTCCAGACGTAGTCGATGCCGGGTCCTCTGCCAGCGTTTGCCCTGCCCCAGGTATATGGCTGGGTGGTGACGTTCAGCGCAACGATACTGCGAGCTGTGTTGTTGTCGTCGTACAGCTGCTGGAGTGTCGTACCGGACTCGGTCTTCACGACAAGGTCAATATATCCGTCACTGTTGGTTCCGCTACCGGCATTGTTGAATACCGGGCCCCTCACCAATGGGTTCGAGAGAACGGTGTACATGTTGGTACCGATCTGGAACTGGAGTCTTGCTCCCGTCGGGATGGACTTGCCGGAAACATCAGCACCGTCATTCTGGGTGGGGTCACGGACGGTCACATCGAGCTTCGGTGCCTTTACGTTAAAGACTGCACCTGTACCAGTTTTTGCATGGTTGCTGTCAGCGGCGTTAACCAGATACCATTCACCCTCATAACCGTCAAATTCAGACTGGGTTACGGTAAACTGGGAAGCTCGGCTGGCTAAGTCAACCGTTACAGTTGGTGATGTGGTATGGATATCTGCTGCTGATGCCCACCAGCCGATAGTAGTAATAGTGGTAGCTGGTGCTGCGCCATTAGCTGTAGCCAGAGCATTGGTGATATCTAACCCCTGCTCTCCAATAAACACTGTTGCGCCCTGGTTGATACTCGGTGCTACCTTGTAGTAACCGTTGGTCAGCGTTGCCGATACCGGCAAAGCTGCAACGAGCACGAATATCGCAAGTGCAACAAGTGCGATAGTTAATCGCTTAGTCATTCTTTCAATTCCTCCAAAGATTACATCATACATTTCAAGCCGCGAACGATTTCGACAGATGCCGAATATCAGTTCTACGAGCCCCATACTCCGTTTAAGCGGAATATGAAAGAGTATTTGTTAAAGACCTAATATATCCTTTGTGGTCAGTTTTTTTGGGGATTTTGAACGCTAAATGAAGCCTGTTTCTTTATCAGACCCATTAAAATTGATTTTTTTACTATTCATTCAACTTCCCGGAGTTGTCACATTTTATGTATTTGGCTTTGTGATTATATTTCTTAAGATTACATGATATATAATATTAATTTATTATATTATACAATGCAGAATCAACAATATGAAATTTAAATTTTGTGTTATGCAAAGAATCTTCGTTTAGATTCTATTTATATTAATCCAAAATTCAAAAAATCCGACAATTGGAGCTCTGTACCTTAAGATTTCCGGATAAAACCCGGACGGCAATTAATGTTCTTATTCTCCAGCATAACATTTCAACACATATACAATCTTGCATGACACACCATTTTTCATGAGAATTATCAGGGCGTCAAGTATTGGAATGGCACATGAACTGGTTATTAAAATGATCCTGGAGAAGGGCTGGGTTTTGCAGACTGAAGATGCGGAGGCGACCATAGAATTCGAGGAAATCTCCCTTCAGATCGATACCCCCCTCGAAG
>Ga0182021_10007604_pt1 | contig 12851 bp, 10 predicted proteins | sample 612E3MmetaG_FD_120493 | JGI IMG/M metagenome (GOLD analysis project Ga0182021, IMG submission 120493) | Permafrost microbial communities from Stordalen Mire, Sweden - 612E3M metaG (Illumina Assembly) | ecosystem: Environmental > Terrestrial > Soil > Wetlands > Permafrost | place: Sweden... | reverse complement strand
GTGCCCGGCCTTGCCGCCGTGACCCACGCGGGGCTGAGCGTATTCTCGGTGTTGCAGGACCACAGCGTGCGCGTGTCCTGGAAAGACGAAGTGCGCGCCGAGCTGCAGCAGCTGTTCGACGGCCTGGTATTCCACCGCATCCTCGAGGGCTGCTACGCGATTCACCAGCGCGTGCTCAGGGCGCGCGTGTTCGTGGCGCTGCACATGCACGCCGGCGACGGCAACGTGCACACCAACATCCCGGTGAATTCGGACAACTACGACATGCTGCTCCAGGCCAATGCGGCGGTGGCGCGCATCATGCGCCTGGCGAAATCGCTCGACGGGGTGATATCGGGCGAGCACGGCATCGGCATCACCAAGCTCGAGTACCTCGACCCGCATGAAATCGAGGCGTTCCGCAGCTACAAGCAGAAGGCAGATCCGCACGGCCGCTTCAACGCCGGCAAACTGCTCGAGGGCAGCGACCTGCGCAACGCCTATACCCCCAGCTTCAGCCTGCTCGGCGCCGAGTCGCTGATCATGGAGCAGTCGGAAACGGGCAGCATCGCGGACTCGATCAAGGATTGCCTGCGCTGCGGCAAGTGCAAACCGGTGTGCGCGACCCACGTGCCGCGCGCCAACCTGCTCTACAGCCCGAGGAACAAGATCCTCGCCACCTCGCTCCTGATCGAAGCCTTTCTCTACGAGGAGCAGACGCGGCGCGGCATCTCGCTCAGGCATTTCGACGAGTTCGGCGACGTCGCCGACCACTGCACCGTGTGCCACAAATGCGCCGACCCCTGCCCGGTGGACATCGATTTCGGCGACGTCTCGATCGCGATGAGGAACGTGCTGCGCAAGCAGGGCAAGAAGAAATTCAATCCCGGCACGGCGGCATCTATGCTGTTTCTCAACGCCAACAACCCGAACACCATCAAGATCGCGCGCACCCTGATGATCGAATGGGGTTACCGGGCGCAGCGGCTCGCCTACCGCGCCGCGAAAATGCTCGGACTCGCGCAGCGCCAGACACGGCGCCCGCCGGCGAGCACCGGGCAACCCGCGCTGCGCTCGCAGGTGGTTCATTTCATCAACAAGCCGATGCCGGGCAAGCTGCCAAAACGCACGGCGCGCGCCCTGCTCGAGCTCGAGGACCGCCATATCGTGCCCATCATCCGCGATGCAGCCAAGGTGACCGAGGATTCGGACGCGGTGTTCTACTTCCCCGGCTGCGGCTCGGAGCGGCTGTTCAGCCAGGTCGGCCTGGCGACGCAGGCGATGCTGTACGCGATCGGCGCGCAGTGCGTGCTGCCGCCGGGATACCTGTGCTGCGGCTACCCGCAAACCGCCGCGGGCGAGGAGGAAGAGGGCAAGCGCATCATTACCGACAACCGGGTGTTGTTTCACCGCGTCGCCAACACCCTCAACTACCTCGACATCAAGACCGTGATCGTGTCCTGCGGCACCTGCATGGACCAGCTGCAGAAATACGAATTCGACAAGATCTTCCCCGGCTGCCGCCTGCTCGACATCCACGAGTACCTGCTGGAGCGAGGCGTGAAGCTCGATGGCGTCGCGGGCGTGCGCTACCTATACCACGACCCCTGCCATACGCCGATGAAGACTTACCAGCCGCTCAAGGTCGTAAACCAGCTGATGGGCAGCGAGGTGAAGCTGAACGAGCGCTGCTGCGGCGAAGCGGGCACCCTCGCCATGACCCGGCCCGACATCTCCACCCAGGTGCGCTTTCGCAAGGAAGAGGAAATGCGCAAAGGCGTGGCCGCGCTCCGCGCCGGCGGCGACGGCGGAAAATTCGAGGGGGACGTCAAGATCCTCACCTCCTGTCCGTCCTGCCTGCAGGGCCTGGCGCGCTACAACGACGATGCCGGCACCGACGCCGACTACATCGTCGTGGAGATCGCCAAGCACATGCTCGGCCCCGATTGGATGGCCGACTACGTGGCCAAAGCCAATCGCGGCGGCATCGAGCGCGTGCTGCTCTAGAGGCAGCCAACCGCTATCGCACGCATGTGCCAAGTGCCGGCAAACCAGTTTCGGTGGGGGTATCCCCCAATTTGTGCAAATTCGGATAAAGCTATGATCGCAACGTGAACAATTTAGCGGCTTCTTCCTGCGAGTTGTGCGATTCTGCCGGCGGCGAGACGCTGTGGCAGGACGAGTTGTGCCGGGTGGTCCTGGTCGCAGACCGCGACTACCCGGGATACTGCCGCGCAATCCTCAACCGGCACGTAGCGGAGATGACCGACCTGGACACCGCGGCGAGGGAGCGATTGATGCGGGTGGTGTTTGCCGCCGAGCAGGCTTTGCGAGCGCTGATGCATCCGGCGAAAATCAACCTCGCCAGCCTGGGCAACATGACGCCGCATCTGCACTGGCACATCATCCCGCGCTTTGCCGACGACAAGCACTTTCCCGGCTCTGTCTGGAGCGAAGCGCGCCGGCCGGGCGTGGCGCGATCCGTCGATCGCGACGCCTTGCGGCGCGCGTTGCACAATGGGCTGCAAGTGGTGGCACAATGACCGACATGGCCGAATTCGACCTACCCGCTATCTCCGCCGACGCAAAGCCGGATTTCACCGACAGCGCCGCCTGCACGGCCTGGCTGACCGAGCTGCCGCTGGTAAACGTCGCGCCTTCGCAAATCCGCCTGCTCGACCAGCTGCACGAACTCAACCGCTACAACATGCCTCCCGCCGAGCGGCTCGCTGTGCTGGAAGTGTTGCGCGAACCGGTCTATTTCGTGCAGGCCGAGCAGATCAAGAAACTCGCCAACAAGCCGCTGCCGCTCACGCAGGTCGAACGCGGCATTTTCACCCACGTGGTGGAACTGTGGCAGGAACTGCTCGCCGGCTACCAGCGCTGCCTCAGCAGCAAGACCGAGGGCAAGCTCGAAGCCCAGACGGCGCTCATCTGCCAGCGCGGGCTCGATTGCGTGGCTTCGAACATGTTCGACCACTGCCGCATCCATCATGCGTTCCCCGATGCCTACTGGCTGCCCCTGCATCAGTTCTATCGCCATGCCGAGGAGTCGCAGGAAACCGCCACGGCCGTACACGATTCGGTGAAAAAGACGGATGTCAGTTGCGCCGAGGTGTACGTGCGCGCGCTGTTGTTCGTGCTGGCGAATCCCAACGAGCAACCGCAAAGGCAGCTGACGCAGATCCAGCGCTGGCTCGAAGACTGGGGCCAGCACGTGCCCATCCGGCGCAACCCGCCCGAGGACAAGAGCCTGCCGCCGCTGCTGCTCGACCTTTCCGCCGCTACCGGCGTCTATCGCGAAGCCGATGCCGACGGGCGCACCGCCGCGCGCTGGCTCGACGTCAGCGACCTTGCCCGCACGCTGAAACGGCACGTCGTGCTGCTGCGCAAGGGGGAGACGCCTGTCAGCCTCGGACTGGGCGAGGACTGCGCCATGCCCAGCGTCGAGCAGTTGCTGATACTGCTGTTCCGGCTGTGGTGCGAGGGCAAGAACGCGCGCGCGCAGGCGCGCCGCAGCGTCAGCGCAAAGGCGCAGGTGTGCAGCACTCTCGTCTCCATGCACTTCCATATCTCGGGCTTGAAGACATTCCGCCAGCCGGGGCACGCGACCACCCTGACCCGGCGTGAACGCGACGAGATCGCCACCTTCGGCCACACCAGCACGCGGCTCGAGGACGCCTTTGTCGAAGCCGGCGGCTATGCCACCGAGGACTGGCTGCTGCAGGAGGAGAGCCTGTCCGGACTGCGCATTGTGCGCCCGGCGGCGACGGGCGGCGGACGCTACGCCCACACGCAGCTGGTCGCGGTGCGGCCCGCCGGCTCGAATAATTTTCTGGTCGGCGCGGTGCGCTGGCTCATGACCGATGTGGACGACGCGCTGCACGCGGGGGTACACATCATCCCCGGCGTGCCCCGGGCCGTGGCCGTGCGGCCCACCGGAATCAACGCGCAAACGGATAAATTCGTCCAAGCCCTTTACTGCCCCGCGCTCCCCGCGCTGGGCACGCCCGCCTCGCTTATACTGCCGCCCGGCTGGTACCGGGCGAAGCGGGTGCTCGAAGTCTACAGCGACGCATCCGAGCCTCTGCTCCTTAGCGGCGTGATCGAGCGCGGCTGCGATTTCGAGCGCGTCGCGATCGAGCCCGCGCGCTGACAGGGTATTGAAGACCGGGTCGGCTAACCCGGATTGCGGGGAGCCGGCCCGGTTTCCGCCGCCGCCGGCACCGGCGCGTCGGCCGGAGACTTGATGCGCCGCGCCGGGAATACCGCGGAAAACGTGCTGCCCACGCCCGGTTCGCTCTCGATTTCCAGCGTCGCCTGGTGACGCGTCAGTACGTGCTTCACTATGGCCAGGCCGAGTCCGGTGCCGCCGGTTTCGCGCGAGCGGCTGTGATCGACGCGATAGAAACGCTCGGTCAGGCGCGGGATATGGCGCGGTTCGATACCGGGGCCGCTGTCGGCGACGCTGAACACCGCTTGCGCGCCGCGCCGCCTCCAGCCGATGCGGATGTCCCCGCCCGCGGGCGTGTAGCGCACCGCATTGCTCACCAGGTTGCCGAACGCGCTGCGCAGTTCCTGCGCGCTGGCGAGCAGCAGATCCGGGTCCTCCGCGCTGAACTCGATGCGGTGGCGCCCGGCGCTCAGGGCCAGCGCTTCATCGCGCACGCCGGCAAGCAGCGCCGGCACATCGACCAGCGCCTCGTCGCTGGCGCCCCGGCTGCTTTCCAGCGCCGACAGCGTGAGCAGATCTTCGACCAGGCGCTGCATGCGCAGCGTGTGTTCGCGCATCATCTCCAGATAGCCCTGCCTGCGCCGCTCGTCGAGTTTGACCTCGCCGTCGGTGAGCGTCTCCAGAAATCCGGCCACCACCGTAAGCGGGCTTTTCAGTTCATGCGAGACGTTGGCGACGAAGTCGCGCCGCATGGTTTCGACTTTCTCCGCCAGGGTGATGTCGCTCGCGAGCAGGAGTTTTTGCGCCTCGCCATAATCGATGACGGCGAGCGACAGCACCAGGCCCTCGCCGCGCGTCAGGCGCAGCGTGAGCGGCTCGGCGTATTCGCCGCGTTCGAGGTAGGCGACGAGGTCGGGGTGCCGCACCAGGTTGACCAGGGGTTGGCCGAGGTCGCGCTGCTCGTCCAGCCCGAGGTACTGGCTGGCGATCGGGTTGCACCACTCGATGTGGCCGCGCGCGTCCAGCAGGACCACGCCGTCGGGCAGCGCCAGACCCGCGCTGCGAAAGCGCACCAGGTCGTCGGCGAGTTGCTGCTCCTGCTTGACGCGGGCACGCACGAAGCGGTAGAGCCCGACCAACACTTCTTCCCAGGCGCCGCCGCCCTGCGGTACGGACCTTGCCAGGGGATCGCGCAGCCAGTCGGCCAACGCTGCCAGATTCACCACATGGCGCGCCAGCAGGAGCAGGAGGCCAACGCATACGGCAGCGAGCGCCCAGACCGGGCCGGCCAGCGGCCAGGCGATCAGGCCCGCGGCAAGCACACCGGCCAGAGCCACCGCGCTGCGCATCCAGACGGAATTCAATTTGAACCTGTTAGATGATGACCGATGAGCCCATGCTTCAGGCAGGCGATTATCGCATGGCCGCGCCGCAGACCGGGCGTATCAGGCCGCCGCGGCGAAGCGATAGCCGGTGCCGCGCACGGTCTCGATCAGGCGGTCATGCCCGCTCGCCTCGAGCGCTTTGCGCAAGCGGCGGATATGCACGTCCACGGTGCGTTCTTCGACGTACACATGATCGCCCCACACCTGGTCGAGCAGTTGCGCGCGGCTATGGACCCGCTCGGCGTGGGTCATGAAGAAATGCAGCAGGCGGAATTCGGTCGGCCCCAGCTCGAGCGCCAGGCCGTTGCCGCTGACCCGGTGCGCGGCAGGGTCCAGCCGCAGGCCCTGCAGTTCGACCGCGTCGTCGGTCATCTGCGGCGCGCGCCGGCGCATCACGGCCTTGATGCGCGCCAGCAATTCGCGCGGCGAGAACGGCTTGGTGACGTAGTCGTCCGCGCCCGCCTCCAGCCCGAGAACCTTGTCCTGCTCGGCCGATTTCGCGGTGAGCATGATGATGGGAATGGTCCGCGTTCGCTCGTTGCCGCGCAGCTTGCGCGCGATCGCCAAGCCGGATTGTCCGGGCAGCATCCAGTCCAGCAGCACCAGATCGGGCAGGGTCTGACGTATGATAGTGAGCGCCTGCTCTGCATCCGAGGCACGCAATACGGCGTGGCCCGCGCTTTCGAGGTTAATGGCGATCAGCTCCTGAATGGCAGCTTCGTCTTCTACGATCAGAACATTGAGCGGCATAATTATGGTTGTACCCTGAGGCACTATCATATGACCCTTGCGTGACAGTTTGGTTACAGCCACAAAGGCGCTGGGCGCGGTATCATAGGCGCCCCGCGGTTCGCGCCATTGCACTGACATGAACAAACACACCCCTACCGAAATCAAGCTGCACCAGAAATCGCGCCAGATGGAGATCTCGTTCGCCGACGGCAAACGCTTCGAACTGTCCTATGAATTCCTGCGCGTGTACTCGCCCTCGGCCGAGGTGCGCGGCCACGGGCCGGGCCAGGAAGTGCTGCAGGTGGGCAAGAAGGATGTAGCCATCACCGCTATCGAACCGGTGGGCAGCTACGCGGTGCAGCCGTCTTTTTCCGACGGACACGACAGCGGACTCTACTCCTGGGATTACTTGTACGAACTGGGCATGGACCGGGACCAGTTATGGCAGCAATACCTGCAGCGCATGCAGGCGGCCGGCGCGAGCCGGGAGCCGGGCAACACCCCTCCGGCGCCGGTCAAGAGCGGCTGTCACTAAACGGAATAAGCGATGAACGGCAAGACCCACTTCGGTTTTCAAGAGGTCAACGAGACCGAGAAAGCGCAAAAGGTCGCGGGCGTGTTCGACTCGGTCGCCCCCAAGTACGACCTGATGAACGACCTGATGTCGGCCGGGATGCACCGCGCCTGGAAGGCGTTCACCATCGCGCTCGCCGGCATCAGGACGGGCGAACGCGTGCTGGACGTCGCCTCGGGCAGTGGCGACCTGGCAAGCGCCTTCGCGCGCCGCGTCGGCCCCGAGGGCCAGGTGTGGATGACCGACATCAATCGGGCGATGCTCGCGCGCGGGCGTGACCGGCTGCTCGACGAGGGTTGCGCGCTGCCGCTGGCGCAATGCGATGCCGAGCGCCTGCCCTTTCCGGCCGATTATTTCGACTGCGTCAGCGTCGCCTTCGGGCTGCGCAATATGACACACAAGGAAGCGGCCCTGGCCGAGATGCGCCGCGTGCTCAAGCCCGGCGGGCGCTTGCTGGTGCTGGAATTCTCCCGCATATGGCAGCCGCTCGCCCGCGCCTATGACTGGTATTCGTTCAAGGTGCTGCCTTGGCTCGGGTCCAAGATCGCAGGCGACGCCGAAAGCTACCGCTACCTTGCCGAATCCATACGCGTGCACCCCGACCAGGAGCAATTGAAAACCTTGATGGAACGCGCGGGCCTGGAGCGTGTCCAATTTTTCAACCTGAGCGCCGGCGTGGTGGCGCTGCATCGGGGATATAAGTTCTGAGGATATAAGGGCATAATGCCCGGTTCACGCTGTACTAGGGGGAAACAATGAAACATCTGTTATCGATCGCTATCACCGCATTCCTGGCACTGGGCTTGATGGTGCAGGAAGCGGACGCCGCTCGCCTGGGCGGCGGCAGGAGCCTGGGCGCACAGCGTTCCACCGTGGCCCCGAGCAAGAGCGTGCAACCGACGCCGCCGTCGCAGGCAGCAGCGCCTGCCCCGGCTGCCGCACCCAAGCCCGCGGGCAACCGCTGGCTCGGCCCGATCGCAGGTCTGGCCGCCGGCCTCGGCCTGGGCTGGCTGATCGGCCATGGCGGCATGGGCGGCGCGATCGGCAGCTTTTTGATGATGGCCCTGATCGGCTTCGCCGTGTTCTTCGTCTTCCGCCTGCTCACCCGGCCCAAGACCGAGGGCAAGCTGCAGTTTGCCGGCGCGGGCAACGAACCCGGCTATACGCCGCCGCCTTCGCTGGCGCCAGGCATCGGCGCGCAGCCGCAGCCGAACATCCCGGCGGGCTTCGACACCGAGGGCTTCCTGCGCCAGGCCAAGCTAAATTTCATCAAGCTGCAAGCGGTGCATGACAGCGGCAAGCTGGGCGAGTTGCGCGACTTCACCACCGACGCGATGTTCGAGTCGATCAAGCAGGATCTGCTGCAGCACGGCGCGGTCGGGCAACAGACCGACGTGGTGACGCTCAACGCCGACCTGCTGGAAGCGCTCACCGAAGGCGACACCCACTGGGCCAGCGTGCGCTTCTCCGGCATGATCCGCGAAAGCGCCAACGCGCAACCTGAAGCATTCGAGGAAATCTGGAACCTGGCGAAACCCGTTTCCGGCGCGACCGGTTGGGTCCTCGCGGGCATACAGCAGATCCAGTAGCGGCGCTTCGTCCCGGACGAGGGGGATACGAGGGGGGAGCAATCCCCTCGTGTCGTTGCTGACCAAGAGTCAACGCATTCAAGGACGTCTTCAGTGTTTCCGCACCCCGGCATTCTCGCCCTCAATCACCTGCTCGAAGCCGAAGCCTGGGCGCGCGACAAGCTCAAGCCCTACGCCGGGCAGTGTGTGGAGTTCCACAATCCGCCGCTGCCTGAACTGCACCTTGTCATCCTCGACACCGGTCTTCTGGCCAATGCCGCCCAGGACGCGCCGCCGACCCTGGTCGTCACCATCGGCCCGGGAGCGCTGCCTGCGCTGGTGCGCGGCGAAGACGCGCTGATGCGCGAAATCGGCATCGTGGGCAACGCCGACCTCGCAAGCACGGTGCAGTACCTGTTCCGCCACCTGCGCTGGGACGTCGAGGAGGACCTGTCGCGCATATTCGGCGACGTGCTCGCGCACCGCATGGTGGAACAGGGCAAGCGCTTTGCCGCCTGGAACAGGGAAGCGGCGGGCAAATTGGCGCAGAACCTGGCCGAATACTGGATCGAGGAACAGCCGCTCTTGGCGCGCCCCGCCGACGTGCGCAAGTTCCTGGCCAGCGTGGACCAGCTGCGCGACGATCTGGCGCGCCTCGAGAAAAGAATCGAAGCGCTGAACAGGACGCGTTGAACCGACTGGGGCGCACAAAGCGCCGCGTAACAACAATTCGCGCCCCGGCGCCCTCTGCGGTTAAAATCCGCTTTCCCCTTTCAGTCAGCCCCTAAATTGCAGCGCCTCCTGCGCCTCGCCAGAATCATCAGCGTCGGCATCCGCTTCGGCCTGGATGAGTTCGTGCTCGCCCACGCGCGCACGCGCTTTCTGCTCGTGGCGGTGCAGCGCGTGCTGTTCTGGCGCAGGCTGACCGAGCCGCGCGCAGTGCGCCTGCGCCTCGCGCTCGAGGCCCTGGGGCCCTTGTTCGTCAAGTTCGGCCAGGTGCTGTCCACGCGGCGCGACCTGCTGCCCCCCGACATCGCCGACGAGCTCGCGCGGTTGCAGGACCAGGTGCCGCCGTTTTCGACCGAACTCGCCCACGCCCAGCTGGAGCGTTCCTTCGGCCGGCCGGTGGCCGAAGTGTTCGAGCAGTTCGAGCCGCAGCCGGTGGCGAGCGCGTCCATCGCGCAGGTGCATTTCGCCGTGCTGCCCGGCGGGCGCGAATGCGCGGTCAAGATCCTGCGCCCCAACATGCAGGAAGCGATCGAAAAGGACATTGCCCTGCTCGACAGCGCGGCCAGCCTGATCGAGTTTCTGTGGGTCGACGGCCGCCGCCTGAAGCCGCGCGAGGTGGTGGCGGAATTCGCCATGCACCTCAACGACGAGCTCGACCTGATGCGCGAAGCGTCGAATGCGAGCCAGCTGCGGCGCAACTTCGCCGGCTCCACCCTCCTGATGATCCCGGAAATCTATTGGGACTACTGCTCGTCCTCGGTGATGGTGATGCAGCGCATCAGCGGCATACCCATCAGCCACGTGGATCGCCTGCGCGCCGCCGGCGTGGACATCCCGCGCCTTGCCCGCGCCGGCGTCGAGATCTTTTTCACCCAGGTGTTCCGCGACGGCTTTTTCCACGCCGACATGCACCCGGGCAATATTTTCGTCTCCACCGACGCCGACGTGCGCGGCAAGTACATCGCCGTGGATTTCGGCATCATGGGCACGCTCACCGACGTCGACAAGAACTACCTGGCGCAGAATTTCCTCGCCTTCTTCCAGCGCAACTACAAGCGCGTGGCGCAGGCGCATATCGAAGCCGGCTGGGTGCCGCCGGACACGCGCGTGGACGAGTTCGAGAACGCCATCCGCGCCGTGTGCGAACCGGTGTTCGACCGGCCGCTGAAGGACATATCCTTCGGCCGGGTGCTGCTGCGCCTGTTCCAGACCTCGCGCCGCTTCAACGTCGAAATCCAGCCGCAGCTGGTGATGCTGCAGAAAACCCTGCTCAACATCGAAGGCCTGGGGCGGCAGCTCGACCCCGAGCTCGACCTTTGGACGACCGCCAAGCCTTACCTCGAGCGCTGGATGAGCGAACAGCTCGGCTGGCGCGGCCTCATGCGCAACCTGCTCAACGAGGCGCCGCGCTGGGCGAACATGCTGCCGCAATTGCCGCGGCTTGCGCACCGCGCCCTCGCCGCCGACCACGCGGCCGGAATCGAGCGTGCGCTGGGCCAGCTGGCGGCCGAGCAGAGGCAGCACAACCGCCGCACGGTCATGCTCGGCCTGCTGCTCGCCGCGCTGCTCGCCTGGCAGATCTACATCGCGCTGTAGCCCCACGGCGCATTTCGCCGATGCCTGGGCGCGGGATATAATCGGCCCGCGCCCCGCAAGACTGGAAGAAGCGTCCCGACCATGCTGCTCTGGTTCGTCATCACCTACTGGATCGTTTCCATCGGCATCGGCCTATGGGCCGGCACGCTGGTGAAGAACTCCAAGGATTACGCGGTAGCCGGGCGCGCGCTTCCGTTCTACATTGTCACCGCGACCGTGTTCGCGACCTGGTTCGGCTCCGAGACCGTGCTCGGCATACCGGCGTCATTCCTCAAGGACGGACTGTCGGGCGTGGTCGCCGACCCGTTCGGTTCGAGCATGTGCCTGATCCTCGTCGGCCTGTTCTTCGCGCGGCCGCTCTACCGCATGAACCTTCTGACCATAGGCGATTTCTACCGCAAGCGCTTCAACCGCACGGTCGAGGTGCTCACCACGCTATGCATCGTCATTTCCTATCTCGGCTGGGTCGCCGCGCAGATCAAGGCTTTGGGGCTGGTGTTCAACGTCGTCTCCGAGGGCGCGATGTCGCAGCAGACGGGGATGATAGTCGGCGCCGCGACCGTGCTGATCTACACCATGTGGGGCGGCATGTGGTCGGTCGCGGTCACTGATTTCCTGCAGATGATCGTGATCCTGGTCGGCATGGTGTACATCGCCTTCGAGGTGAGCGGCATGGTCGGCGGCGTCGGCACGGTGATCAGCCATGCGTCGGCGGCCGGCAAATTCAACCTGCTGCCCGTGCCCGAATTGAAGGAAATGCTCTGGTTCTTCGCCGCATGGATCACCATGATGTTCGGCTCGATCCCGCAGCAGGACGTGTTCCAGCGCGTCGCTTCGTCCAAGAACGAGCGCATTGCCGGCAGCGCCTCGATCACCGGAGGCGTACTCTATTTCTGCTTCGCCTTCATTCCGATGTTCCTTGCCTACTCGGCGACGCTGATCGACCCGAAGATGGTCGCGGGCCTCATCGGCACCGATCCCCAACTGATCCTGCCGACCCTGATCATGCAGCACGTGCCGGTGTTCGCGCAGGTGATGTTCTTCGGCGCGCTGCTGTCGGCGATCAAGAGCTGCGCCAGCGCGACCCTGCTAGCGCCCTCCGTCACCTTTACCGAAAACATCCTGCGCGGCGCGTTCCGCCACTGGACCGACCGCCAGTTCCTGTTTGCCATGCGCGCGGTGGTGCTCTGCTTCACCGCGATGGTGACGCTGTTCGCGCTCAACACCGATGCGAGCATCTACAAGATGGTCGAAAACGCCTACAAGGTGACCCTGGTCGCGGCCATCGTTCCGCTCACGTTCGGGCTGTACTGGCATCGCGCCACCAGCCTCGGCGCAACGCTGGCGATCGTGCTCGGCCTGGCGACCTGGATCAATCTAGAAATCATCAATCCCAACGGCCTGCTGCCGCCGCAGCTGGCCGGCCTCGCCATGAGCCTCGCCGGCATGATCGTCGGCTCCCTAGTTTCCTTCGCCGGCGGGCAGAAAATACCGCGCATCAACTGGTTCGCGCGAAGATAAGGGTCCTATGTACGGCGTCTCAAACGCCGCCGCATGCCAGGAGCGGACCTGCGCGCTACGCGCGCCAACCGTATTTTCTGCACGGATGAAAAGCACATCCGCGCAGAAAATACGGTTATGGTTAAATACAACAACGGTTTCGGCGTTGTTTTTTGTACAAGATCGCCGATTGCGTGCGGACGGTTCTTCGTCCGCGCAAAATCGCCAGCCGGCAATCTGCGCCGGCATTGAGGAATCTCAACAGCAGCCGAGCCGGTTTTTCATATGCTTGGTTGGCCATTGCCTCGCGGCTACCTATGCCTCTGCTCGAAATCCGCAACGTCACCCGCCGCTTCGGCGCGCTCACCGCGATCGACGACGTCACGCTTTCGATCGAGGCGGGTGAGTTCTTCACGCTGCTCGGCCCTTCGGGCTGCGGCAAGACGACGCTGCTACGCATGATCGCCGGGTTCGACGCGCCCGACGCCGGCAGCATCTGGCTCGACGGCAAGGACCTCGCCGACAAGCCGCCGGAGCAGCGCCCGGTGCACACGGTGTTCCAGAGCTACGCGCTGTTCCCGCACATGAGCGTGGCGCGCAACGTCGCCTTTCCG
>Ga0182021_10007603_pt1 | contig 12853 bp, 11 predicted proteins | sample 612E3MmetaG_FD_120493 | JGI IMG/M metagenome (GOLD analysis project Ga0182021, IMG submission 120493) | Permafrost microbial communities from Stordalen Mire, Sweden - 612E3M metaG (Illumina Assembly) | ecosystem: Environmental > Terrestrial > Soil > Wetlands > Permafrost | place: Sweden... | reverse complement strand
CTCGTCTCGGAGTCGGCTCCACCGGGCACGGCCTCGAACTCGACGGACCGCACCGACAGGAGGTCGTATTCCCCGGCGTCCGTGATCAGCACGCGCTGACCCAGGCCGAACCAGCGCTCGGTCTCAGCTGCGCGATCGCCGGCCGCCGCGGGACGCCATTCGGTCTTGCGCGCCATCAGGATCTGCCCATCGTCGCTGCGTTCCGAGCCGGGGTAGCGCGTCGGAATCATCGCGATCACCTCCCCGCCGTTCGAGAACTGCAATTGCGCCGGCAACCAGACCACGTCGCGCAAATCCGTGGGCGGCTCGATATCGATTCGCGCGAGGCGCGTGAAAGGAATCCAGTAGTAGCGCCCGTTCACCATCGCCTCGAGGACCGGACCGAGCCGCGCGTCGCCATCGGCGAGCCACTCGAAGGGCGTGCCGTTGATCTGGCCGCGGCTCGGCGGCGCCTGCGCCAGGGCGCGCGCACCGAGTTCGTCGGCCCCTGCGGCATCGCCCGAGCCCGCGCGCAGCGCCGACTCGATCAGGGTCGCCAGCCATTCCTCGGGCTCGCCGAACAGCATCGGCGAGTGCCGACCGTCGAACACCGCAGCGCGGATCTTTTCGCACCGCAAGGCGTGCCCGACCATCTCGCGCATCGGCCCGGCGGTCGGATCCATCTCGGCAACGACATTGAGCTGCGTGTGCGCGCGCTCCCATTGCCCGAGCACGCACAGCAGCTGCGCCAGGAAGATGCGCAGCCTCGAATTGGCAGGCGACCCCTTGACCGCAGCCGTCAAGGCGGGCAATGCAAGGCCAGGCGAGCCGGCGCGGATCGCCGCCTCGGCCGAAGCCAGCGGGTCGGCGGCGTCAGAAGGCATGGCCGCAATCCGTGCAGAAACGCGCCGAGCGCGCGCACATCACGCCGCAACTCGGGCAGGCCTTGTGCGTCGATGCCATGTCGAAGCCGCACTCCGGGCAGAATCGCCCGCCGTCGAGCAAGGCGCGGCAATTCGGACAGGTCGCGCCCCCGGCTGGACTCGAGGAGGTGCCGCGCGCGTGCCCACCCGCCCCGTGGGTGATACAGCCCTCGCACAATTTGGCGCTCGGGTTCCAGCATTCCTCGCAGACGGTCTTCTCGCAGCCCGGACAATCGATGTAGCGTGACGACGATTCCTCGATCGCCTCCTCGAGCGCGGCACCCCGCGCCGCCTTCATTCCGACATCGGAGATGGCACCCGACGCACGCGACGCCTGACCGTGTTTGTCGAAGAGGTAGGCGAACTTGTAGATCAACGCGGCCAGCTGTCCGCGGCGATACGGCTTGTAAGCGCTCTTCCAAGTGCGCGAGCAGTTGTTGCAATAGAACTCGAACTGGAACCCGGCGCCGAGGTCCGATCCCGCCTTGCTGAGATCGCGGTAGTTCGTGCGGCTCATCGGCTCAACCTCGACCCTTTCTCTTCTGCTCCGGCTGGATGCCGAGCTTCTTGAGAACGGCGAGAAAATCCCGGTCGGTCTCCGCCTTCCGGCCGGTGGAGGAGCCTGGCTTGCGGTCGAAGTCGGCGTACACCTTCGCGGACTCATAGGCGAAAGTGATCTTGGAGTAGCTCAGCTCCCAGGTCTCGTCGAGCTCCACGCGAAAATCGGACGCGCTGCCGGACAGGGAGTAGCCGACGACCACCGGCTTGTCCAGAACGACGTTGAGCCGGAACGCGCCGCCGCGCACGTCGTGCGAGTCCAGCATTTCCTCGAGGATGACGAAGGTCGCCGACTGCATGATCTCGCCGCTGTTCATCGCGCTCATGAGCCGGGTCGTCGATCGGTCGACGACCTTGCGGAAGGTGAGCGTTCCAGGGACGACTCCTTGCTCGATGTCGCCCGTCGCCGCCGCCGCCGGCGCCGGTGCAGCGGCGCCGGCCCGGCCCGTCGGCTTGGCCGCAGCGGACGCCGGATTGGCCGAATGGTCGGAGACGTCCCAGTCCCACCCGGTGACGTCGATGTCACCGACATGCTGCGCCGCCTCGCCGTACAGCTGCTGACCGTCCGACTCGCCCAGCACCGGCTGTCCCGACGCGTCGAGGATATTGAGAAAGTGGGAAGCGGCGGGCATGTCAGGTGTTCACGCTTGCTCGACGTAGTTGGTCTCGAACCAGGCCTGCCGGTCGCGGAAGTCGCCGGACTTGTCCTTCTTGTAGTAGTACTCGACCGCGAAATTCCGGAACGAGAAACTGACCGTCTCCTTGAGTGTCGACCCGACCTTCTCCTCGCTCACACTCAGCTTGAGGTCGACGATGCGCGCCTTCAGCAGATGGAACACGATGATCGCGTTCTGCTGCTTGGTCGCGTCGTTCTCCTCCAGCTGCTGGTCGACCGTGATGCGCACCTCGCTCAGCACCTTTCCCTCCTTCAGGAGGCGGGCAAAGCGAACTGAGGCCTTGTCGAAGAATTTGCTGACACTGACCGCGTCGAAATCTATGTTGTTGACGACAGCGGTGTTGCTGCGCTTGGGGCCGGTCTGCGGCTTCGCGCTCATCTTGAAGTCGAAGCTGTTGATCTGTACCCGTCCCGCATATTCACCGACGAATGATTCGCCCTCGACCACGTCCGATTCGTCGTCGGAGACCTGGACGCGCAGGAATATCTGGGTTGTCGATTCCATGGCCGAACTTCAGCGTCCTTCCGGAGCCGAGCAGGAAAGGGAATGGGACGCACCAGCGCCCCACCGCGAGCAAGCCCCGGCAGACTTACTGGATCTTGAGGTTCATGTTTTGAACCCCGTCGGTCTCCATCTTGCCAATGTCCCACTCGAAGTTGATCTGGGTGTCGAGACCGCCACCCTTGAGCTTCTGGGGCGCATAGCCGACGGCGATCACCTTGAAGACCATCTCGACATCCTGTGTCACCGACCCGTCTTCCGCGCCCTTGCTCGAGACTTTGGTGATGAAGGCCTCGTCCACGGTGATCCCGAAATACGGCTCGCCCATCCCGTCCTCCGCACCCGTCTGCTTGAGCATCACGATGTGGACCTTCGCGAAGTGCTTGCCCTGGACGATCTTCTTCATGATGACCGGCGAGGCCTTGTCGTAATAGTGTGAAAACGACAGGTTCCCAGGCTGCGGCTTGCCGACTGAGGCGCCCGCGCCTTTCAAAAAGCTGGTGTCGGCCTCGATGTCCCAACTCCAGTCGCTGATCTCGATCCAGCCCTTGTCGCCGCTGTGCGACGTGTGCGTGGATTCGCCTTTTTGGACGCCATCGAACTTGATGAATGCATTACCGGGCATTTGAACTCACTCCTCTGTTGACCAAGTCGCGCAAAACATAGACCACAGACGAGGGCCTGCGACATGCACAGCCCATTTCACTTCAGACCCAACTCAGGCCTTTTCGGTGGGCAGCTTTGAGACGAGCCTCAGCGAGACCGTCAGCCCCTCAAGCTGGTAATGAGGTTTCAGGTAGAAATTGGATTCGTAGTAGCCGGGCGCACCCTCGACTTCCTGGACCGTCACCTCGGCGGCGGCCAGCGGCCGCTGCGCCTTGGTACTCTCGGTCGAGTTCGCGGGATCGCCATCCACGTAGTTCATGATCCACTTGTTCAACCAGCGCTCCATCGCATCGCGCGTCTTGAACGAGCCGACTTTGTCCCGGACCATGCACTTGAGGTAGTGGGCGAACCGGTTGCAGGCGAAGAGGTACGGCAGCCGCGCGGCCAGCGCGGCATTGGCGGTAGCGTCGGGATCGTCGTATTCGGCCGGCTTCTGGAGCGACTGCGCGCCGATGAATGCCGCGAAGTCAGAATTCTTGCGATGGATCATCGCCATGAAGCCGTTCTTGGACAGTTCGGCTTCGCGCCGATCCGAGATCGCGACTTCCGTCGGGCACTTCATGTCCACCCCGCCATCGTCCGTCGGGAACGTGTGCGTCGGCAGGTTCTCGACCGCCCCACCCGACTCGATGCCGCGGATCCTCGAGCACCAGCCCCACATCTTGAAGGACCGGTTAATGTTGGTCGCCATCGCGTAGGCGGCGTTGCACCATGCGTACTTGTCGTGGTCGGCGCCGACGGTATCTTCCTCGAAGTTGAAGGCATCGACCGGGCTCGTCTTCGCCCCGTAAGGCAGGCGGCCGAGGAAGCGTGGCATGCACATCGCGAGGTAGCGCGCGTCATCGCTCTCGCGCAGCGAGCGCCAGGCGGCGTATTCCGGGGTCAGGAAGATCTTCGTCAGGTCGCGCGGGTTGGCGAGTTCGCTCCAGGACTCCATCTGCATCACGCTCGGCGAGGCGCCGGTGATGAAGGGGCAATGCGCCGAGGCCGCGATCTTCGACATTTCTCCGAGCAGTTCGACATCGGGCGGGGAATGGTCGAAATGGTAGTCGCCCACCAGCGCCCCGAAGGGCTCGCCGCCGAACTGTCCGTATTCCTCTTCGTACAGCTTCTTGAACAGCGGAGACTGGTCCCAGGCAGTGCCCTTGTAGCGCTTTAAGGTCTTGCCGAGATCCTGCTTGGAGATCGCCATCACGCGGATCTTCAAGAACTCGTCGGTCTCGGTGTTGTTAACCATGTAGTGCAGGCCGCGCCACGCCGACTCCAGCTTCTGGAACTCGGTGTGGTGGAGGATCGCGTTGACCTGCTCGCTCAGCTTGCGATCGATCGCGGCGATCATCGCCTCGATCGTCTGCACCGTGTCGGTGCCGATCAGCTTGGTGTGCGCCAGCGCTTGGGAGGCCAGCGTCTTCACCGCGGTCTCGACCGCGGAGCGCGCCTCGTCGGACTTCGGCTTGAACTCCTTCTTCAGCAGACTGGCAAACTCGTTGCCTTCCAGCGTGACGCCGGCAAACGACGCACTCGCAACCTGTGGATCCGCCATTGAATTTGCTCCGGGTTCGCAGTGTTCGGCCGCTGGTGGCTATTCAGTCGGCTTGGCCGACGCGCCGAGGGTCTGCAGCAGCGCCGGGTCCTGGAGAACCTTGGAGATCAGCTCCTCGGCGCCGGCCTTGCCGTCCATGTAGGTGACGAGGTTGGCGAGTTGGCCGCGCGCCTCGAGCAACTGCTTGAGCCCATCGACCTTGGCGGCCACGGCGGCCGGCGAGAAGTCGTCCATGTTCTCGAAGGTGAGGTCGACCGCGAGGTTGCCTTCGCCGGTGAGGGTGTTCGGCACCATGAACGCGACGCGGGGCTTCATGGCCTTCATCCGGGTGTCGAAGTTGTCCACATCGAACTCGAGGAACTTCCGGTCGGAAACCGGTGGCAGCGGATCTTCCGGCTTGCCCGCCAGATCGGCCATCACCCCCATGACGAAGGGCAGCTGGACCTTCTTCTCGGCTCCATACAGCTCCACGTCGTACTCGATCTGGACCCGGGGCGCCCTATTCCGGGCGATGAACTTCTGACTACTCCCCATGCTTTTCTCCGTGACTGGGCAGATGCTGACCGACCGTGCGGAACTTGACCTATGTCAAGGCGTGCGCCGCAATGATGCCTCATGCAAGATTTTTTTCATAGCACTTTTAATGCTCACGGCTGACCGAGCCTGGGTCCACCCCCATGATCCGCGCGACGTCCTTCAGCGAATCGGGTGCGAGCTCATCCATCAGCTGCAGGAAATTCATGTCGATGACGCGGCCGGCCCGCCGAAGGAAGAGCTGCGCCGGATTCGTCGGTTCGGTGCGCTCAAGATAGGCGCACACCAAGTCGATTGCGCGCATCGCGTCCTGCCGGCTTTCGACGCTGTGCACACCGGCTGCCGCCCGGCGGGCGGGCGTGCCAACCGAAAGCGGCGGCGCCTGCGCGTCGACTACCGTTTCGGCTCCGGGATCAGAAGCGGGCTCGGCCTCGGAGGCCACGCCGGCGTCTGCTGGAAGCACGCCCCGCACGCCGGTGAGCATCGCTTCCAAGCTCTTCAGGTCGACGACCAGATCGGCGCGGAAGCGTTCGTTCATCAGGGCACGAAGCTGATCGATCGAGGCCAGCGCTGCATCGACCTGCCGGGCCAAGCCGCCCACGAGGTCCCCCGCCTCGGCCAGTTGCCCTTGGATCTGGCCCGGCGTGTTCGCGGCTTCGTCGGGCCGGGCCGTCAACTTCCCCAAGGCCACTTCGACGTCACGCACGCGCAAACCGTTGAGGCGACGGTCGTTCGACAGCCGGGCGTTGCGGACATCGCCGAGCAGGCTGCCGAGCTTGTCCAGACCGCCTATCGCCGAAAGTCGGGCCAGCATGTCGGGATCGTCGGGATCGGGCACCGGATGCAGTTGATCCCAGAAACGGTCCAGCAAGCCGTGCAACAGCGCGAGCGTCGGTGGCAGTGCTTCGATGCCGTCGAGGTTCAAGCTCGCCCGGCCCCACCAGACCGCGACGCGCAGATCCCGGGTGCGTTCGAGCAGGGATTCGGCGAGCTCGCGGACCCGCGCCCATGCAGGAGGTTCGCCGGGACCGAACTGCGACTCGGGCTTGCCAGTGGCTTCCGTCAGTTCGAGCGACTGAGGGTCGTACTCGAGATCTGGACCGCAGGGTTCGGTGCCTTCCAGTGGCAACAGCCAGTGGTCGACCGGGGATGGAACGTCGGAACCATTGACAAGGGCGTCAGGCATCTGGCGAGGCTCTCCAAGCCGGCCGAATATACCATCGCAAACTGCCCGCTTGCGCAGCGCGGGCGCGAGGCGTGGCATAGGAATAACCCGCACCGAGGGACTATGTGCAGGTGGCGCCCTGGCTGCTCGCTACCGGAGCGGCCGCCGCTCTGCTCGAACGCTGCCGCGCGCGTTGCGCTTGTCGGCGTGGGCCGGGCGAGCGACGCGGCGGCGCTGGCTTGCACGGATGGCGGCGGCAACGCGCTCATTGACGCGGCTGCTCACATCGGTCCTCGCGCTTGCACTCGCTACGTCCGCGGTGCGCGCCTGCCGGGGCTCGGTGCGCCGTCACCCGGGTCCGTCGAGCGCGAACCGAGCGGCCGCCGCGGCGCTGGCCCCGCCCGTATTACTCAACTGGTGGCAGTCACGAAGGCTACGTCCTTGAATTGATTGGATCAGGACCCGAAGGTCTTCTACAAGGGCTTCCCTCGGTGGCAAGCAAAACCATCTCTTGACGAATTGCGGCGCGATTCGTCGGTGTTTGAATCACATGGCACCGCGACGTGTTCGGCGAACTGGTCGATTGCAGAGCAAAAACCTTCGTGGCGAGATCGCCCGATCAGTAGTGCAGCCAGGCGGCGATCCCGACGAGCACGCCGACCGCGATGACACCGAACATCATGTTCACCATCCAGCGTCGCTTGGTCAGCAAGGCGATCGCCGCGAGCGCGATCGAGATCTGCATCAGCGTGGTGGCCTGCGCCCAGCGGAGGTGCTGGTCCAATTGCTCGGCACTGCGCTCGTCGGCGGCCTTGGAAGCCGCTTCGAACTTCTCGGCTTCGACCTTGATCGCTTCCTTTTCCTTCTTGTATCTCTCGACGTCGGCCGCGAAACTAGCCTTGAGCGCTTCCGGAACGAGCTCGATCGCGAGCTCGCTGAGGTTCTGCCTGCTGCTCTTGGCCTGGTAGTAATTCCACTGATTGGCAGCCTCGGTCTTCTTGATGGCCGCCTCGTTCTTGAAGAGCCCGGCTTCCGCTTCTGCCAGGCCGCCCATGTACGCGAAAATCGCGCCGACGGTCGCGACGATCGCGGCCACGGCGGCGAGATGGCCAGCCATGCCTTTCCGATCATGCTCGGCGGCATGTTCCAGCTCGTGATCATGCGGACCATGGACATGAAAGCCGTGATTCGACATCTCGATCGCCTCCGTGCGGGACTTTAACGTAATAGGTGACGAAGCGGTAGCCGGCACGTTTGTACACGGTCATGGCCTTCAACCCCGTGCGGTCCCAGGCTGAGAAGAAGGCATCGCCGTCCAGCGCGGCGTCGATTTCAGTCAGCGCCAGCTCGTCAGCGCGCGGCAGCGACTCGCTGCGGCCTGGCCGGCTCGAGCGCACTCGTCACAAGTTGCCGCGCGCCGACATCAAGTGCCGCGGTGGCATCGTCCTGGAATACAGCCTTGGGCTACGCGAGCTCGCGCAGACGCAAGACGAGCGCTTCGCGAACACGCCAACCGGCGCTGGTCAACGCCCATCAGCGCCGGAAGAATCGCCCGACTTGCCTCTGCCGGACGGCACGCCACCCGTCGACGAGGAGGCGCAACACCTTGCGCGCCGGCTCGATGCTGTCGATCGCGGCCCGGGATCGGCGGCTCAGAGACTTCGCGAGTAGCGAAGTCCGCGGCTCACTGGTCAAAGTGTTGGACGAGCCCCGCGGTCGCGGGACTCACTACTGGCAGCCAGGGATCGAACCGCTCTCGGCGAGGCCATGCAAGTCGACGCCAGCTCCCGCGAAATCCACGCCCGGTTCGGCAGCAAGATGCCGCGCGGTATCCTCGCGCGATTCTTTACTCCACGTCCCCGTGGCAGAGTCGAACGCAGCTCGCTCCATGCTTCTATTGCGCCTGCCGACGTAAAATTCTGGTCGGCGAGAGTGATAGGGGTCAGCGACAGGAGGTTCAAAAAATGGCGGGTCACTGGGAAGACGCTGTCAAGTCGGCGATGAAGATACTCGGCGACAAGGGAAAGATTCCCAAGCCCGGTAGCGTGCAGCAGAAGGCGTCCGTGGCCGACAAGAAAGCACTCGACGAATTCAAGAAATCACGCGATGACCTGAAATCCAAGTTGCTGGCTTTGCAAAACGCCGCCGAGTCGCACAAGAACGCGATCTCCCAATTTCAAGACGAGATCGACGCGGATGACTTCGGCTTGAATCTCAAAGACAAGGACGATGCGAAGAAGATCACCGAAGCAAAAAAGCTCCTGTCCGGATTTGTTCAGGTTCAGATTGACGGCTTCGATCAAGCCTTCAAGGACATGAAGGAACTTGACAAGCATCTCATGAGCTTTTCAAACTACAAGAGGTAGGCAACGGACGACGGTCTGCCCCCTATCCCAATCTCGTGGACAACATGTTGGCGGCGAGGCCGACCAAGGAGTGCCGAGGCGTTAGACGCCGATGCCTTTCCTGCTAGCGAGTTTTTTCCAGCGGTCGAGTTCAGCTTTGTTCGGACGAAAGATATCCTGATCGTAGGTCCCCGGGGGCGCCTGCTTCACGGCGGCGTCGAAGTCCCGATTCCAGCGCGCGTGAACAGCGTCGAGTTGCCGCAGACAACTCGAGATTTCATCATGGTCTCTTGTGACGAAATCCTCGTAGCCACCCTTCAGGTCTTCGAGTTTTTGGAACAGATCGTGCTCGGAACTGGCGTAGTCGAGGAAACTGTCTCTCGTGCGCTTGATCCTGTCTGCGGCCGCTTTCTTGTCATCCTCCGCCGAACCGGGTCCTCCGTATTGCCGCGCGGCGTCTTCGAGGGCATTTTTCCGTTTGACGATCGCCGCGAGCATCTCAGCCTTGTACGATGGGTTCGCGAAGTCGTGGCACCCATAGAAGGCCTGGTAGAGCGGTTCGATCTGCGTGCTCAGCATGTGGGCCTGCGCCGCGGCCATCTGAGGCGCGGCCTGTGCGATCGCCGCCAGCGTGGGCTCGAAAGGATCTTCGATCAGCCGTTTGTAGTCGGCCCTCTTGTCTTTCAGGCTGTCGGGGAACTCGAAGCCAGTGCCCATGTCGATGTTGTTGCCACCCCGAATGAAGAGCAGCACCATGTTCATGCGCTCGATGCGGTCGCCGCCGACAAACTGTGCGAGCTGCTCTGCGACGACGTCGGGGGCGCCATTGGAAGCGACGATGGCATCGCCGGCCTTGGCCCAGTCCTTGTTCTCCTGATAGCGATGGGGAGCGCCATTCCAGCGACTGCGATCCGTACAGGCGATCTGCCCGATGCGCTTGAGATCCTTGGTCGTCAGCTTGATGCCGGCCACGTCCTGGGTTTTGCTGTCGTCCTCCTCGGCGCCCCCGGCCGCCGCCGTTAGCGCGCCGGCCACGGGCTTCTTCTTTCCGGCGCCGACCAGTCGACCTACCAGTGGCATCTTGCCCGCCAGCTGACGAGCGGCATTGCCGTAGTCGGTGCCGTCCTTCGTCTGCGCGAGGTCGAGCGATGAGTTCCCCTGATCATCCGACCGGGCCGACGCCTCATCGCTCTGCGAGTCGCCGAGAGAACCGATGGTGCCCCCGGCGCCCGCCGTTCCGACCGTCTCACGGTGCTTTTCGTGGCCCTGACCGTCGACCGTCCTGCTGGTCGCGATGCCCTGATGCGTGCCGATCTCCATGACCTTCTTGCCGCCGACCGTCAGACCGGCGGTCGTCGAGTCGGAGGTCGCTTTACCATCGGTGCGATCGATGACCGTGATCTTTGCCTTGTAGGTGACGACGAACGATTCGTAATCGGCGTCCTTCGAGCACTGGCCGAGGGCAGCGATCACTTTTCCGTCCGGGTCGTCCTTCGGATCGATGACGATCGTGAAACCAAGCGTCGTGCGGACGGTGTGCTTGGTACCGCCGGTCATGCCGATCGGTCCGGGCGCGACCGACGCGTTGCGTGCGCTCTCCTGCGTGTGACCCGCCTTGGCGTCGATGTCGAGCGTTCCTTTGTCGTTGCGCGTCGCTCTCGTCGAATGGTCGCGAGTGTCGCTCTCGCTCGCCTGGAAGCCGATGCCCTTGGCCTGCGCGCTGACGCCGATCTCCCCGGTCGTGGACCCGCCGACCTCGGTCGAATCGCCCGCATGGGTGAGCGCGTCCACCATTTCTTTGGAAAGCGGCTTGCCGCCCGCTTTCCACATCTGCTGCGCGACCGCCCAACCCTGCTTCACCCCGGCGCAGACGATCGTGAGCTCCTTGTAGGTCGCGGGAACGGTTCCGCCGTCTGAAGCGACCTTAAGCGCCGTGACGTAGTCCGCGGCCTCATGCTCGGACAGCATCCGCTTCTCTTCGAGGTAAACCGTTTCGCTGCCCTTGGCCGTGACGCTGAACGAACGATCGGAGCCCTCCTTGGCCTTGCCTGCCGACAGCGTCAGCGACGCGCCCAAGTTGACCTTGATGTAGAGCGGATAGCGCGGCGGCGTGCCGGTCGGATCGCCGATCCTGCATACAATGTTGGCGTTCAGACCGGCCACCGCCCCGGTATTGAAGCCGTTGCCGTTCTTGGTCTTGACGCCGCCTTCGCCGCCGCCGTACGCGCCCAGTCCGTCCTTGCCGGCGATCATGCCGGCAGATCCCTTGCCGCTGCCTGTGGTCGCATGCTCGGCCGCGTCGGTGTCGGTGCGAGAGCCACCGAACGCCAGACCGGCTCTTCCATCGCCACGCTCGGCGCCGATGTTGGCCGTCGTCGCCGTGCCGGACCCGTCGAGATGTGTAGTGGTCGTGGTCTTGCTCTGCGACACGCCATGCGAGCTCGCCTCGACGCTCTTGGCGTGCTCGATCTTCGCCTTGCGCCCGTCGGCAGTCTCGAATTCGTCGGAGGACTTCTCCGTGTGGGAGACATGACCGTCGGTCGAGACGTGCGTGTTGGTCTCCGAACCGACGCGCCTCACACCAGCCTCGCTGTGAGTCTCGTGCGTTTCGGCGTGCGACTGACTCACGCCGTCCACACCGACGTGGCGCTGATCGTGCACCTTGTCGATCACGCCCTTGCCGTTGTCATAGGAGCTGATGGTCGTGGTCGCGTCCTTGTTGAGCGAGCGCTTGTTCGGGTCCAGGCCCTTGACATCGACTTCGACATGCTCTGCCGCGGACCCCTTGGCGCCGCGACGCGCCAGCAAAGCCACCAGCTGCTCTTGCTTCGTCGCCGGGCTGTCGATGGCTTCGAGATCGGCGACTGCCCGGTCGAACGTCTTCTTCGCGTCGGCGGCCTTGGGTTCGAGTTGCTTTTGCAGAGCCTCCAGCTTCGACTTTTCTTCACCCTGAGCCGCGGCGAGACGTTCCTGCAAATTCAGCTGGGCCGCTTGAAGTTGCTTCCACTCAGCAGCCGCCCGCTTACGCTCCTCCTCGATCCGGGCTCGGAGCTTCGCAGCGGCGGCCCGGGCATCGGGTGCCGAATCGTTGCCTCCTGCCGGCGCAGCCGTGGACGACGCGGCCGGTCCCGACGGTCCGGACGCCGGAACTTGCGCCCCCACGAGGCTGGCCAGGTCGGTCAGCCAACTCCTGTGAACCTCGGTCAGTGCGGCCATCGCGAGCTCCTCGGTGATCAGGTCACGTTTCCACGGTGCGCGGCGGTAATCGAACTGCGACCGTTCTGGACCTGTAGGTCGGATCACCGCTGCCGCCCGGAGCGAATTTCCTCCGGCCCAGGCGGGGGACAATTCTGGCACGTCACCAAGCGTGTTTCCAGGCGCCCGCCAGCGGGTTTCCACCCTGTCTCGGCTGTCGCCCACAAGTGTTAGCGTGCGTCGCGATCCACAGGTGGCGCGAGGATTCCCAATGAATACTGCATTCCGGGTTGAAGTCAGCACGGCCGCGGGCGCCGACGCTCGCCGAAGCGTTCGGCGACACGGGATCCCGCTATCGATGCTCCCAACGCTGCTAACGAAGTTCGAGATGGGTTCACCGGGCATACATGGAGGCCCGCGGTTTGCCAGCATTGAGGTCTGTTGGCACACGCAGCCTGCTCGAACCGCGCAGCTCGCGGTTGTGCCAACTCACGGCAGTACGGGGCGAAGATCAATGATGACGAGATTCTGAATCGCCGCAGCGCTCACCTCGACCATGCGCAGGCCAGCGGCTACACGTTGCGGGTGGGAGGCGTCGGCAGGTCGTCGCGGGGCTTGCGCCGACAATGCGGCATCGGCGCCTCGTGGGCGCGCGCAAGGCACGAGCATGCTGGATTGGATTTTCAAGAGGAAGCGCAACCCGCCCAGGCCGGCCCCCACTCTTGCCGAGAAGACGTCACCGCCGGGCTCGGCTCCGTCAGCGACTG
>Ga0182021_10007602_pt1 | contig 12853 bp, 10 predicted proteins | sample 612E3MmetaG_FD_120493 | JGI IMG/M metagenome (GOLD analysis project Ga0182021, IMG submission 120493) | Permafrost microbial communities from Stordalen Mire, Sweden - 612E3M metaG (Illumina Assembly) | ecosystem: Environmental > Terrestrial > Soil > Wetlands > Permafrost | place: Sweden... | reverse complement strand
CCGAAGTTACGGCGCGAGTCAGCCGCGCTCTCGAGCATGTTTGACACTAATACTCTCCCCTGGAAGAGACGTCAGTACAGTGGCGTCCAGCTTCTAGTGTAGCCGTTGGACCCCGCCGGGCGATAGTGGCAGCATCGTCGATACGGTTACGGCCGCGGCTCCCAGCGCCGGAAGATGGTCTGCTCGCGACTCGGGCCGACGGCGATCATCGAAACCGGCACGTCGGCGAGGTCCTCTAAGAAGCCGATGTAGTCGCGGGCACGCTTCGGCAGCGCCTCGAACGTGCGGCACCCGGTGATGTCCGTTCCCCAACCGGGCAGCTCCTCGTAGATCGGCTTGGCGTGATGGAACGCCGTCTGGTGGGCGGGGAGTGTGTTGTAGCGCTTGCCCTCGTAGTCGTAAGCGACGCACACCTTGATCGTGTCGACTGCCGAGAGCACATCGAGTTTCGTGATGACCAGGTCCGTGAGGCCGTTGATCTGCACCGCGTAGCGCGCGATGACGCCGTCGAACCAGCCGCAGCGGCGCTTCCGGCCCGTGGTGGTGCCCCACTCGCCGCCCACCTTCTGTAGCAGCTCGCCCGTCTCGTCGAAGAGCTCGGTGGGGAACGGGCCCGATCCCACGCGTGTGATGTAGGCCTTGGCGATGCCGAGCACCCGGTCGATGTGCTTGGGACCGACGCCGGCTCCCGTGCACGCGCCGCCGGCGGTCGGCGAGCTCGAGGTCACAAACGGGTACGTGCCGTGATCGATGTCGAGCAGCGTACCCTGAGCCCCCTCGAAGAAGACCCACTGGTCCGACTCGAGTGCCGTATTGATGACCTGCGACGTGTCGGCGATGTGGGGGCGGATGCGTTCTGCGTAGCCCAGGTACTCCTCGACGATCTCGTCGACGGTGTACGTGGGCATCTCATAGACCTTCTGGAGGATGTCGTTCTTCTCGAGGAGCGCGGCGGCGACCTTCTTGCGGAAGATGTGCTCGTCGGTGAGGTCCTGTATCCGAAGCCCCAGCCGGGAAGCTTTGTCCATGTACGCCGGCCCGATCCCCCGCCGAGTCGTGCCGATCTCGTTGTCCCCCAGGCGCCTCTCGCTCGCGCCGTCCAGGTCGCGGTGGTACGGCATGATGAGGTGCGCGTTGGTCGAGATCAGCAGCTTGTGGGTCGACAGGCCGTCGGCCTCGAGCATGTCGACTTCCTCGAGCAGCACCTTGGGATCGATCACGACGCCGTTCCCGATGACCGGGGTGATGTGCGGATACATGACGCCCGAGGGGATGAGGTGCAGCTTGAGTGTCCGTCCACCGTGGATGATCGTGTGCCCGGCGTTGTTGCCACCCTGGAAGCGGACGACGTAGTCCATGTCGTCGGCGAGAAGGTCGGTGATCTTGCCCTTGCCTTCGTCGCCCCACTGGGCACCGACGAGGACGATTCCGGCCATGTGAGAACTCCTCGGCTGCTCGGCCCCGCGGACTCGTCTCTGCCGCTCCCGGGCCGGGCACTCCACCTGAGCGGAGCGCGCCGAGATAGTATGCCCTACGCGCCGACAGGAGCCAACCGCAAGAGTCCGGACGGGTCGCAAGAAACCCTCTTGCGCTTCCGTGATGAGTCGTCGTAAGGTTAGTGACCGATAACTACGGTGGCTCAGACAGGATGACTCGATGCTCGGTTCGGCACTCATGGTACAGCGGGAAACGGTGCACGCGTGAACCGGCGAACAATGGCCGTGTTGCTGCTCTTGGTCGTGGTCGCGCTCGCGGGCGTGGCCATCTGGGAGAACCTCTCGTCGAGGATCCCGGCCAACACGCTCGCCCTTGCGGGCGACGTCCACAGCGACGTGCGCACCGTGCAGGCTCCCCAGATCACCTACCCGGTCCCCGACTACACGGTCGGGATCCCGAAGCCGGCCGGCACCATGCCGAGCGCGTCGAGCATGAAGAAGTCACAGCCGCAGCCCTCCCAGCAGCCCACGGTCTCGGGGACGATCGACGCGATCTACGTCCGGCAAGGCGACCACGTGAAGGCCGGGCAGAAGATAGTGCAGCTCGACACCGCGGCGCTTGAGCTCGGCGTGAAGCAGGCCAAGACCGCCGCCGCGAAGGCCCATGCAGACGTCGCGGTGATCGAGAAGTCACTTCAGACCGTCAAGGACAACCAGGACAAGCTGGTCACCGCGCGCGGGAAGCTCGCTACGGCAAGCCAGGCGCTCGTCACGGCAAGCCAGGCGCTGGCGACCGGGAAGCAGCAGCTGGCCACGGCGCAGAGCCAGGCGGTCGCCGGCAAGGCACAGGTGCTCGCGGGAATCGCGCAGATCGAGGCGATCATCAAAGGGCCGCATCCTCCGGGACCGTGGCCGCCGCCCGCTCTGACCTCGAAGCTCGCGCAGCTCCAGGCGACGCTCGCCGGGATCAACGCCGGTCTGGCCGCTCTTCCGGCGGCACAGGCGCAGCTCGTCGCCGGCGAGGCGCAACTCGCCACGGGCAAGGCGCAGATCGCGGCCGGCAAAGCACAGCTCGCCACTGGTGCCTCGGCGCTCCGCAAGGCGCGCAAGCAGCTCGAGAAGGCAGAGGACGTGCTCGGCCATGTTGCAGACGGCCAGGACATCCTCATCGATGTCGCGAAGTACCGCGTCAAGCAGGCGACGCTGTACGCGCCGGTCAGCGGTGTCGTCACGCAGGCTCGGACGGCCGGAACGGTGGCGATGGTGGGCGCACCGCTCGTGCGCATCGTGCCAGACGCCCCCACGCAGATCGACTCGTACCTGGCTCCCGATCAGCTCCCCGGCGTCAGCGTCGGCGCCTCGGCGACCGCGAACTTCGACTCGAACACGAAAGGGCCTCTGCAGGGGCGAGTCACTCAGATCGCGCCGCAGGCCCAGTTCCCGCCGACGAGCTTCCCCACGAGCATCGTGCACATGACCAACACGGTCCAGGTACAGGTAACTCTCGACAACGGCGCCTGGGCTCCCCCCGGAACGCCGGTCGATTTGACCATCGCAACGAACGGCCACTAGGGACGACCGCAGGTAGTCACAGACAGGAGCGTTGAGGACATGGCCAGACGCGTCATCATCATTCTATTGATCGTAGCGGTGGCGGTCGGCGGATACTTCGCCTACCAGCATTACCTCGGGAGCGCGTCCGCGGCCAACAACGTGCTCGGCGGCAGCGGGACGATCGAGACGAACCAGATCGCCATCACACCGCAGACGAGTGGCCGCATCATCGCCGCTCCGCCCAACGCGGGCGTGCCGGTCAAGGTGGGCGAGGTGCTCTACCGCCTCGATCCCGCCACCGCGAAGCTGCAGGTGCAGCAGGCGGAGGCCGGACAGCGTGCTGCCGAGGCGAACTACTCGCACGTCAAGGACGACGACTCCTCGTCGTGGGCGGACAAGCAGACGGCGAAGGCGCAGCTCGACCAGGCCGAAGTCGCGGTCAGTCTCGCGAAGGTGCAGGTGGGCTACGCAACCATCAAGTCGCCGCTCAACGGCACGCTGTCCGACGTCATCGGCAACGTCGGCGAGAATGCGGTGCCGGGCAACAACATGGCCATCATCATCAACCCGTTGGACCTCACGGTCGACGTCTACATCGCCGAGGACCGTATCGGCGACGTGCACGTGGGCCAGGCTGGGACGTTGACCACGGACTCCACAACGAAGCCCTACGACTGCAAGGTCACGTTCATCAGCCCGCAAGCGGCGTTCACGCCGACGGCGATCGAGTCCAAGGACCAGCGCGTCAAGCTCGTGTACCAGGTCACGCTGCACGTCACGAATCCTGACTCGGCGCTCAAGGCCGGCATGCCGGCAGACGTGGTGCTCAAGTGACCCTCTCCACACCTGACACTGAGACCGCTATCGACATCCAAGGGCTCTCCAAGGAGTTCCGCGGGGTCAAGGCAGTCGACGACGTCAGCATGACCGTGCCGCGCGGGGAGGTCTTCGGCCTCGTCGGACCGGACGGCGCTGGCAAGTCGACGCTCATCCGCATGCTCACAACGGTGCTCCTGCCCACATCGGGTGATGCGCTGATCTTCGGCAAGTCCGTGCTGACGGAGCTGCACGAGGTCAAGCCGCGCATCGGCTACATGTCGCAGGCGTTCTCGCTCTACGGCGACCTCACGGTCGCGGAGAACCTCAACTTCTTCGCCGAGTTGCGTGGCGTGCCGCGCGGCGACCTCGCTGCGCGTACCGCGCGTCTGCTCGAGTTCTCCGGCCTGACGGAGTTCGCCAAGCGCCAGGCCCAGTTCCTCTCGGGCGGCATGAAGCAGAAGCTCGCGCTCGCGGCGACGCTCATCTCCGAGCCCGACCTGCTCTTCCTCGACGAGCCCACGACCGGTGTCGACCCGGTGTCGCGCCGCGAGTTCTGGCGCATCATCTCCGACCTGCACCGCCAAGGCATCACGGTCTTCGTGGCGACGCCCTATATGGACGAGGCCGACCGCTGCAACGAGATCGCCTTCATGACGCAGGGCAAGATCATCCTCCGAGACACGCCAACCGGCATGAAGCGGCGCGTTCCCGGACAGGTCATCGAGGTCGCGGTCGACAACTACCGCGAAGCGATGCCCCTCTTGCGCGCACTTCCGTTCGTGAAGAGCGTCGAGGTCTCCGGTGAGCTGCTCCGCATCCTCGTCGCGCTCGACGACGACGAGAAGGCCAGCGAGAGCGAGCTTCGCGGCGCCCTGCAGGGCGCAGGGTTCAAGATCGAGGCGATGCATCCGTCGTCGACCGATCTCGAGATGGCGTTCGCGACGCTCATCCCCAGCGCCGACGAGCCGGTCGACAGCAGCGACGAAGAGATACTCGCGGTGCAGTCATGAGACGCATCTTCGCGATCGCGCGCAAAGAGTTCCTCCACATCATCCGCGACCGGCGGCTTCTCGGCGTCATTCTCATCATGCCGCTCGTCCAGCTCTTCCTGTACTCCTACGCGCTCTCCTTTGACGTCAAGCACCTGCCCACCGCCGCGCTCGACATGGACCACAGCGCACAGAGCCGCCAGTACATCAACGCGCTGGAGCAGTCGAACTACTTCAAGGTCGACCGCGTGCTGAACAACTACTCGGAGGTCGAGGGCGTCTTCCTCAACAACTCCGAGGATGTGGTCGTCGTGGTGAGTAACGGGTTCGGTCGCACGATCTCCGGTGGTCAGCCGGGTCCGATCCAGATGCTCGTCGACGGCTCGGACGCCAACTCGGCACAACTCGCACAGACCTACGGCACAGCTCTGTCCCGGGTCTGGGGCGCTCAGACCACCATCCAGCAGGTCGAAGCGAAGGGCTTCAATGCCGCGAACCAGGTGGGCTTATCGTCGAACCTTCGCACCTGGTACAACCCGGAGGGTCAGTCGGCCGCGTACTTCGTACCGGGCCTGATCGTGGTGCTGGTCACCATGATCACGGTCATCCAGACGGCGAACACGCTCGTGCGCGAGAAAGAGAACGGCACCTACGAACAGCTCATCGTCTCGCCGATCCGAAGAATCGAGCTCATGATCGGCAAGATGACGCCGTGGGCGGGTATCGGCGCACTCGACATCATCATCATCTCACTCGTGGGCGTCCTCGCCTTCCGAATACCGTTCCGGGGCTCGGCGCTGCTGCTCGCTCTCGGCAGCCTGCTTTACGTGGTCTGCAGCCTCGGGCTGGGACTCATCATCTCGGCGAGAGCGACATCGGTCGACACGGCGAACCAGCTTGCGGCACTCGTCAGCTTCCTGCCGACGTTCATGCTGTCCGGCTTCATCTTCCCGCTTTCGAGCTTGCCGATGTTTCTCCAGTTCCTGTCCTACCTCTATCCCGCCCGCTACTTCATGGTGATCACGAGAACGATCTTCCTGAAAGGCGGAGGGATGTCCGTCCTCTGGCCACAGTTCGCCGCGCTGACGATCTTCGCTGTCCTCATCACCGTCTTCGCCGCGTCGCTTTACCGCGAAAGGGCGTGATCGGCGATGTCGTGGCGCAGAATACGCTTCCTCGTCTGGAAAGAGTTCACGCAGATCCGCCGTGACAAGGCGATGCTGCCCATCCTCTTCGTCATGCCGCTTCTCCAGCTGATCCTCTTCGGCTACGTCGTCGGTTCCGACGTGCGCAACCTGAAGCTGGCGGTGCTCGACAACGACCACTCCGTTCAGTCCCAGCGGGTCGTCGACACATTCACCGGCTCCGGCTACTTCACGCTGGTCGCTCAGCCCTCCAACGAGGCCGGCGTCAAGCAGGTCCTCGACGGCAGCCAGGCGATCATCGCGCTCGAGATCCCCAAGGGGTTCGGCTCCGCGATTCAAGCGCGCCAAGCCGAGCAGATCGGCGTCGTCATCGACGGATCGGACAGCCGCACCGGCAACGTCGCGGCCGGCTACGCGCAGGGCATCATCGCCAACCTGAGCAACCAGTTCTACGCGTCACCCTCGGCGAATCCCAACGTCCCGGCGGTGGGTGCCGTTGACGCGCGGCTTCGCATCCTCTACAACCCGACGCTTCGCGCGGTCAACACGATGGTGCCGGCGCTTCTCGCGCTCGTCCTGCTCATGTCGACCCAGAACCTCATGGCCATGGCCATCGTCAAGGAGCGGGAGCGCGGCACGCTCGAGCAGCTGTTCGTCACGCCGATCGGGCGCTCGGACTACCTGTTCGGCAAGCTGATCCCCTACATCGGAATAGCGATGATCCAGGTCCTGATCACCGGCGTCGTCGGCGTCCTGTGGTTCCAGGTGCCGTTCCGCGGATCGCTGCTCGTGCTCTTCCTCGGCCTGATGCTGTTCATGCTCTCGGCGCTGGGTCTCGGCATGATCATCTCGCTCATGTCGCGGACGCGGCAGCAGGCGCAGCAGACCTCGCAGTTCCTCCAGATGCCGTCGATGATGTTGTCGGGCTTCATGTTCCCGATCGCCGCGTTCCCCACGTGGCTCTACTACCTCACGTTCCTCATCCCGCTGCGCTACATCCTCGTGATCGTGCGCTCGAACTTCCTCAAGGGGTCCGGTATGGCCGCCTTGTGGCCGCAGTTCCTCGCCATGGCGTTGTTCTCCATAGGCATCTTCTTCCTCGGCCTGTCGCGCTTCCAGAAGCGCCTCGCCGACTAGCAGAAAGACAGGCTCGATGCCATTTCCCTGGTCCAGAACGCAAGAGAAGAGTCAGCCGGACATGGCGGACGGTAACGCCATCCATGTGACCGGGCTGCGCAAGGTGTTCGGCGAGTTCGTCGCGGTCAACAACATCGACCTGGATGTGAAGAGCGGCGAGATCTTCGGGTTCCTCGGCCCCAACGGGTCGGGCAAGACGACGACGATCCGCATGCTGTGCGGCACGATCGAGCCGGCCGCGGGCACGGCACGCGTCATGGGCTTCGACATCAACGACGAGCCGGAGCGCGTCCGGGAGAACATCGGCTACATGTCGCAGAAGTTCTCGCTCTTCTCCGACCTCACGGTGGACGAGAACCTGAAGTTCTACGCTGGCATCTACGGCCTGTCGGACGAGAAGTTCGCCGAGCGGCGCACCTACATCCTGAAGATGGCCGACCTCGAGGGTCGCGAGAACGAACTCACGAGCAACCTGTCGGTGGGCTGGAAGCAGCGCCTCGCGCTGGGCTGCGCGACCATCCACGAGCCCAAGCTGATCTTCCTGGACGAGCCGACGTCGGGCGTGGACCCCAACGCTCGCCGCCAGTTCTGGGAGCTGCTCTACGACCTGGCAAACCAGGGTGTGACGCTCTTCGTGACAACGCACTACATGGACGAGGCCACACACTGCAACAGACTGGCGTTCATCTACCGCGGCGACATCATCGCGCACGGCACCCCTCAGGAGATCAAGGCCGGGCTTTCCGCCGACACGCTGCTCCAGATCGAGGTCGATGACGGCGAGGCCGCGCTTGCTGCGCTGACAGAGAACCCCGTTGTGCTCGAAGCCTACATGCAGGGCTCGCTCATCAACGTCAACATCGGCGAGAACTCCGTCGAGGAGGCCGACGTGACCGGTTTCCTCGAGAACGCCGGCTTCAAGGTCTACCACTCCCTTCCGGTCGAGCCGACGCTCGAAGACGCGTTCGTGCACCTCGTCGGCCAGCAGGGAGGACGCGCGTGATGGTCTGCGCGGCACGCGGCAACTTCGGACCCCCGCCCAAGCACTACTTCGCCGACTTCGTCGAAGGCCGCCGAGGCGAGATACTCGACGCCGCGCTGGCGGTGTTCGGCGAGAAGGGCTACGAGGCCGGCACCATGCGCGAGATCGCGAGAAGGGTCGGCGTGACGGAGCCGGCCATCTACCGCCACTACGAGAGCAAGGAAGCGATTCTCAGCGACATCGTGGCCACGGCGGGAGATCGGATCGCGGGACAGATGCGGTCGGGGCTCGAGGCGATCGACGGCGAGAACGTCGTGCCGATGCTCCACCAGTTCATCGAGATGCGACGCCGAGGCTTCTCGAAATCGCAGCAGGCTGCGTCCGACGGAGCCGAGGTCACACGCGGACCGGTCGGTCTCGACGGTGGAGCAGGCCAGGTGATGCACGTCCTGTTCCATGCTGCGCCGCACAGCGAGACGTTCACGGCCGCGCTCAGGGAGCACTTCGGCCAGCCGCTCGGGCGTGCGGTACGCGACATGATTCCGCGTGTCGACACCTCCTTCGGCATCAAGCGCTCCTCGGCGGAGCTCGACGCTCGCGTCCGCGTGTTCATCAGCCTGTTCGTCGGCTACTTCAACACGTCAATGCTCTACGACGCGCCGCCCAACGACACCGCGATCGTCGACGCGATCATGGCCATCATGGGCTGGACCGCGCCGACGGCCTGATGCGGGCGGTGTGCTGCGAGTCGGTGCTCGGCGAATTTCGCTGCGGCTCGACTATCATCGAGTCATGAGCGACACCTCCCCACGCAGATCGGGTAGCGAACAGCTGCACCTCGTCCTCGCCTCGCAATCACCGCGCCGGCGGCGCCTGCTGTGCTGGCTCGGCGTGCCGTTCGCCTCGGCATCCGTGGACACGCCCGAATCGCTCGACACCCCCCTCGCCGCGCGACCGGCCGAACTTGCCGCCTCACTCGCCGCCGAGAAGGTCGAGGCCGCACAGGAAGCGGGCCTAGGCGATGGCGCGCTTCTGCTGTGCTTCGACACCATCGTCGTGCTCGACGGGACGGTGCTCGGCAAGCCGGCCGACGTCGACGACGCATGGCGCATGCTACGCGCGCTCTCCGGCCGCACACACGAGGTCGTCACCGGGGTGGCGATGCGCGCGCCGGGGGAGTCGGCACCATCGACGCTGGCGGTGAGCACGCCCGTGCGCATGCGCGAGCTGTGCGACGCCGACATCGAGTCGTGGATGGCGCTCGGCACGTTCCTTGGGTGCGCCGGCGCCTACAACATCGAGGCGCAGGTCGCCGAGGTCGGCCCGGCCGACTGCTACCAGAACGTCGCCGGGCTGCCCCTGTGCCACGTCTACGCGGCGTTCGCCGCCGCAGGGCTGGCTGCCGGCCGGCTCGGCGCGTCGCTCGAGATGCCGATCGCCGCCTGCGACGAGGCGCTCGGACGGCGGTGCCAGCTCGGGCCCGAGGTATGTGGAGGCAGCCCCGACACGCGCGGGAGCGGCGTGGAGCATGCGGCCCGCTAGGGCGAGTTCACCTCCACGAAGCTCGTCACCTTGCCGTCGACGACGGTGACCCAGCCACCCCACGCCGCAAGCGACGCCCGTTTCGAGCCGTCGTCACGGTAAAGGCGAGCGAACTGCTCCGCGTCGAGCGCCGACATCGCGGCGACTCCCCCGGGTGAGACGTCGAGGGCGGCCTCCCCGGGATACCAGACGACGAATGCGGCGTCGTGCGCGGGAGCCACCGCGACGCGCTCGGGTCGCGCGTCGAGCGCAAAGAGCCCCATTTCGGCGGTGCGACCGGCTCGGCGAGCTGCGGCGCTGGCCGCGTCGCCGACGAAGAGCTGCTGTCGGTCGAATACGAGCGTCCCGTCCGGGCGGACGTCGAGAATGCGCGCGGCGAAGGCGCTGGCGGGGCTCGTCTCGGTGGACGGCTCCGGGGGCGAGGAGAGCGAGCCCTCGACGTCGCGCATGGCGTGCGCAAGGCGCAGCGCCTGGTCGCGCCAGGCGTTCGGGTCGGCGGAGGCCGGGGCCGGAGCCGTAGCTGGCGCGGCCGGAGCCGCCGCCACCGGGGCATCGCGCTCCGGTGGCGGCGCGCTCGATGCGCGATGCGAGCAGGCGGTGAGTGCGGGGGCGCACAGCGCCACACAGACTGCGGCTGTCAGATACGTAGCTCGTCCATTTCGGCGTGGTGTCGACATGGCAGCAGTCACCCTTTCTTCTTCGAGAAGAATCGCCCGGCGTGCTGGAACTTCCAAGGGGTTTTGCGCTTCGAGAGCTTGTGGATCGCGGGTCCCCCGTACGTGGGTGAGGACTCGGCGATGTAGGGATCCGGACTGTCCTTCACCACGATCGCCACGTGGTTGTTCGGGGCATCGGACTGCAGGATGTCCCCGATTCTCCACGGTGTCTTCTTCTTGGAGTCGAACGCGCCGTTCGTGGGGTGGGTCGACTGCACCGGGGCGTGGTCGAAGATGCTGCGACTGTTCCAGTTGGTGATCGACGAGCGTGGGAACACTCCGGCGTACGTCATCAGCCAGGTCACGAGGCCCGAGCAGTCCGTATAGCCGGTGGGAGCGCTCTTATAGCCTTGCGTGTGGTTGTCGGGCGCGTAGCCCTTGGCGTGCTGAACGGCGAAGACCGCGCCGAACACGACCCTCTCGCGCGTGTCGTCGTAGAGCGACGCTGACAATGCTCCGGTCCGCAGGGCGACCTTCGAAAGCCCCGCCGGGTCGGTGTTCTGGATCGGGTCGCCCGCGCAGTACTGGTACGGGCTCGCCTCGGCGTCGGCCTTCTGGGGGTCGCGCGAGATGAACGCGGCAACCGCCGGGTCGTAGTAGCGCTGCCCGAGATAGTAGAGTCCCGTCTCGGCGTCCCAGACGTAGCCCGCGTAGCGCAGCGGCTGGCGCGTCGCGATCTCTCGAGCGGCGGCTGCGCCGACAAGCGACGTAGCCGATGTCAGGCAGGTCGTCGGGTTGCCGTACGCGTCGTAGCTGTAGAGCGCGAAGGGCGCGCCTGCCGCATCGAGCAGCTCGCGCACGTCGCCGCGGTCCGTCGTGGCCAGCGAGAACACGACCGGCGCCCCCGAACCGCTTCGGTACGCTCCGGAGTCCTGCCGACCGGTGGCGTCCGCGACGTAGACGATCGCCCAGTTCACGCCCTGCGAGCTCGACGCGGACACCGACGCGAGACGCGTGCCGTCGTAGGCGTAGGTGACGTTCGTGACCGCAGATCCGCTTTCGATCGTAGAGCGCAAGCGCTGGCCCTCAGCGTCGTACAGGTACCGGACGACCCCGACAGGACCCGCGACCGACGCGAGCCTTTCCCCGGCCCACGCGTAATGCGTCTGCTGAGGGCTGGCGGCTGGACCCGAGAAGAGCCGATGCCCGCCGGCGTCGGCCTGGTAGAGCCGCTTGCCCGACGCCGAACTTGCTGACGCCAGACGGCCTGCCGCGTCATACGCAAGGGTCGTCGTGACCCCCGACCGCGAGATCGTGGCCAGCGCTCCGGACCCGGCGAGATAGCTGTAGGCCGTGCTCCGCCCGCCGGTGCTCGCCTGGATCAGGTGCCCCAAGGCGTCGTAGCCGTACTGGTTCTGCTCCGAGGCGCCGGGCGTGTGCAGGGTGAGCATCTCGGCGGTCTTGAGGCCTCCCGAGGCGAACGTGTACTCACCGACGGCGTCGCGCACGAGATGCCCGGCCTCGTCGTACGCCCGGGCGCGGGCGGCCTTCGTGACGGTGCTGCTCGCATCGACGACGCGCCCCGCGCTGTCCGTGGCTGTCGCCGAGCAGTCGACGCGGACTCCCGCGAGCGTCGCGACGGTCGAGCGCAGCAGGCCGGTGCCGTCGATGACCTCGGTCGCCGAGGAGCCGTCCGGCTGCGTGCGGGTCACCGTCGTGGTGCCAGTGCAGCCGTAGGAGTACGTGCGGCGCACCCCGAGCACGTCATCGCGCGTCGACGCCAGACGACCCGCCGAGTCATACACGCTGGTCACGCGGCTGACGTCCGCCCCACCGCAGGCATGGCGCTCGAGCGTGGGCCGTCCGAACTCGTCGAACCGGTGCTCCAGCGCGCTTCCGTCGGCGTTGGTGCGCCCCACCTCTCGTCCGAGCTGATCGTAGGCGCAGCTCGTCACCTGTCCGTTGCAGCGCACGGCAACCGGACGCCCGTCAGCGTCGTACTCCGTGTCAGTGACCGTGCCGTCCGGGTCAACGCGGCGCAGCTCCCAACCGAGCGTGTTGCGCTCGATCGACGACGCCCCCTGCCCACCTGCGCGCGTGCTCACCTCGTTGCCAGCGAGGTCGTAGGCGTGGGTTGTGGTCGTGCCGTCCGCGAGCGCCGTTTCGCTGGTCGTCCGGCCGTCGAGGTCGGTCGCATAGGCCGCGGACGCAACACCGGCGGCTGTGACCTGGCTCTCCTCGGCCAGGTCGCCTGCGGCATCGTAGACGTAGGTGGTGACTCGGCCGTCCGGATCGCTATCCCAGGCCACGCTCCCGTCCGCCGCGTAGCCGAACTCGTCAGCTCGCGACACAGAGCCGGGCGCCGTCTGGGAGACGACGCTTCCGTCCGCGTCGTATCTCATGCCGGCAGACGCGGCCACAGTGGAGGTGTCGGCTCCCTCGGCCCACACACGGCTCACATTGCCGTTCGCATCGAACGCCGTGACACTGACGCCTGGCACGTCACTCGCGTCGGTCTTGGTCTTCCGACCCGCCGCGTCGTAGACGTGAGCGGTGACCGAGACGGTGCTCCCATCGCTCGCCTTCGCGGTCT
>Ga0182021_10007599_pt1 | contig 12854 bp, 10 predicted proteins | sample 612E3MmetaG_FD_120493 | JGI IMG/M metagenome (GOLD analysis project Ga0182021, IMG submission 120493) | Permafrost microbial communities from Stordalen Mire, Sweden - 612E3M metaG (Illumina Assembly) | ecosystem: Environmental > Terrestrial > Soil > Wetlands > Permafrost | place: Sweden... | reverse complement strand
CCAACTGAAAAAGAAGAGGAATTGGATACCATAGAATATCCGGATGAACAGATAAACGTCGAAGATATACCGTTTTAAATAATTACTAAAAATATGAAACAAGATTATTTCTCATCAAATAATATAAAATATATCGACTACAAAGATGTGGAGTTGCTTCGCCGATTCTTGTCGCCAAGCGCTCGCATGATGGCTCGCCGCCGCACGAATGTGACTGCCAAGAACCAGCGCAAGCTTTCAATCGCCATCAAACGCGCCCGCTTTATGGGATTACTTCCATACATAGCAAAATAAATGGCTATTCATCAAAATTCCCACATGTCAGACATGTGGGAATTTTGTATTGCCAAATGCCATCGGGGGGGGGTATAATGGTGTTTATTAAAAGCTTAACTAAAAAATTATGAAAAAATATATTATTTCTGTTCTGGTTGTCGCTGTTGTCTTTCTATCTTATCAGACCCTACACGGTATATTTAGCGGTCAAACTGCTGTAGAGCCGTCAAATCTTGGCGCTTCAGCTACCACTCCTCTGTCTGTCGCTAAATTAATAACCACTCCAACCAAGGACTTAACTCCTCGTATTTCATATTGGTCAGGAAAAGTTAACCAACATGTAGATATTGCAACAAGTACATGGCAGACAGACCCTGATGGATCCTCAGGTTCATCAATAGACAAGCTTGTATATTGCAAGAAGTTTTATCCTTATACGACAAGCGTAGTTGCTTACAAAACAGAAACAATCAACTCTTGGTATGGCTCCGGCAACAAAAACAATTACGCAAGTTCACAAATGTCATATTCTTGCGTGCAGAAAGCATCTACTCCTTCAATAACTGTTCTTTCGCCAAATGGGGGAGAGACATATGTGGCAGGGCAACAGATTACAGTTAAATGGAAAAGTACGAATATTCCAGCAAATACACAATTAACAATTGGTCTTTCGATGTCAGTTTCTAGTGGTGCGCACACAACAAGTACACCAATAATACAAAATACACCTAATGATGGATCTGAATCATTTATCCTAAATAATACAATATTAGATTACTTTGGTAAAACAGACGGATACCCATTTAAAATCTATATTAGTTCTGGCGGACCAGCTGGAGTATTGGATTATTCTGATAATTCATTCACAATAAATCGTAATACTGCGACTCCAGTAGCGTGTACTCTCAATTCCCCAACACTAGTTACATCATCTTCAACATCTGGACAATATGTCGCTACTGGCGATACTGGAGTTACTGATGCCACAAAAGCGACCTATAAATTTAGTAATAGTGGATGTGGAACTGATACAATCAGCGAGCTTAAGTTCTCTGCGACTAATGCAACAAGTGTAAAAGTAAATGGAATATCTGCTCCTGTTACAAATGGTGTGGCATATGTTACTGGTCTTAATTTAGCCGTTCCTAATGGCGGTTCTGGTTTAAATGTAGATGCTTATGTTTCTTATCCAAATGTTGGCATTACTGGTGTTCCTTCAGGTTCAACTTCACAAATTGCTTTAACATATGTTAAATATGTAAGTAATAACATTGCAACTTCAACTACACTAACTTCTCCAGTCTCTGCTCCGACAATGATGCTTGTCAGCTCAAAGCCAATTATTACTGTATCTCAACCAAATTCTGTTTTGAATGTTGGTAGTGGCACAGAAGCCATTGATGTAAATGTTACTGCCGATGTTCGTGGAGATATTAAACTTAATTCATTATTTATAAAATTTTCTACTTCAAATGTTAAGTTAGTTGGCGGTACATCATCTCCTATTATAGTAAAAGATAGTAATGGCACTATCCTTAATACAACCAATTTGCCATTACCAACGATTTCAGGAGATTCAATAATTAATTTTACTAATGGTTATAAAATAGCAGCTGGAGCATCTCAAACGTTTAAAATTTACATTCCTATAGCTTCAGTAAGTGGAACAGGCTCCTCAAGTGCGTATCTATATACCACATTAGGAAATGTATCTAACCTAAGTTGGTCAGATAATACAGGTAAAGTTATGACAGGAAGTAATAATACAACATATTTCTATAATTATCCTACTACTACTTCAGAGATTCATAATTAAATAGTATGCAAAATAAATCAAAATTAAATACGATTCTTTTGATTGTTATTATTGTTCTTCTAGTCATTGGATTAGTTTATATTTTCTTGAATAAAAATTCAAAACAGAAAAATAATGAATTAATTAATCAAAATATAAATACTATTTCCTCTGATGGCAAAGAATATACTTTTATTAATCCAAAATGTGTGATAGCTGGATCGTCAGATAGAAGTGGTACAGTAACTTGGTTTATGGGTATTCGATTTATTGCTGACCAATCTAAAGAGAGTGGAATTTATTTTGATATTAAAAATATTAATAATACAGTCGATAGCTATTTACAAAAAGACATTAATGTTGCTACAAAAGATGTTGTCATAAATAATACATTTGATAGTTATGGCACCAAACCATATAGTGATATATCTGTTGTTTGGAATGATTTAAATAAAACAAATAAAACTTTTTCAGGAAAAGGATATATTGAATTAAAAAACGATATAAAACCGAATGAAGATATGTGTAATCATCTTAAAACTTCTGATCCAGATTATAAAGCATTTTGTCCAACACCAATAATACCAGCTCAGAAAATTTACTTCAGTTGTGATAATGGATTAATTTATCCAAAACCAGCAGGATTAATATATTAGTATCTAAACAAAATCCCCACATGTCTAACATGTGGGGATTTTGTTATCTTAGTTGTAATGACCTTAGTAACTCATCTAACTCTTTTCCCTCTATTTCTCTATACTCGCTGATTGGAAGCTTGCCAAGTTCTATATTCATAATACGAATACGTTTAAGATCTATGACTTTATGATGCAATGCTTCGCACATGCGTCTGATTTGGCGTTTCTTGCCTTCTGTGAGGATGATATGGAAAGTATTTGTGGATTTATTCGCAGGCCCGCCTGCATCGCCTTGCGAAACATGGCGGGCAGGCCAGACCTTGCATTTCTTGCTGATGAATCCATCAAAATGTACACCACTTCCCATAAGCTTGATAAACTTATCTGAAAAGTTTGGTTCTACTTTCACTACATACTCTTTCTCGTGAACATATTTAGGTGAGAGAAGTCTATCTGTCACGCGTCCATCATTTGTCATAAGTATAAGTCCATGCGAATCCTTATCAAGCCGGCCGACAGGAAATACATAATTCTCCCTCCCTCTGCCAAGGGGAGGGCTAGGGAGGGGTCTCGGGAATTTTGTCACAGATAAAATATCCTTGCATCCTAATTCTTTATTAGTAGAAACTCCGATTGCCTTATTGTAAGCATAGTACGCATAGTTATTTTTAAGCGCCTTATTGCTTACCTCAACTTTATCATTCTCTTCCACTTTATCACCTAGAATGGCCTTATGCCCATTGATAATTACAAGTCCCTTTTTTATTAACTCATCTGCGCCGACTCTGGTGGCATAATTATTAAGAGCCAAATATCTATTGATTCTGATTGGGTATGAGATTTTCATGATTATGTTTTAGTTGAAATACATAATATATTCCGGTTAATAATATCAGGCCAAGGACTATGAACAAATAATTAAACGGCAAGAATATAAAAACTAAAGTTGCGATTAGAGGAGCGATAATATAAGCGACAGGATTCATATCTCGGAATACTCCGAGCAAATTGGCATCTTCTTCCTTAATATGAGTGAAGAAATAAATTTCCGATGTTGTTTCTATCAGCGTGGCTCCGGTACGAGTCATGAACAAGACAAGAGCCCATAGGGCAATATCATTGGTTCTTATAAAGAAAATCGAGAATGTTGACGCTGATATTATGAGAAAACCTATCAGCAAAATAATTCTTTTTTTAATGTGATATTTGTCGATTAAAAGCCCGATGGGCAGCCCGAATATGACGAATGGGACAAGCATGATCGTAAATATAATTCCTATTTTATCCCAGCCGAATCCTATATGTTCATACAGATAAATCGGCATATAGACGACCATCCAGGCATAGAAGAATTGCAAGATAAAATTAATAACAGTAATAGAGAGCATGTGCTTGTTAGTTTTTAAGTATCGATACGTTTCAATAAAAGGAGTTTTTTTATAGACCTTGTCGGCAAAATCTCTGACTGAAAAAATCATTCCGATAGCCATGATAACGGTAGCAATAAATGCCACTATATAGATGGCTGTATATCCGCCGTCTTTAGTTATCAAAAGAGCCGTAATGAGCGGGGAGAGCATGTATGCCAAATTTGTAATCATCAGATATAGGCTGTGATTTTTTCCTATTTTCAATGGGTTGCCGAAATGCTCGACGAATATATCAAGGCATAGATATATCAAAGTATTTGTCGTATTGAAAGCTATGAAAGATAATCCTATTATGTACGGATGATGCGAAGTTATAAGTCCGGCAAGAGCCGTCATATTTATCAAAAGAAAAGACAAAATCAGCTTGCGGTTGCCGAAATATTTCAAAATATTTGCGCTTTTCGAAAGCAGTAGCAGCGCGATTATCGCCGATACTGTATACAATAATCCGACATATTTTTCTGAAATAATTTTCGTTAAGAATGTTGAACTGACATATACCGATATGGCTATATGCAATGTAAAAATGAATGACAGCGCGTACATTCTGTTTATTTTGTTTAATTTCATGAATTAAGATTTTTAGACGCTTAATAATACCGGTATGACAAGCGGACGCTTGGCAGTTTTCTGGAAAAGGAATTTTGATATATTGTCTCCCAATGTTGTCTTGATGGAATCAAAATTAATAGGATGCATGCCTGCTGCGCCATCTTCAATTGTTTTCTTTATTATCAATCTAACTTGATGAAGAAGTTCCTGATTTTCTTTCAAATAAATGAATCCTCGTGAAATTATGTCCGGCGATTTGCGCAATTTTCCAGTCGCGGAATCAATCGTGGCGATTAAGACGAACATGCCGTCTTGCGCCAGCATGACTCTGTCGCGGATAACCACATCTTGTTCGTCTCCAATTGAAAACCCGTCTACCATCATCGGCCCTGACGGAGCTTTCTCCTTTCGAAGAATCATTTTTGATCCATTGTCTATTATCTCTATTATGGAGCCATTATCTGGAACAATAATATTTTCCTCCGGCATTCCAAGCGACATGGCAATTTCTTTGTGTTTTACCAGCATTGAATGCCAGCCGTGTATGGGGATGAAAAATTTGGGATGAGTTTTCCTGTGGAGCCATTTAATGTCTTCTTGATCTCCGTGGCCAGTCGCATGAACAGTTGTTTCGCTTGTTCTGTAGCTTATAATTCGCACCCCATGCCTGGTTAAATTATCTTTCAGATGTTGAACGGCAATTTCATTTCCGGGAACAATAGAAGCGGATAATATGATTGTATCTCCCGATTTAATTGTGAATTTCTTATGCGTTTTATTCGCGGCACGATTAAGAGCTGCAAACTCCTCGCCTTGAGCGCCTGTCATCATGACAAGAACTTTATTGGGAGGATATTTATCGGCATCTTCAACAGGGATAAGCGTGCCCTTTTTCGGCTTGAATATTCCAGCTTGTTCGCAGATTTCCATATTTGTTTTTAATGATCTTCCATCAAGCACTACTTTTTTGCCAAGCGATTCTGCTATCTCAACAATTTTCATCAGGCGAGTAATAGATGAAGCGAAAGCTGAAATAATAATGCGGCCAGTTCCTTGCTTTATCAGTTTGCTTAATCCTTCATGCACGCGAATTTCTGGAATAGAAAATCCTTCATTTTCTATATTGGTTGAATCAGTCATAAGTAAAAGAACTTTTTCCTTGTCGAAAAACGCGTACTCCTTCTCTTCTTCCTCCGTGACCTTTCCGTCAATTTGATCAAGCTTGTAGTCCCCGGGAGTCACTATTGATCCGTAAGGCGTCTCAATGACTATGCCCATGGAATCGGGCATTGTGTGCGTTACTCCAAAAAATCTAATGCGAAGATTTCCGGCGTAAATTACAGAATCTTTTTCAACAATATGCGCATTTAGCGCCGGCAGGTGAGGGAATTCTTCCTGTCGTTTTTTCATAACCAATACAGACAGATTTCTGGAATAAAGCGGAGGATTGCCAATGCGGCTCATCACAAGCGGTATTCCGCCAATATGATCAAGATGCCCGTGCGTTACAAGCATCGCTCTTATTTTATCTTTCCGTTCTTCGAGATATGTGGTGTTGGGAATAATATAATCAATACCGGGAGTATCTTCGGTCTTAAATTGCATACCAGCATCGATAACAATAATATCATCACCAATCTCAATGGCAGTCATATTCTTTCCTATTTCTTCAACTCCGCCAAGAGGAATAATTCGAATAACTCCTTTCTCTGGCGGCGGAATTAGGGCTGTTTTTTTCTTATTTACAACGGGAGTATTGCTTGGTGTCGGCGTTTTAATATGGGGACGATGCCCGCCTTTGGAATTTCCATATTGGTAGCTGCCGCGGCTTGTTTTGTTGCCGGTTGTCGAAGTTTTGCCGTGAATGTTTATCCTAGAGCTGTCAATTTTATGAAAAGTCCTAAAACTGCCCGGTTTCCTGTTATGGAAATGATTATTTTTTTGTTTTTGCGATATTGGTGTTATTTCGTTCATAAATTATTTTTGATTCACCCCCTCTGCCTTTGGCATCTCCCCCTTAACAAGGGGGAGGCTGGGTAGGGGTGTGTTATTTGGCGAAGATTTTCCACACATGATCGGTGCTTGCATACCAAGTATAGACCGATACGAAACGATCCGATGGAATAGTCAGCGTGTCGGAAGAGACATGATTAAGATTGCTCGACGTGGCATATAAATATTTGGGCGAATAAATCATCAAGGCCGGCTTATTAATATTAAATTCATTTATCAAATCCATATATTCACTGATGCGTTTTTGATAATCAGGCGTTTTTTGTATTTTTTCCAGTATTCCATCTGCTTTTTTATCGCTATACATGGCAATATTAAGCCCCGGATCCTGTGTTTGCGTTCCATGCCAGAATGAGAATAAATCGGACTCATGATTGACTATCTGTCCGAAGAACAGCGCCTCATAATCCCTTTCCCTGATGAGCTGATTAAGCGGTCCCGTCTCATATATTTTTATATCCACCTCCGCTCCGATTTTCCCCAGCTGTTCTTTAATGAGTTCGGCTGTGTGTTTAAGCTCAGGGCTGTCTCCAGTAGTCAAAGAAAAAGATAATCTCACGCCAGAACCTTTCAACGGCGCCGTTGCCGTTTCAGCGGCAGTTTTTTTGCCGGCCTTATTTGTTTTGGCAACGGCGCCGCCTTTTACGCGAATACCGTCAGCGCCTAAAGTCCAGCCGCCTTTCTCAAGAATATTCTGTGCCTCATCTTGTGCTTGACTATCGTATTTATTATCGGTTTTATCATTAATTATTGTTTCTGGAATCGGATTATAAATTATTGTGCCATATCCATTGAGAACTTGATCTACAATTTCCTGCCTGTCGAGAGCTTTGTCGAAAGCATCAATAACCGCCTTATCGGAAAAAATTTTATTCTTTGAACTATTGAAGAACATCCCGAACATTCTTGGAAGAGTGGCAGTATGGATGGCATAGCCCGCATTCTTTACGCTTTCCGCATTCTCCGGGCTAAGTCCGCTGGCCTGGTCAATGTTATGATCAAGCAGAGCTTTTACGAGGTCTTTTTCATTGGCATAAGAAATTATATTTATATATTTTATATGAGGCGCGCCAAGCGCAAAATTTTTAAAATTTTTTAAATGATATTCATCAGGAATGCCGTCGCTGTTTTTGGATATAGAATCAATCTGATATGGTCCTGTTCCTATCGCCTTTATATTTAAGTTTGAAAGGCCGAATTCCTGAACGCTTACATTCTTCCAAAGATGTTCCGGCAAAATGCCGATAGTCATATTGTCCATGAACGATATATACGGCTGTTTGAGAGTGAAGACAACAGTCCTGTCGTCAATCTTGCTCGCAGTCACGCCTGCCCAGCTCATCTGACGTGGACTTTTTATAAGAGGATCTTGTATTTTTTTAATTGTAAAAATGACATCATCAGCCGTAACTGGCGTGCCGTCTTGAAATCGCGCATTGCCTTTAATAATGAAAGTATAATTGATCTGATCTGCGGAAACTTTATACGATTCCGCTAGATCCGGTATGAATGTGCCATCCGGCATCTTTCTCATAAGTCCGCTGTAGACAAGCGCCGTGAGATCTTTATCCGCATCTGAAAGAGCAAGCACTGGATTTACTATTGTCGGCATGCCGACAATGCCTTCAGTCAAAGATCCTCCATTTGTGGGAATCGTAACCATAAAGGCATTATTAACTCTTGCCAAAATAATAATTACTGAGATTAAGGCCACAACGCTGCTGATTATAAAAATAATCAACTCTTTCCTTGAAAATGCAGCTATTACGCCGCGAACCTCTTCTTTTTTGGGCAAACGAAGCTCTTTTATAAATGATAGAAAATTATGCATAATATGCGCATCAAGCAAATCTTTAGAGATTTATTAATTTAAAACTTTAAACTTAAGTGAATTTTATTTAATCAATATTGCTATAAAAGCCGACACGGCGAAAAGTATGCCAATAACGATTGTCGCGATAAACAGAAATTTATCAAAACCTCGGCGCGTATGATAAAGGCCGCCGCTGTCTCCTCCGCCCAAAACTCCGCCCGCGCCAGCATTTGTCTGCTGCAACAATATTGCAACAACCAAAACGATAGACAGTATTATCTGTATATAAGGCAACATAATAGCAATAATCCTCATACGAATATACTACTATATTGGAAGTAAGAATGCAAATTTTGTGCCAGGGAGAGGACTTGGTCACGAGTATTTTTCTGCTGAAAAATCTCGCGACCCCGCCTCGCGACGCCTCGCTCCGGCTTTCAATTCCTCTAATAAGAGGCACACTCACTTCATTCGTGTGCCGGGGAGAGGACTTGAACCTCCATGAGATAAATCTCGTTGCGTCCTAAGCGCAGTGCGTCTGCCAATTTCGCCACCCCGGCATGTTTATATTTTAACAGAACTTTGAGGCGTGGGCGAGAATCGAACTCGCGCATGGCGGTTTTGCAGACCGCAGCGTTACCACTTCGCCACCACGCCTTAATTTGTTTACTATAACCTACAAACTATAAGCTAGCAACTAATTTTTTAGCAGTTCGTCAATTTTCTGCCGATTTTTTTCTCCCTCGTCTATTTCCACATCAAGGAAGGGAATAGGATTTATTCTCAATTTTTTGGCGATATCTTTGCGCAGCTCGCCAAGATTGCGCTTGATGAATCCATAAGCCGCTTTTTCTTTCTCGCGAGGCAAGACGCTAATCATGATTTTGGCGCGCTTATTGTCCGGTGAAAGAACCACGCGAGTTACGGTAATCATTGATGCCGGTCCGGCTTGGCGCTCTATATATAGCGCCGCCAGCTCGCGTATGCTATTCTTGATTTTTTCATTTCTAAATTCACCCATACAGCGTTATTTGATTGCAATAATAAAGGCCTCAAGAGTATCGCCGGGCGCAATATCTATTTTTGATTCAACAAGAACTCCGCACTCATTGCCTTCTTGTATCTCTTTTGACTTGATCTTATTCATCTGAAGCTCGACTATTCTGCCTTTGCCGATTTCAAAATCGCGCCTGATAATTCTGACCGTGCCGCCCAACGTTATGCGCCCGGTTGTAACCTTGCCGCCCACCACTTGCCTTTCTTTTGTTGCTCCGAATTTTTTCAAAACTTTGAGCGAGCCGGTTACTTCTATCGACTCTACTCTTGGACGGCGTTCCTCAACTATTTCCTTAAGCCAGTCGGTCAGTTTGTATATTATATTGAATATTTGGATATTCACTTTTAATGACTCATTAAGATCACGCGCGCCATTATCCATTTTTATATTAAATCCGACAATAATGCTTTCTTTGTTCACATTTCCCATTTTTATATCCGATTCGCTGATGGCTCCGACTCCGGCGCTTATGATCTTGAATGAAATCTCTTCGCTGTTTAATTTATTTATTTCTTTTTCCAAGGCCTCTATTGTGCCCATCGCGTCGGTCTTGATTATAATAGGTATTATTTTTCCAGTTTGCGATTCATTTGCGCTTGCCGCCTTTTTATCAAGCATTTCTTCTCTTTTATTGCTTGCATAACTCTCGGCTTCTTTTTTTGTGTTAAATGATTCAAATACGCTTCCAACTTCCGGCATGGATTCAAAACCCGAAAGCAGTATAGGCGATGAAAAAGTGGCTTCTTTGATCGGCTTGCCCAAAAAGTTCTCAAAGATGCGAGTATTCACGATTGCTGTTCCGGATACCACGAACATTCCCGATTTCAATGTGCCGTCTTTTATTATGCAAGCGGCTGAAATGCCCCGCTTGGGCTCGCGATTGGCTTCAATAATCACGCCTTTCGCCGGAATCTTCGGATTGCCGGCAAAACCTTGCAAGTCGGCAACCAGTAAAATCATATCAAGGAGCTCATTTATGCCGGTGCCGACTTTTGCCGAAATAGGCACATAAGGTATGTCGCCACCCATGCCTTCGAGATAAATGCCTTCCTCAACCAGATCCATTTTTACCTTTTCAATATTGGCGCTCGGCTTGTCTATTTTATTAATCGCCACTATGTACGGAATTTTGCTTTCAATGATAGTATTGTACGCTTCAATCGTCTGGGCCTTGATGGAGTCCTCAGCCGAGACGACAAGCACCGCTATATCAGCCGCCGAAGCCCCGCGGGCCCGCATCTTTGAGAATGCCTCATGCCCGGGAGTGTCGAGAAATGTTATCATTTTATTTTCTCCCGAATCATTCTTGTGGAGCACTTCATAAGCGCTTATATGCTGGGTGATTCCTCCGGCTTCCGCTCCGACTATGTTTGATTTGCGAATATAATCAAGAAGCGTCGACTTGCCATGATCAACATGGCCCATTATTACTACAACGGGAGGACGAGGCCTATTGTCGGAAGACGTTGCCCCGACATTTTTTTTTGTATTTGATTTATTCATTTTACTTGGATTTATTTAAGACCTCTTTTTCTTCGGCGGACAATTCGAATTCCGACTTGCCTTTTTTTATCGGCTTGGCGAATATGCTCATGCGGTCGCGGGCGTACAAGCTGGACATTATGACTCCGTCTCCTTCATCGTTTAAGAATGCCATGGCAAAGCTTTGATTGCTGCCGGCGTCCGGAAAAGGATTGAACCGCACTGTTTCTATTCGGCGGATTGATTTATCAAGGCGATTATCCACTTCAGATAAATGCTTATCTATTTTTGCCTGGTTGTTTTTTATTTCCGCCATATTTTTGCCGACTTCAAGCAATACTCTTTCCAGATTATGCGCTTTGGTGCCGACAAAGAACTTTTTTAATCGATACTCGATTATCGCGATCCATATTATAAGGATGATTATCATGCCTATGAGCGCATAGAATAAGATAGAAATATTCATAACTTAAAAGAGTATATACCAGTAAAGATATTTTTACAATATGTGATATAGTATTTTATATATTATGAAAATTTTCCGCAGAAAAATTACGTATTTGGATTATGCTTCGGTGGCGCCTATTAATAAGGACGCGTTGAAAATTATGCGCTTATATGAAAGCAAATTTTTTGCTAATCCGGGCGCTATTCATAATGACGGGGTAGAAGCCAGAAATGCCGCAGAAAATGCGCGCCAGGAAATCGCTTCGCTCATTAACGCCCATTCTGATGAAATTATTTTTACCGGCAGCGGGACCGAAAGCGACGCGCTGGCGATTCTTGGCGTAGTTCGCGCTTATAAAAGTGAAAATATTCCGCATATAATTACGACAAATATAGAGCATTCCGCGGTTCTCGAGAATTGCCGGCTTTTAGAAAAAAACAAGGAAGCGGAAGTAACTTATGTGGAGGTTAATAAAAATGGAATTGTGAACCCTAAAGATATAAGAGATGCTTTGAAAGAAAATACAGTTCTCGTGTCAGTCATGTACGCCAATAATGAAATTGGCACGATTGAGCCGTTACAAGAAATTGCCAAGGAAATCAGGCATTTTAGAAAAATTAACTGCGGAGAATGCAAATTTTTAGGGGCTTGTGAGCTCGACGGAGTGAACAGTGAGAAAATTTCTAGCAAGAAATTTTCGTGCCCTAAAAACTTGCATTCTCCGCAGTACCCGCTTTTTCATACTGATGCCTGCCAAGCGATGAATTATTTATATGCGGAAAATATTGAAAAGCTTGGAGTGGATTTATTGTCATTCAATGGTTCTAAAATATACGGGCCAAAAGGCGTGGGCGTGCTTTATAAAAAGCGTGGAATAGAACTTGCTCCGCTTTATGCCGGCGGAGGGCAGGAATTCGGATTTCGTTCCGGCACGGAGAATGTAGCTTCTATTGCCGGATTAGCTGAGGCCTTTAAAAAAACTTGCCTCATAAAAGAGAAAGAATCCGCGCGCTTAATTGCAATCAGGGACTATGGAATTAAAAAACTTTTTGAATTATCGGAAAAATCCGGATATGAAATAATTCTCAATGGCGATAAAATAGAACGCCTGCCGAATAATATAAATATTTCCATCATTGGCATCTCAAGCGAATTGCTTGTCATAGAGCTTGATGCGAAGGGAATCGAGGTCTCCGAGCGAAGCGCCTGCGGAAGTGACAATGACAACGGCTCCCATGTCATCCGCGCTATTCGTAAAAATGAATCTTACCGAAGCAAGGCTTCGGTAAATACAGATTCATTGCGTATTTCTTTAGGGCGACAGACAACAAAGAAAGATATGGATTTTCT
>Ga0182021_10007598_pt1 | contig 12855 bp, 11 predicted proteins | sample 612E3MmetaG_FD_120493 | JGI IMG/M metagenome (GOLD analysis project Ga0182021, IMG submission 120493) | Permafrost microbial communities from Stordalen Mire, Sweden - 612E3M metaG (Illumina Assembly) | ecosystem: Environmental > Terrestrial > Soil > Wetlands > Permafrost | place: Sweden... | reverse complement strand
CTACAGGAATGATCAAAGTAGTTGTGACTAAAAATAAAGAAGAATTATTCAGACTGGCTGAAGAAATTCAATTAGATGAAGTTATAGGTCTTACAGGGATGTTTGATCAAATAATCTTTGCCAATAATCTATATGTACCCGATATTCCTTTGACAAAGGAATTAAAAAAAAGTCCTGAAGAGGGATATTTTGTCGTCATTTCCGATACTGAGCCTGGAAGCAAACTTTTTTTAGAAAAAGAATTTAATAAATTTTTATCATGGATGAATGGAGATATAGGCAATGATAAACAGCGAGAAGTCGCTTCTAAAGTCAAATATGTATTTATAGTAGGGGATTTAGTGGCAGGTGTCGGAATATATCCTGGCCAAGAATTTGATTTGAATATAATTGATATATATGAACAGTATAAAGCGCTCGCTGAGTTGTTAAAAAAAGTTCCTGTACACATTCCTATATTTATTTGTCCCGGCAATCATGACGTAGGAAGAATTTCAGAGCCGCAACCGCCTCTTGTGACGGAATATGCCAAATCCCTGCTCGACCTACCTAATGTGATATCTTTAAGCAATCCTTCGACGGTAAATATCTATGCGCACCCTCAACAAGGATTTGATGGCTTCGATGTGATGCTTTATCACGGACTCTCTTTTGTATATTATTCTGAACATATCCCTCTAATTAGGCGTGCCGGAGGACAGAAGAGACCTGATTTGATAATGAAGTATTTATTACAGCGAAGACACCTTGCCCCAGCACACACGTCTACATTATATATTCCTGATCCGAAAAGAGATCCTTTGGTGATAGATAAGATTCCGGATTTTTTTATATCAGGACACGTTCATAGGGCCATGGTATCTAATTATAAGAATGTTACTTGCATTAATGCATCCTGTTGGACAAGTCAATCCGATGAGCAAGAACGTCGAGGATTGGAAGCACAACCAGCAAGAGCATTCATAGTTGATATGAAGACACGTGAAGTTAAGATAATGAACTTTTTATCAAAAGAAGAGCAAGAGAAAGAAGAACCTCATAAGGAAGAGATGCATAAAGAGGAATCAAACAAGGAAACATCAAACAAAGAAGAATCGCAAAAGACAGAACCGAATAAGGATATCATATCTAAGATTTTAACTCCCGAGGCTAATAATGGTTGAAGCAAGTAAAGATATGCAAAAATATTTTGAAGAATTAGAAAGCGCATGTATGCGCGAGGTTAAGATAGCTACTGCTGCAAGAGCAAAGGGTTATGATTATACTGAAGTTTCAGAAATTTTGTTGGCCAAGAACATGGCTGAACGTGTAATTGGTATAATAGCAGTAATAGCTCCGCAGATTCAGAATACAGGCGCTGTAGCAAGGATAATTGAATTAGAAAAACAGTATGGTGTATTAGATTGGCGTGTAGCGTTTAAAATTGCTGAAGAAGTTGCTCAAGAAAAATTTTGTAAATTTAAAGATACTAAAGAAGCGATGGAGATAGGTATTAAGACAGGATTTGCATACGTCACTAATGGAGTGGTCTCAAGTCCGTTAGAAGGATTCACAACTATAGATATTATGGATAGAATGGATGGTAAAGGCAAGTATTTTTGCATGAATTTTTCTGGTCCTATAAGAAATGCGGGAGGGACAGCTGCCGCTGTTTCCGTTCTAATAGCTGATTATGTCAGGACAAAATTCGGATATGCAACATATGATGCGACAGAATTGGAGATAAAAAGAACGTTTACAGAGATAGAAGATTATCATACAAAGATAAGTCCTAGACAATATTTTCCCAGTCGCGACGAGATTGATTTTTTGATGAAGCATATACCTATACAGATAGGCGCAGAGTCAAGTGAAAAATTCGAGGTATCTAATTATAAAGATCTGCCTAGAGTTCCTACCAATCTTATAAGAAGCGGATTTTGTTTAATATATACTGATTGTATTCCGCTAAAGTCGCCGAAGTTATGGAAACAACTGAAAGTATGGGGTAAAGAGTTTGGTATGCTTGACTGGATGTGGATGGAAGAATATTTAGCTATCCAAAAAATCACAAAATCACAGAAGAAAAAATCAGATGTCAGTACAGGCGCAAAGATATCTCCTGATTATACTTATATCAAAGATTTAGTGGCAGGCAGACCTGTATTAGGTTATCCTTTAAGGAACGGAGGATTTAGATTAAGATACGGTAGAGGAAGAGTTTCAGGATATAGTGCCCAATCGATACATCCTGCTACAATGCATGTGTTGAATGATTATGTGGCGACAGCGACACAACTGAAGGTTGAACGGCCAGGAAAGGCAGCAGCCATGACTGTATGTGATACTATAGACGGTCCTATAGTAAAACTCTACAACGGTAATGTCTTATTTCTGGAAAATGAAGCGATGGCGAAGCTTCATAAAAAAGAGATAAAAGAGATTTTATTTTTAGGAGATATACTTGTTGCATATGGGGATTTCTTCAACAGAAATCATTTACTTGTTCCTTCAGGCTATTGTCAGGAATATTGGATATTAGAGCTGGAGAAGAAAGTATTAGAGAGTTTCTCTAAATATGTGGATGCAGAAGTCAATTCACCAAATCTGGAAAAATTTAATGATTACAGAGATATAGATCTAGAAAAATTTTCAGCACACGTGAGAATACCTAAAGATAGATTAGAAATATTGTTCAAAAGACCTATGAGAACTAAATTAAGTGCGCAGGCAGCGATAGAATTATCTAAAAAGACAGGAGTGCCATTACATCCTCAATATACTTATTTTTGGAAGAGCATAAACATCTATGAGTTTAGAAATTTAATACAATGGCTTGAAAACGCAAATATTGTACACTTCGAAAATCAGAAGGAAGGTCTGATAGAAAAGATAATTCTTCCTAAGAGCGAGGCCAAGAGGGCCTTAGAATTATTAGGTATGCCGCACTTATTTGTCAATAATGAATTTGTAGTTATAGAGAGCGAGGAAGCACAGTCATTATTGGCAACTTTAAACATACATGACATGTTATTGAAAGAAGATGTCGAAGCTATACTAAAACAGGTTAATGATGTTATTGAAAAAAAGAGCAAAGGAGAAGAGGTAAGCGACGATGTATTGACCTTGATAAATACTTTTTCTACATTTATAATACGCGACAAAGGAGGCGTGTTCATAGGTTCTAGGATGGGCAGGCCAGAAAAAGCCAAAATGAGAAAATTAACAGGGCAACCTCACACGTTATTTCCTGTCGGAGAAGAAGGAGGCAAGTTAAGAAGTTTTCAGGCAGCCATAGATGCAGGTAAAATCACTGCACAGTTTCCTATATTTTATTGCAGTAATTGCAAGGCTAAAACTGTTTTTGCAGTATGTGAAGTTTGTGATAAAAAGACAAAGAAATTAGAGTATTGCATGGATTGTAAAAACACAGAATGTACAAACACCACGCACAGAAAAGCGACAAGCGGTGTTACTGAGTTAGATATAAGGACATTATTTCCTCTCTTATTAAAAAGGCTAGATACTAAAATCTATCCTGACATGATTAAAGGAATAAAAGGAACAGTAAATAAAGATCATGTGCCTGAGCATCTGATAAAAGGGATATTACGTGCAAAGCACGGAGTTAATGTCAATAAGGATGGCACAGTGAGATATGATGCATCAGAGATTCCTATAACTCACTTCAAACCAAAAGAGGTCGGCGTAAGTATAGCAAAACTTAGAAAGATAGGATATACTAAAGATACGAAAGGAAGATCTTTAGAGCGTGAAGATCAAATCTTAGAGATTAAACCACAAGATATATTGCTTCCATGTTGTCCGAACAGTCCTGATGAATCCGCTGATGAAGTGTTATTCAGGACTACAAAGTTTATCGATGAATTATTGGAGAAACTTTACGGATTGAAGCCTTACTACAATTTAGAGTCAAAAGAAGATCTTGTCGGACATTTTGTTATTGGCCTTGCACCACACACATCTGCAGGAACATTAGGACGTATTGTAGGTTTTACAAAGACACAAGGATTTTATGCACATCCTATGTACCATGCAGCAATGCGTAGAGATGCCGATGGTGATGAATCTTGTGTATTCTTATTATTGGACGGATTATTAAATTTCTCTAAACAATATCTTTCAGATAAAAGAGGAGCCACGATGGATGCTCCCTTAGTCTTGACCTATGTCTTGAATCCTGCAGAAGTTGATGATATGGTTTTTGATTTAGATATAGGCTGGAAATATCCTTTAGAATTTTATCATGCAGCAGCAGAATATAAGCCAGCGGGTGCTGTTAAGATAAGACAAATGGGTAAATTTATTGGAACTCCGGAACAGTATGAAGGGATGGGTTTTACTCATGATACGGACGATATCAATGCAGGAGTGTTGTGTTCCGAATATAAATTGTTGCCGTCAATGGAAGAAAAATTATTTGGACAGATGGATTTGGCTATGAAGATACGCGCAGTCGATAGTGGAGATGTCGCAAAGTTAGTCATAGAAAAACACTTCATAAGAGATATAAAAGGTAATTTAAGAAAATTCAGCACACAACAGTTTAGGTGCGGGAATTGTAATTCGAAATATCGTAGGCCTCCTCTTGCGGGAAAGTGTCTGAAATGCGGTGGAAAAATCATATTCACAATATCAGAAGGGAGTATTGTCAAATATCTCCAACCGACGATAAGTTTAGGTGAAAAATTTCACATCCCTGCATATCTAACACAATCGATTGAACTTACAAAAAGGCGTGTAGAAGAATATTTCGGTAAAGAAGAAGAAAGACAAGAAGGATTAGGGAAGTGGTTCGGATGAAGACTTTTAGATGGGGTAACGGCGACATGGATTTAAAATTAGATAGGACAGATTTAACGAAGTTGGAATCTTTGTGTGAAAAATCTGTTGTAGCTATTGCAAAGATTGATACGCAATTTCCGAATGATTTTCTAAGAGGAAAATATTTAGAATTAATATATGAACCCGGGAGAGTCGGAAGTTGCGGTGTGGATGGTTCTGAAGTGATTAGAAATATGAAAAAAAACAAAATACCAATATATATTTCGGAAAGAGCTACGTCATATCTAAGAGAGGATGGTGAAGTAACCGGCGCATATCAAAGTCAGAAGATTCGTATAAGATTAATTTCTATATCTTAGATTTAACAGAGTGTTTAGCACCGCATGCCTGGCATCTGATGAATGTAATGACTCCTTCTTTGCTTAACTTAGTGTCTGGTTTTCCGCACTCTTTGCATATTACGAATTCATCGACGTATTGTTGAATCTTTTCATTAATCTTTTGAGAAGGAAGCTTTGTATTGAATACTAATAGTTGCTTTTTGATTTCGCCTCTGGCTGCAGTCTCTCTATTGATATATTTTACTAGATGTTCCGGATTTCTTCTGATAGTGCTTGCAATCTGCAAGAAATTACTTATTACTGTCTTATTACCTTCAAGATGACCTGTGACTTTTGGAACGGTAAATCTTTCTGTAGATACTGCTGTCTCAGGTAATTTACTTTTTCCTCGTTCTAGCATTAGTTCATAATTCATAACTTAGAGAATAATAGTCGCCTTATAAATTTTGTCACGATTAATTTCCTATATAGTTCATAACAAAGTTTATAAATATGTTTCTCGACTAAGGAGAGCAGAGGTTATGTGTTTGTTATATACCTTGTATGAGCGTTTGTTATATATTTATGTATGGTGTAAGCATTATATTATTAGTATTTAGTTGTTTGCTTTCATTTTGAGATTAAGAGGTGTACAGTGGTTTTAGAGAGTATAATAAGTCCTGAGAATGCAGAGAATAAGCCAGCTTTAATGATATTTATAGGATTTTTATATACTACGCTAGCGATGTTCATTAGCTATTATATTTTTGAAGCATACAGCAGTATTTTCATGATATTTCTGGCAACTATCGCTGCAACTCCTATAGTATATAGATTGATGAAGTCAGAAGAGGAGAAAGATTTGACTGATGTGGAAGAAAAGACTCTACTAAAAGAACACTCTAAAGCTCTAAAAGCATTCATATACCTTTTTATTGGAGCAACGTTATGCTTTTCATTTTGGTATGTGGTATTGTCTCCAAATATGGTCAATTCTTTATTTCATTCGCAATCTGCAACAATAAGTTCTATAAATGGTCGTATTGTTGATGTTAGTAGGGATATTACTGGCAATGCCACAAGTCCTGTCAGTGCATTTAGCACAATATTTTTTAATAACATCAAAGTGTTGCTATTCTGTATACTTTTCTCATTCATGTATGGCGCAGGAGCAATATTCATATTGATGTGGAATGCATCCATAGTCGGTGCAGCAATCGGTTCATTCATTAAATCCAGTCTTGCAGCATTGATTCATACTTGCGGTGTGAATGTAGGTACGACGTTTTGTGCAGTATCATCAGGAATATTAAGGTACACAATACATGGCATACCGGAGATATTATCTTATTTTGTGGCGGCACTTGCAGGAGGAATAATAAGTATTGCTGTGATAAATCATGAATTTGACTCGAGAAAATTTGAACACATATTATTAGATAGTGCAGATTTACTTATGCTCGCTATTGGAATACTATTTGTAGCGGCGTTATTAGAGGTGTTTGTGACTCCGGCACTAAGTTTTGATAAAGCCGTATATCATTCTTGTTTAGGATTATTCTCTTGCGGATTGGCATAAAGAATTAAATTTAGAATATTTAGCATATCCTGCATAGATAATTTTAAGCTGTTTATGATAAAATTTATTAAGAAGGTCTGCCTCTTGTTCTTATGTCGATTTGATCTTCATTGACATATACTTTGAGTTTAATATTTGGGGTGGTACCATGAAAATGTTAAGTTTTATGTTAGGTCTTATGATTGTCTTATCTGTATTAGTATTAGGATGTACTGCTAAGACTCCGACAGCCACTTTTACTACTCCACCAAAGACTACTGTGGGTAACGATGTCAATACTCCTGGTGCTCCAGTATCAGATTCCAATACGACTTTAAATACTCTATCTAATGTGATTAGTACAGGGTATTATGGCAAGATACTTGCAGGAAATATCACTCCATATATTGAATTTAACACTGAAGATTATGAGAAAGCGACTGCGGACGGAAAAGTAATTCTATTATATTTCTATTCTGACACTGGGACTCTTTCCCAAGCCGAAGAATATAAAGTATTTAAGGCATTTGATAACATGGGTAGTTCGTACATGATTGGCTTCAAAGTTCATTACGACGATTCTGTTACGACCGTTTCAGAAGCGCAGTTGGCTAAAGATTTTGAAGTAAAAGAAGCACGTACCAAAGTAATATTAAAAAACGGCAAGGTTATGCAGAAAGGCGGTGGCACATGGGATTTAAATGCTTACGCTGCTCAGATGTCTGCATATTTAGACAAATGATTTAGATTAATTTTTTTGCTATCTTATTTATTTTTGATTTATTCTTTTGTATATTTACTTGCCTTATAGAAGTTTTATGTGTCCAGCTTTTGATTCGTAGACTTCTCCACGCATCATCATATCGCTTATTAATTCTTCTCCATTAGCAACTTTAGAGAATCTTATTACGTCTTCAATAGTCGCTCCTTCTCCTTTGTCAAGATCTTTTATGAGTCTAGTCATTTTGTCTTTAGAGCTTAGTGTGCTGACGTTCTCGACTATTTCAGGTTCTAGCGTCTTCTTTTCTATTTTCGGTAAATCAGTCATCTCACGTATTTTTTTGATTAATATAAGTTCTTTTTGACGATAGGCTATCCATCCATTGTCTATGCTCTTGATTATTTCAATTGTAATATATATTGCATTATTGAATTCTCGGGGCCTTCCGATAACAAGAACAAGATTTCCTATATTTAGATTTTCTAATTGTTCTACTCTTTCAAAAACTCTTCCACTTATTTGACCAGAACCATCATCTAATGTTACCCCATTTTCATCTTTTCCTACAATCACAGCAATTATACTTACTCTAGAAAAATCTCCATATTCTGTCATAAGATAATTTGATTCCCAGCCCTGTTTCTTTACAAATACTCCTTTATTTAATGTAGAAATGGTGCATTTGTATGCTGTCTGTCTTTTGATTTCTTGTTCTGCCATTTTTTTCTATGATTAGTTTGTATTACTCGAATCTATAAGATTATATCCTGCTGATAAATCCTGCTCTTGGAGTGAATATTACTCCTTCTTTTTTTAATGCATCGACGATATCTTCAGCCTTTTCAGGATCCATGCCTTTCTCTTTGGCCTTTAATAATACGTCATCTAATGGAATTTGTTTACCTATCAATCCTTCCAATTCTTTGATTATATCTTTGATTACGTGTATGTTGCTTCTTTGTGAAGCCGTCACACCCGTAGTTATCCTATCAATATCTATCTTTCCAGTTTCTGGATCGACACCAATTTCTGAAAGACAGAAGTGCACTAGTTCTATTGCTCGACGAGCATCGCTCTTTAGGACTTTGTTGCTTAATCTGACTCTTGCACTAGCTTCACTAAGTCTTATCAATGCTTCTAGCTGTCTGGCAGAGATAGGGATGGCTTTGTATGCACCTTCTTCTCCGCCGCTATTACGCATTTTTACATAATATTCTTTAATCTCTTCTAGCGCTTCATCCGTAAGTGCAGGATTAAAATTTTGTTTTGCATACGCAATATATTTTTTTAAGAAATCAGTCGCAAGCTCTGCAGTACCGCCTGTAGATTTTTGATGTAAGTGAAGTATGAAATCTGCAGTTTTTTCATCTTTTGCTTTATTTGGAAGATCTCTTATCGGAAACATCAAATCAAATCTGTTGATTAATGTCGACGGTAATTCTATCTGTTTAGGAATAGGTTCATAAGGATCAAATCTTCCTGATTTAGGATTTGCTGCGGCAAGTACTGTTGTTTCTGCGCGGAGTGTTGCAGAAATGTTGGCCTTATTTATACTGATGGTCTGCTGTTCTAATGCTTCGTGCATTGCACTGGTGTCTTCCTTAGTCATCTTATCCAATTCATCTATGCAGCAGATGCCTTTATTTGTCAACACTAATGCTCCTGCTTCTAATGCATAGCCTCTCAAGAAATCATCTTTTACAACAGTTGCAGTAAGTCCTGCTGCACTAGCTCCTTTTCCAGAAACATATCTTGATTTCGGAGCCACTATGCTTATCCTTTTAAGCATCTGACTTTTACCAGAACCCGGATCTCCGATGAGCAGTATGTGTATGTCTCCTCTATTTATTGAACCATCATCTTTCTTTTTTCTTACACCGCCAAATATTTGCAGCATCAAAGCTTCTTTAACCCTCTCGTGACCATATATTGATGGCGCTATGCTCCCAATTATTTTTTTATATACTTTAGGATCTTCAGATAATTCTTTTATCTCTCTTATTTCTTCCGCAGTGATATTTAATTCAGTGAAATCTTCAGCGACAGATTCCACATAGTTTGCTTCAATCATTAGATCAAATCTTGTGAGTTTACCGCCATCTTTTGCAAGTATAGGCACTTCCTTTAATATTCCAGAAACTATGTTCTTACTTCCAGGATTTGTTCGCTTTTCAGACATAGGACTTACTAAATCACCTTTCAGGAATATATCCATGCGTTTTGGTTGTTCGCTTCCTTCAATGTCTTCAGGAGATTCTTCAAGTACTATCTTTTGTGCATCAATCATCTCTTTGTCGAGCAGTCTGAATCGTCCCTTTCTTCCACAACCGCATGTTGTCGGCTCTCTGAATTTAGAATCTAGCTGCAAAACATTTAATGTATTACCACATGATGGACATTCAAATTTTGCGCTGGTCACTTGAGGTCTTACATCTGTTTTTTGTCTGATCATTCCTACTATTTGTATAAATTTTGAAAGATGCGAGCTTCTTATGTCTCTAATCATCACTTCTTGAGATTTTGGAAGATTTCTAAATCTTACTCTGAATTCTTTGGATCCAGGAAAATCGAATTGTTCAATACTTATCTTGCATGCATGCAGTACATCTTCAGGACTTTCAATAAGTTCTTGCGCCAAATCCAGATTAAACTTGCTTAGATCACTGAAATTTACTACTAAGAATTTTTCACCTTTAGATATTGATGCGTGTAATTGTTCACCATACACTACTTCGAAGAATTCATGGAACTTTTCAATTTGCTCCGTAATCTCCATAGTACCCATACGACTTTAAACGTCGTACCCCCACATTGTTTGATAAATTTGAACTATTTTCATTAAAAGGTGTTAAAAAATAAATGCATTAAAATAAAAAATTATAAAATCGAAAACTTTATTGGACTTTTTTCAATACCACTATTAGCTTATCTAACGCAGTTCTCGCCTCTTCTTCACTCTTTGTTCCTGTACATACTACTTTACCATTGCTGAACAATAAGAATGTAGCCTTTGCTTCTATAAGCTTATATACTAATCCAGGGAATTGTTCTGGTTCATATTCTGTGTTTGGAAGTTTCATAGCAAGGCTATTAAGGTTTAATGGCATTCCAATACTACCTGAGGCCACCATGTTTTGAACAGTGATTTTTGGTTTGATTGTTATCTTTATTCCTATCTTTTGTAGGCTTTCGATTATCTTTTGTATTGATTCCTCAACCTTTTGTAAGCTTCTGGCTCCAGTACAAACGATTTTTCCTGAGCTGAATATTAATGCAGATGTCTTTGGTTCCTTTATTCTTATTACTAAACCAGGGAACTGCTCAGGATTATATTCAGTATTACTTAATGTTGCAGCCATCTTTTCTAATGGAATTGTATGTTCTAAAGAGGAACTTACAACAATATTTACTATTTGTAAACTTTTCTCTGTATGTGGTTCATCAACTTTAGCTTTTGCTTTCTTAACGATTTTTTTAGCCATTTCAGTGACCCCCTAATTTTAACAATAATTTTTGTACTTTTTAAGTACTTTATTTATAAAGAGAAATCAACTTTCATTTATAAATGCTGTTGTTTGTGCTCGAAACGGAAATTTTCCGGAATGTTCCAAAGGAAATACAGGTATGTCGTCCCTATACTAGTGACAACCTTCTTTTCCGATGGAACAAGTACAAATCACAAATATTGCGTTTATAGCGCTTAATGTGTCCATCTGTGAGCCCAGTATACTAAAACGGCAGTCGAAATAACCCCTTGAGTGAACATGGAATATTACTAGGAAGTGATACAGTAAAGGTACTGGGAATATGTTACTTTTTGTCTAAAAATCGTATGCTTTTAGATATCCGAAGTTTCCCTTTTTTTCTAACGTCAGTTATGGAGTCTTTTATAACAAATCATTTAACTTCGAACGTCTTTCCTTATTTATGAACCCTATTATCGTCATTGATTTAAAGGAAGCATTAGTAAAGCCGAGACCTTTTATTGAAGCGCACAAACGCTGGTTTAAGCTATTTTCTATTCTCCTGGAAGATGATTCAATAAATGATTGGGCAAAAAAAGAAAATTATTTTGAGGGAGTACATACCGTCATGAGCTTATATCTGAAGGATTCAGAAAAAGAATTCCAGACAATATTTGCACGACAGATGTTTTCTATGGTGCTTGTCGCTGAGATAACTCCTGATGATCTTGTTAAAGACTTTGCTGATTATTTGAGGACGATAAAAGACAGGTATATTCTTGCATTGATAACTACTGTTCCAGAAGATAGTATCGCTCCTCTTCTTAATAAGCTGGGTTGCGGTGACCTTTTTGAGCTGATATATCCTAGTCTGAATAAGAATCACCCTGATAAAAAGACACAATTCATAGATTTTATACAAAACAATGATACTCCTCTATTCTATATTGGTTATGGAGATAAATTACTTGGCGAATTGAAAGATTTGAATATCAATACCATTAGTGTGAATTGGATATCTAAAGGAACATTCAGAGGCGATTATGAAGTGTACTCCGTCGATGAACTGAAACAGATATTATGATAATATGCTTTGTGGATTTGAGATATAATCAACGCGATCGCGTCAAGTATATATAGGGTGTTAAATCGAGCTATTTGTAGCAACATAGTATTATTTATTGCTCGCTAGGTGCTAGTATTTTCTACATAGCCCGCGAAATCATAAACTATATAAAAAAGAGTTCAGAAACTACTTCGTAAAGGTTAAAAATTTATGAAAGGTGATTCTATGGAACTGAAAGGCGTTCAAGTTATAATTTATGATAATAATGGTGAAATGTTTTTCTTGATATTGCGCAGAGTAGAAGGATGGCGCGGATGGGAATTTCCAAAGACCTTGATACATGAAGGAGAGACGGAAGAACAAGCCGTGGCGAGATTGGTAGACAGTCAGGTCGGCATAAGCAAATCTCAACTAGTAAGAAAACTAAATAGTACACAGGCTTTCCAAGACGGCCAAGATACGCATTTATTTCAGATATTCTTAGTAAATGCTTCGATGAATATTCCTGTAAAGAACTATGCTGTCGCAAAGAAACATGATAATTATCTATGGGCGATGCTTGATAGTGTGCAGCATAAATTGACTTGGGAACCAGAAAAGATAGCATTGAAAGAAGCGATAGGTGTCATAAAAGAAGTAGAAGATATGTGATTCTATGAGTAAAGAGATTATTGTTCGAGAAGCGCATATCATAAAAGCGTTTCGAAAACCGACGCTGGTATTTACTGTATTGATGAAAGACTTTATCAAAACGGAAATTAAAGCGTTCATGGATGCTGAAGATATATTTCGTATTACATCTGAAAATTCAGAGATTAGACTAATTTTTCAAAGTCAAGATATTAAAGTATCCTTTTTTACTCAACTTAATTTAACTGATAGCGCACTATTTGAAAAACTAGAAAAAAAACAGATTTTCGTTCAGATTTAATCAATTCGTT
>Ga0182021_10007597_pt1 | contig 12856 bp, 9 predicted proteins | sample 612E3MmetaG_FD_120493 | JGI IMG/M metagenome (GOLD analysis project Ga0182021, IMG submission 120493) | Permafrost microbial communities from Stordalen Mire, Sweden - 612E3M metaG (Illumina Assembly) | ecosystem: Environmental > Terrestrial > Soil > Wetlands > Permafrost | place: Sweden... | reverse complement strand
CAAGATCGAGTGGCAGGAGGGTGCGGACATACTCCCACTCCTCCTCATGCAAAGGCGGGCATTCCATACTTAAATGCTACGCCGAACGTTCAAAAAAGTAAACGTCTTATTTTAACGCCTATGCTGGGTCCGGCGGGTTGGCACGCCCGGAACCGCCCGTACACAGGCGCCCAGCGCCGGTTGCCAACCGGCGCGCAGGATACCATCCTGCCCCACAATCAACGCAGGATGTTCGGTCCCGCGAAAACTAAGTGGCATTGGGCGGAAGTGCCTGCGCTACACGGACGGCGAAAGTCATTGCTATACAAGCACTTGCAAAATGTAAGCGCTTGTACTATATTTGACTGGAATCAGTGCGCGAGCGCCCCTCTTTCGAACGCGCCGGCGCAAGAGGAGCGGTGAAGATGAGTAAGCAGTGTGTGCTTCTGGCTGCCCTGGCCGCGGCCCTCACCTCGACGGCCGCGGCCCAACCGGTGGCCGTCGCGATCGACGCAACAAGCGCCGGGCAGCCCATCTCGAAACTGATCCTGGGCGGGTACTTCGAGCCGGCCACCACCGGGGTCTGGGCCGAGATGCTCTACGACCGCAAATTCCTGCGCGACATCGATTCCCAGCCACCCCCGTCGCCCGCTTTCCCCGGAGCGCGCCGCAATCCCTGGCGGCCCGTCGGAGGCGACGATGTCGTCAAGATGGACACCGGCCGGCCCTGGGTCGGCGAGCATTCGCCGGTAGTCACCCTCGCCGGCACCGCTCCGCGCGGTATCCGCCAGTCGGGACTCGTCTTGCGTGCCGGAACCCGCTACACCGGCCGCGTGGTTCTGTCCGGCGATCCCGCCGCGAAGGTGGAGGTCAGTGTGGCATGGGGGCCGAACCCCGCCGACCGCCAGACCATACCGATCCGCTCGCTCACGGGCGCCTACGCAAAACTCCCGCTGCAATTCATTGCCAGAGGCGATACCCAGGATGGGAGCCTGGAGATCACCGGCACCGGCGCGGGCGCGTTTCACATCGGCGCCGTCTCGCTGATGCCCGCCGATAGCCTCCAGGGCTTTCGCCCGGGCATGATGAAGTACCTCAAGGAACTGGGCATTTCCATCTACCGGTGGCCGGGCGGCAACTTCGTATCCGGCTACGACTGGCGGGATGGAGTAGGCGATGCCGACCAACGGCCGCCCCGCTTCTTCGACCCGCAGCGGCCCGGCATTGAATCCAACGACGTCGGCATCGACGACTTCCTGTTCATGTGCCGCCTGCTCGGAGCCGAGCCCTACATCGCGGTGAACGCCGGATTCGGCGGCGCCCGCGAGGCGGCCGAGGAGGTCGAATACGTCAACGGCTCCATCGACACGCGGATGGGCAAACTACGCGCCGCCAACGGCCATCCGCAACCTTACAACGTGAAGATCTGGGGCGTCGGAAACGAGATGTATGGGCCCTGGCAACTCGGCCACATGTCGCCGAACCAGTACTGGATCAAACACATCTCCTTCGTCAAGGCCATGAAGAAGGTGGATCCGTCCATCAAGCTGATCGCCTCCTCGGCGACCATTGAGGAGATGTCCTGGGGCAACATCGAGGAGGAGCAGTTCCCGCTGGACGAGTGGAACTGGCGGCTCACCGGGAAGGTGCCGTTCGCGTACGGCTCCCACGAAGACTGGGCCGGCGGAATGCTGGCCAACTGCGCCGACTACATCGACTACCTGGGCGAGCACTTCTACGCCCACCCCACCCTCACGGTCGATGCCGCAACCCAGCGTTTTGTGAAGTCCGGCGACCCGCTCGAACTGATTGTCAGGCGGCTCCCCAACCGGCTGGCTTACAAGTTCGAGGCCTGGCAGGAGTATCTCCGCAGGATGCCGTCCCTGAAGAGCCGGGACATCCGGTTCGCCCTCGATGAATTCGGCACGCGAACCCCCGGCAAGATGGGGCCTCCGCCGGGGCCGATGGTGAGCGCCTTATCGAACGCCCTCACCTACCACGAGATGTTCCGTCATTCGGACATGGTCGCCATGGCGGCCTATACGTGGGCGGTTTCCCGCGGAGTGCTGACCGGCAGCACCGGCGACGGAGTGGGCTTCCTTCCCGACGGGCTGGTCATCAAGCTGTTCCGGGACCACCTATCGGAGCGACTTCCGGTGACCGTGAGCGGCCACTCGCCGCAGCGTCCGTTCCCGGGAGTGGTTGGGATCGACACCGCTCAGACGCCCTCCGGCAGCCCCACCTATCCGCTGGACGTTTTTGCCGCGATCCACCCGGACCGAAAGACGCTCACCGTTTCGGTGGTGAATCCTACCGCCTCCGCTCAGGAGTTCGACTTGAGCGTCTCCGGAGTCGAGCTTCGCGGAGCGGGCAAGCTGTGGCGGCTCGCTGCACCCGGCGTGGACGCGACCAACGTGGCGGGCCGGAAGCCGGTCGTCGAAATCGTCGAGTCCGCCATCGGCCAGGCGCCTGCGCGGGTAAGTGTTCCGGCGGTCAGTATCAGCGTGTATGAACTGGAGTTGAGATGAATTGCCGAGCATCTGAAATGTCGAAGAGAATTTTGTTGGTCCTGGTGGCCAGTGCGGCCATATGGGGCGCGGGTGCGCAGACACCTTCCACGGTTCCACAGAGAGTGTCCGCCACGGTGGACGCCAGCAAGGCCGGAGAACCCATCACCAAGTACATCTATGGCCAGTTCATCGAGCATACCCGCGATCTGATCAACCGCAGCATATGGGCCGAGATGCTGGACGACCGGAAGTTCTTCTACGACGTGGATTCCAAGCCCGAAGACTCGGCGTCCCCCAGGGATCCGGCGTTGCCCACGCGGCCGGCGGCGAAGCGGAATCACTGGCGGCCCATCGGGCCCGATAGCGCCGTGACGATGGATCGCGAGCACCCCTACACGGGCGATCAGACTCCCGTCATCAAGCTCGACGGCGCCGAGCCGCGCGGCATCGGGCAGGCGGGCCTGGCGCTGCGCAAGGGCCGGGGCTACACGGGACGTGTGGTGCTGGCCGGCGACCCCGGCGTGAAGGTTACCGTCAGCCTGGTATGGGGGCCCAACCCCGGCGACCGCCAGACGGTGGCGGCGAGCAAGCTGGGGGCCGCCTACGCGAAAGTGCCGGTGAAGTTCACCGCCGGCGGGGACACCGCGGACGGGCGCATCGAGATCGCGGCCACCGGTAAAGGGACCTTCCGCGTGGGGGCAACGTCTCTGATGCGGGCCGACAACGTCAAGGGTTTCCGAACGGATACCACGGGGCTTCTGAAACAACTGAACTCGGGCTTCTATCGCCTGCCAGGCGGCAACTTCCTCTCCAATCACGACTGGCAGGACGCCATCGGCGATATCGACCAGCGGCCCCCCACCTGGGACTACAATTGGAGGTTTTTGCAGCCCAACGACGTGGGCACGGACGAGCTGATGACGCTGTGCGACCTGCTGGGCGTGGAACCCTACATCACCGTGAACGCCGGCTTCGGGGAAGCGCGCTCGGCCGCCAACCTGGTGGAATACGCCAACGGGAGCGTGGATACGCCCTTCGGCAAGCTGCGCGCCGCCAACGGGCATCCGGCGCCCTACAAAGTGAAGTACTGGAACATCGGCAATGAGCCCTACGGGGCCTGGCAGTTGGGGCACATCCCCATAAACCAGTACGTCATCAAGCACAACATGTTCGCCAAGGCCATGCGCAAGAAAGACCCCACCATCACGCTGCTGGCCTCGGGGGCCATGGTAGATGAGATGACCATGAGCGGCGCCGCCCGCCTCTCCACCGGCAAGATCGTGGTCGATATCGGCTCCGAGTTCGACTGGACCGGAGGCCTGCTGGCCAACTCCTGGGGCAATTTCGACGGGCTGACGGAGCACTGGTATGTCTATGAGGGGCAGCGGTTCGACCTGGAGACCGCGCAGAATGCCAAGCCCGGACAGCGCGGGTACCTTCCGGTGGAGGAGTCCATGCTGGACCGGGCACGCCGCGGCGCCAACCGGGTGCGCGACAAGGCGGAGGCCTGGGAGGAGTACGTCAAGCGATTCCCGGCTATCAATGACAAGAAGATTTTCGTCAGCATCGACGAATGGAGCGGCGACCACGCCTCGGGCCTGAAGCAGAATCTGCTGGTGGCCTACGTGTTCCACGAAATGTTCCGGCACACGGAATTCATCAAAATGTCGGCCCAAACAATGGGCATGTCGTGCATCGACTACGACGCCAACGACGCCCAACTGAATAGCCGGGGCCTGCTCTTCAAGATGTACCGGGACCACTTCGGCACGGTGCCGGTGGAAGTCACTGGCAACTCGCCGCAACCCGCGCCCAAGTGGCCGGTGGGCGGGGAGCAGCCCAAGGTGAACGCCGGCAGCCCCACCTTCCCGCTGGACGTTTCGGCGGCCTGGAGCAGCGACCACAAGTTCCTGACGGTAGCCATCGTCAATGCGACGGAATCGGCGCAGGCGCTCGACCTCAGTTTCAAGGGCGTGAATCTCAGCGGCAAAGCCCGTATGTGGCGGATGGCCGGCCCGGACGTCAATGGGGTAGACACGCTAGGGAAGAAGCCCGCGGTGGAGATCGCGGAGGTTTCTGTCAACGCGCCGGGGAACCTCACGTTTCCTCCGGCCAGCATTCAGATACTTGAATTGGAGGCGAAGTAGACGCTATGAACAAGCGCGGACCAGCGAGACAATTCAGCCGCGCGGGCGGCACCGCCTGCGCCACCACAACCAGTCCGGCATCTTCCGAGGTGGGGCAGGCGGCGCCGCCTGCCGCGCCCGCTTGCGGGCGATTCTTCCGCGGCTTCCTAGTGGTCTGCGGCAAGCAGAGTGACGAGTATGCACTTGGCTGTGGGGCAGCCAATCTTGGCTGCAAGCCGGCTTTCAGCCCGCGTCTCCGGCCGCGAAGACTCGCGCACGACGCGAAAGAGCCGCCTGAAAGGCGGCTGCGGGCAGGATTGCCCGCCCCACAAAACAGGCAGAACTTCGGCCGCACTGCACTAGGTGTTCTGGCCGCGCTAGCCCTCAGCGCGAGCGCGCAGCAGTTGAGCATGAACGTGGATGCGAGCAAGACCGGTCCGCCGATCCCCCCGTTCCTCTATGGCCAGTTTACGGAAAACGCCAACAACAACTACTATCACGGCGGGCTTTGGGCGGAGCTGGTGGACGACCGGAAGTTCTTCTACCCGGTGACGTCGGCCACGGAACAGACGCCGCAGACCCCGCTCAACACCCAGCGCGACTCGCGCCGGTGGCGGCCGGTGGGCGGCGACGCGGTGGTGACCATGGACCGCGAGCGGGCGTGGTCGGGCAAGCAGAGTCCGAAGATCGCGCTCGAAGCCGCGGCGCCGCACGGCATCCAGCAGACCGGCCTGGGAGTCAAGAAAGGGACGAAGTACACGGGGCGGATCGTGCTGGCGGCCGATCCCGGCGTCGAGGTGAAAGTGAGCCTGATCTGGGGGCCGGATGCGGGCGGACGGCAGACGGCGCGCCTCGCGGGGATCGGCAACGCCTACCGCAAGTTTCCGCTGAGCTTCACGGGCGGCGCGGATTCGCAAGAGGCCACGCTCGAAATCGTGGCCACCGGGAAAGGGTCGTTCCACGTGGGCGCGGTGTCGCTGATGCCGGCGGACAACTTCCACGGCTGGCGCGCGGACATGCTGGCGGCCTTGAAGGAGATTGGGCCGACCATGATCCGCTGGGGAGGCAATTTCGTTTCGGGCTATGAGTGGCGCGACGGAATCGGCGATCCCGACAAGCGGCCCTCGCGCTACGACTACGCCTGGCGGGCCATGGAGACCAACGATGCGGGCACCGACGAATTCCTGGCTCTCACCGGCTATCTGGGCGCGGAGCCGTACATCACCGTCAACTCCGGGTTCGGCGACGCTAATTCCGCGGCGCAATGGCTGGAATACTGCAATGGAGCGGCCGCCACGCCCATGGGGAAACTGCGGGCGGCCAACGGGCATCCGGCGCCCTACAAGGTGAAATGGTGGAATATCGGCAACGAGATGTACGGGCCGTGGCAGCTCGGGAATATGCAGGTCCGGCAGTACACCATCAAACACAACATGTTCGCGGAGGCCATGCGGCAGGTGGACCCCACCATCAAGATTGTCGGGGTGGGCGTAACGCTGGCTGAGTTGGGCACCTCGGTGGCGGCGCGCACGCTCACCGGGAAATCGGTGGTGGAGTATGGCGGCCCGGCGGATTGGAACGGAGCCATGCTGCGCGACTCGGTGGGCTTCTTCGATGCGCTGACGGAGCACTTCTACCCCAGGGCAAACGCCGCTTTCGACGCGGATAAGGGCGACTTCGTGCCAGTGGAGGATTCGCTGGCGGACCGCGCCCGCCGGCTGCCCAACCGGGTACGGTGCGTGGTGGAGGCCTGGGAGGAGTACCAGAGACGGTTCCCCGCCCTCAAAATGCAATCCATTCCGATTGCGCTCGACGAGTGGCGCCCCGGCAATCCCGGCGTGCAGTCATCGATGTTCACGACGCTCTCCAGCGCCGAGACCCTGCACGAGCTGTTCCGAAATTCGGGCTGGTTCGTCATGTCGGCGTACACGCACCTGACGGGATTGCTGAGTTCCAACCGGACCGACATGAATGTGGCGCCGGTGGGGTTGATGTTCCAGTTGTACCGGCGGCATTTCGGCGCGACTCCGGTCGAGGTGACGGGCAATTCGCCGCGGCGCGACGTGAAAGGGCTGGTGGGCCTGGACAAGCCCAGAACTCCATCGGGCAGCGACACGTATCCGTTGGATGTGGCGGCCGCATTGACCGCGGACGGGAAGGCGCTGACGGTAGCGATCGTCAATCCGACGGAGGAGCCACAGCGGATCGACGTCGGCTTCACGGGCGTGGCGTTGCAGGCGGGTGGAAAGCTGTGGCGCATCGCGGCCGGCGAGTTGAACCCCAGGAACCAGCCGGGGAAGCCGCCGGTGGTGGAGATTGTCGAAACTGCCGTGACCGAGGCGCCGGGCGTGCTGGCGATTCCGAAGCTGAGCATCAGTCTCTACCAGTGGCCGGTGCGGTAGCGCCGGCCCCACGGCGGTAGAATGGCGTTATGTTGAATGCCATCAAGCAGGCGCGCTCGGCGGTTGGAATGTTGAATCCCGATGAAATCGGCCGCCGCGCGCGACGGCCGGTCCGCATCGGCCTGGTGGCCTTGGATAGCGCCGGCTACTCCGCCATGGAAGACTTCCTGGCACCGGCGGCCACGCCGGGCGAATCGCGACTGACGCTTCTGGAGCGGGTGCATCGCGCCGGCGACCCCGGTGCGCCCGGCAAAGTGGACCTGGTCCTGTACCAGCAGGGAATCTCCTGCCCGGAAGACGCCTACCTCCTCAGCTTCGACGACCCCGCGGCCACCGTCGCGGAGATTTTGCGCGATCACCAAGATCTGGATCTGGCCCTGGCGCGCCAGTTTGCGCCATTCCGGAAGACGGTGGTGGAGCGCATCATCCACGCGGTGTCGAAGGAGAACGCGGTGTTCGCCGTGGCCACGGCACTGCCTAACCTGGTGCCGAACCTGGGCGAGATCCCCTGGGCGGTCGGCGAATTCGCCTCCGATACGGCCTTCCTGACGGCCAATCAGGTGCGCATGGCCTTCCTGATCGCCGCGGCGTGCGGCAAGGAAACCGGGTATTCGCAGCGGGCCGCCGAGATCCTCTCCATCGTGGCCGGCGCGTTCGGATGGCGCACCCTGGCACGCGAACTGGCGGGCAAAATCCCATTTGGCGGCGGCATCATTCCCAAGGGCGCTATCGCTTACGCCGGGACCTTCGCCGTGGGCAAGGGGTTGGAGCATTATTACCACGCCGGCGAGGCTTACACCCGTGCGCAACGTGAGGAAGTGTACCAGGTGGCTTTGGGGCGCGGGAAGGCCATCGCGGAAGCGGTCAGAGGCAAGCTGTAAACTAAATTCCGCTACGGCGCGTCGTACAATATGGGTAGAAAAATCCGATAAGGGGAGAGTTATGCGTCTGATACATCTTGCAATTGCGTTGGTCCTGGCAACCGCCGGCTTCGCCGACACCGTCACGCTCAGGAACGGCCGGGTGATTCATGGCACATACCTGGGTGGTACGGCCCGGCAGTTGAGGGTGGATACCGGAGACCGGATCGAGAATCTGGACGTAGGGGATGTGGTTCGCATCGAGTTCGGCGATTACGCGCCACCCGCGCCCGCCCGCGACGCATCGTCCGAGGAGCGGCCACGGCTGCGGCGCGTGCAGCCCGATTCGCAGCCCACCATCTTGCGGCCCGATAACGATCCTCCGCCTGCGCCGACAGCCGCGCGGCGCGATTCGATTGAGCTTCCAGCCGGCACCAACCTGGTGGTGCGGATGATCGACGGCGTGGATTCGGAAGTCAACCGCGTGGGGCAGACCTTCGCCGCCAGCATGGACGAACCGGTGCTCTTGAATGGCGAGACCGTCATCCCGCGCGGCGCGGACGCGGTGGTCAAGCTGGTGGATGCCAAGGAATCCGGCAAGCTGGCCGGTCGCGCGGAGCTGACCCTCGACTTGTTGTCGGTGAAAGTGGACGGCCGGATGGTGGATATCAACACGCAGAGCGTTACGCGGGAGAGCGCTTCGCGCGGCCAGCGCACCGCCAAAGTGGCCGGCGGGGGTGCGGTATTGGGCGCCATCATCGGCGGCATCGCGGGCGGCGGCAAGGGCGCGGTGATCGGCGCGGGCGCCGGCGGCGCGGCCGGGGTCGGAGCGGAAGAAATCACCAAGGGCCAGCGCGTGAAAGTTCCGTCGGAGACCCGCTTGACTTTCGTTTTGGATACTTCGATTCGCATATGACCAAACGTCTGGGGGCTGCCTTGCTGCTTTCCGGCATCGGACTGGCGGCGCAGGACCTCGTCGAGGGCCACCCCGGCAGCCCGGTGCGCGTGATTATCTATGAGGATCTGCAATGCCCGGATTGCGCCGACTTCCGGGTGATGCTGGAGCAGAAGATCCTGCCAAAATACGGCGGCCGGGTGGAATTCCTGCACCGCGATTTTCCGCTCGCCAAACACGCCTGGGCGCGGCGCGCGGCCATTGCGGCGCGCTTCTTCACCGAGCAGGACGCCAAGCTCGGCTTGGAATACCGGCGCCACACCATGGCGACCCAGGCCGCCACCACCGCGGACAACTTCAAGGACCGGTTGGCGGAGTTCGCGCGCCAGCACAGCCTCAAGCCCGAGGAAGCGCTGGCGGCGCTGGACAATCCCCGCTACGCCGAGCTGGTGGAGAAGGACTACCAGGAAGGCGTGGGCCGCGGGATCGTCCACACGCCCACCGCGTTGGTGAACGGCGCGCCGTTTATAGAGATCTTCACGTTCGAGGAAATCTCGAAAGGAATCGACGACGCTCTTGCCCAAGCCAAATAGCATCGTGACGGGCGCCAGCCGCGGTATCGGCCGCGCCATCGCCACGGAGCTGGCTAAGACGCACAACGTGATTGGGACCTACCGCGGCCGCCGCGACGCCGCCGAATTGCTGCGCGCCGAAACCGGGTGCGAGATTTTCCAGTGCGACATGGCGTCGCGCGCGGACCGCGCGGCGCTGATCGCTTTCGCGCGCGAGCGCTTCCAAACCCTCCACCTGCTGGTGAACAATGCGGGCATGGCGCCGCGCGAGCGCCGCGACATCCTGGAAGCCACCGAGGAGAGCTTCGACGAGCTGATGGCCGTCAATCTGAGAGGCCCGTACTTTCTGACCCAGCAAGCCGCCCGCTGGATGGCGGAGCGCGGCGAGGGCCGCATCGTATTCGTGACCTCGATCTCCTCCTACGCGCCGTCGGCGAGTCGTGCCGAGTACTGCATATCGAAGGCGGGCCTGAGCATGTTGGTAGCGCTCTACGCGCAGCGCCTGGCGGAATTCGGGGTAAAGGTGTTCGAGATCCGGCCGGGAATCATTCGCACCGACATGATCGCTCCGGTGGAACAGGCCTACGAAGAGAAGATCGCCGCGGGCCTGTTGCCGCAGGGCCGCATGGGCGAAGGCAGCGACGTAGCGAAGGCGGTGAGGGCGATAGCCGACGGCCTGCTGGATTACTCGACGGGCCAGATCCTGAACGTGGACGGCGGGTTCAGTTTGCGGAGCTTGTAGGTGGTCCGCGGAGTGAATTCGCAATACAACTAGGCCTTTAGGGGCCACGCAAGAATAACTGCATGATTCCGGGTGTCACTCAATCAATGAGTTGCACCATCTCCCTGTTGAGTCGCGGGTTTCATATTCTGCCGACAGCCTATAAACAAAGTTGTTCGATCCTCCCCAGGGCTGCTTCGCCAGAGAATTGCAGCAACTCCTGCACGTCGAAGTGAAGGATGCACTGCTGCAGTTGGTCGGGCAGCGTCGCGTTGCCCGCCAGCAGGTCACCGGATTGTTTCTGTACTGTTCCCAAGATGCGGCATTGCGCCGGCGCCACGTGCTGGCACGACAGGCTCTCGCTGTTCCTGTTTCCGACGATGTTTTTAGGATAAGCTGCCAAGAGGCGCAAAGTGAGATTGGGCCAAGATTTGAAACGTGGCTCGATCACTCCCTGATTGAGGGCATCGCGCAGTGGCGGCGCACTCTCGTGTAGGCGTTCGTCGGCTTCGCCCAGTTCTATGCCCGGCGAACAATCCGCCCTCCTCCGGCCACTACGCGGCCGGCGTCGACAGTCAGTGCGACCCGTTACGCGCGCTCCTGGCCGGACAAGGCCAAGAATCCAATCACCAGCAGAAAACCGACTTCTCCGACACGCATGTGTCTACCGCTCTTGACACGAACCTCGCCATGATGTCCGCGCCCTGCGTCACCACCCCAACGCGCGCCGACCGGCCATGCCTCGCAAAGGCGGTGCACAACGCTTCCGGGAAGCTGGTGGTGGCGGAGATGCCGATTTTGGCGGCTTCCGAGTGAGGAATTCCATCCGAGACCAGGATGATACTCACCCGCCGGCGCGTACGTTCGAACGCCAGGTAGGTTGCCGCCGCTACCTCATCGGCCACTTTTCCCTGCGCGACCAGCGCCAGTACTTCTTCCGCGCTGGCGGTGCCGAAATCCACCAGTTGGGTGTGATCGGGCGCGATTCCTTCGGGCGCGGGTATGAGGAGAATGAGAGTGCCGCCGTCCTTGACCACCATCCCGCAGTTGTTGACCGGTTTGAAGCCTTGCCATAAGTCGCGGTCGGCGGGATGCGAGCTGGCCACCACGATGTCGGGCCGTTCTTCGAGCTCCATGATATAGATCGGACGGGCCACCTCGATGCCCGCGCGATGGGCCTTGACCACGTCTCCCGCCACCACCGCGGCCACTTGCCCGGATGCGCCCAGCACCACGTTCACGATGAACTTGATCCCGGACTTGATGGCGATCGCTTCCATCTCCTGGCGGACCGGGTTGTTCACCTCGCCCAAAATCTCATAAACCCGCGGGCCGGCGATGAGGTGGGTCCTGCCCGTGGTTACGGCGCTGGTGACTCCCGGCTGCACCATCTTCGCCCCGCCCGCCCAACCGGCGTACATGTGCGGGATGATGTTGCCCACCGCGATGCTGACTTCGCTCTCCAGATACTGCCGGCTGACGTGGATGGGGATGCCCAGCGGCGTGACACCCAGGTCGACAAAATCTTCCGGCCTCTGGGACAGATTCCCTACGGCCACGCGGTTGAAAACCGACTCGCCGACGCGGGCCATCAGTTCATCCCGATTCAAGCGGCGGTGCGTGCCCAGCGCGACCATGATCGAAATGTCGCCATCGGCCACTCCCGCGGCGTTGAGCTCGTCCAGCAGGATGGGCAGGATCAGAGCTTGCGGTGTGCTGCGCGTGCCGTCGTCGACCAGGATGAGAGTCTTCTTCCCGTGCTTGACAACCAACTCACGGAGCGAAGGCGAACCAATCGGATTCCGTATGGCCGACCGCACAGCCTCTCTCAAGTCGGCGACCGGAGGCGCGTCTTTCGGCCCCGCGACCCACGCCAGGTTCTCCTCGGGAACCGCTATGGTTCTGGTTTCGTGCCCATAAGGGAGGGTGATCTGCCGGTTCATAGAAGCTCCCGCAGCCGGGCAAAGCAGGTGGAACCGCTGTTATACACCGGCACTCGCGTGTCGTTCAAATGCGGCGCCAGGGCGGACATGGACAACTGCGCCATGACGATGACGTCCACCTTCCCCGACAGCTTGTCGATCTCTTCCAGGAGCATGGCATTGTGGGTCGCGGCGTCTCCCTTCTGGATCGCCTTGAATGCCTCTTCCCGCAGGACAGTGGTGATTTCCACGGGCTTCTTCTGCTCGGCAGCCACAATGCGAAGCAGCCGCTCCGACGAAGGCACCGTGGTGGCCAGCGTCGCCAGCATACCGACTCGTGTGCCTTGGTGGACCGCCAGTTCCATCATGGGCCGGTCGATCTGCATGATGGGGATGTCGATCATCGGGCGGGCCAACTCAGCCGCGTAGTTGAACGTGGAGCAGGCCAGCAGAATCATGTCGGCCCCCGCTTCCTCCAGGTTGTGCGCGTACTGGGCGAACTTGAAGTAGTTGCGCTTGGGAATCACGCCGACGCCCGCGCCGATGTTGTCGCGCTGAATGGTATCGTCGCAGAAATGCATCACCGAGACTTCCGGAAGGTACTGCTCGATGAAGGGCTCGATGGCGCGGATGGTGAGGTTCACCGCGTGGATGATCCCCAGGGTTTTTGGCTGGTTCATGAAGGTGTCCTTACTTCAACATTATCCGATCTTGTAGCCTGGGCAAGCTAGTGCAGTGCGGCCGAGGTTTTGCCTGTTTTGTGGGGCGGGCAATCCTGCCCGCAGCCGCCTTCTAAGGAACTCCTTCCGCGACCCTTTGATTTCAGGTGCTTACGCGGCAGGCTTTTCTTCTCTGCCACGACGCCTCAT
>Ga0182021_10007596_pt1 | contig 12856 bp, 10 predicted proteins | sample 612E3MmetaG_FD_120493 | JGI IMG/M metagenome (GOLD analysis project Ga0182021, IMG submission 120493) | Permafrost microbial communities from Stordalen Mire, Sweden - 612E3M metaG (Illumina Assembly) | ecosystem: Environmental > Terrestrial > Soil > Wetlands > Permafrost | place: Sweden... | reverse complement strand
GTGCACATCAATACGGATGCGGTGCGCGCTACATATGGGCCCTCGCCGGAAGACTCGATGAAGAAGGTCATCGAGTATATCGGGGAGGGCCGCTTGCTCGGCTTGGGGGATTGGATCGCAAAGGTGAGCGCTTGAGGCGAGCTACCCAGGCCGCCGCCGCTTCACACTCGCCGCGATCTTCCGAACGGCTGGCCTAGGATTAGCCCGCACGTCCGACTCCCAGAAGCGCAGAACCAACCAGCCAGCGTCCCGGAGCTGCTGGGTAACCTCGGCGTCACGCTGCACTCGCCCACGGAACTTGGCCCGCCAATACTCACGAGCTCGGACAGGGAGTCGCCGTAGCCGCTTCTCCAGGATCGCGCCACGGCCCTCAACCAGCTCACGCGCATGCCAGTAGTCCCCGTCTAGGAATACCGCGACCCTGCTCGCCTGGAAGACAATGTCCGGCCGCCCAAGCACGTTGCTGCGGTACTTCCGGTACCTCAGCCCGAGCGCGTGCAAAGCCCGCCGGAGCTGTGCTTCGGTCCTGTTCTCCCAAGACCGGATCGCGGACATGTTCCTGCGAACCTCGTCCCGCGGCTTCGGACGGTAGGCCAGCCTCTTCGCCAATGTGCCTCCACAGCTCTCGCGCCCGTGTGTCAGGGCCCGCGTGTTCAAGATGCCCGCGCCACCACTCTTCGCTGTACATGAGCGAGGACTTGTTCCGCGCAGTAATCGGGGTCAGCTAGAATGTCTCTGTCCCAGATGCGAAGCACCAGCAAACCAAGTCGGCGCAGAGCGACGTCATTGCGGCGATCTCTGGCCTTGTTTGCCCGGATCTTGGACAGCCAGAATCGCCGATTCACCTTCAGCTCTCTGCTTAAGCGACGGATGTGCCGACCATGCCAGAACTCGCCGTCTACGAACACCGCGACCTTCGCTCGAGAGAAGAGGATATCTGGATGGCCAGGAAGAGAAGCGTGGATCCGATACCTGAAGCCCCGTCCATACAACGCCCGTCGAAGCACGAGTTCCGGCAACGTGTTCTTCGCTCTGATCCGCGACATGTTGTAGGAAACCAACCAGCGATCGCGCCTCACAGTTGACGCAACAACGACGTACCGAGTGCGCGTGCAAGCTCCACTGGTACGGCATTGCCAATCTGACTGGCAACGGCCCGCTTGTTGCCTACGAACCGACAGCTGCGAGGGAATGTTTGAAGAAGTGCCGCCTCCAGGAGAGAGATAGCCCGATCCTGCTCTGGGTGGCCGAATCTGCCATTCGAAAGGCTATCGCACCGGGTCGTCAGAGTTGGAGCTGGGCCATCCCACCGCATGCGCCCGTAGACGTCATAGAATCCACCAGATCTCAGGTGACAGGGCGGTTTGAGCCTACGTGGCACGTCACGAAGGTCGCCGCCGTCGTGAGGCGTCTGCCTAATGCGCTGAACGTTCCGTGGAGAAAGGCCCGAGGATCTGTGTAACGGCAGTCCACGCGCAGCATCCCCCGCCTTGATCCTCGGAAGCGCAGCAATGGTGTCGCGTACTGTGCGCGGCCGGACACCGTTGCGTGCGGGGAGCGCAACCGCTCTGCCTCTTCCTCTAACCGCGAACAGCACCATACGCCGGCGGGTCTGGGGAACACCGAAGTGCTTCGCGTCGAGGTTGCTGGAGCAATGGGAGTATCCGGCTTGATCGAGTTGGCTGCAGAACATGTTCAGAACGCTCCCTCTCTTATCAGTCGAGATCTGAGGGACATTCTCGACAATGACACCATCCGGCTTGAGAGCGCGGATAAGACGCATTACGCTGAGAAGGAGATCCCTCTCCCGGCGTCTACTCTTCTTTCCCCTACGAATCTTCGAGAAGGGTTGACACGGTGCGCATACAGCTAGGACCAGTCGGCTGCCGCGCGGCACGTACGACCGAAGCTTGTGTGCCTGCACGGCCCTGACGTCCTCTCGAATAACCGGCGCTCCGACATTCGCGCTGTACGAGGCGGCGGCCAATGGGTCGATTTCGATGCCGCAGACCACCCTCATGCCGGCCTTCCGCAGGCCTAGGCTCATACCCCCCGCGCCGCAGAAGACGTCGATCGTGACAGCCTGTCCGCGCTTGTTGCGCGCCCGCGGCCCACGCGGATCCCGGCCGGTCAAGCGGGCCTCGCGAACGAGAGCAACTCGTCTAATAGCTGCTTCAAGGACATGGCGGCTGAAGCATCGACTATGAGCCCGACCTCAAACGACTCGTCTAGTGCAGCCTCTGTCAGGTTCGCGGAACCGATATAGCCGCTCCGACCTCCGTCCACGGCGATGACCTTAGCGTGAAGGAGTTCGCGACCTCCGCTGTCGTCGGCAGCCGCCAGACTGAACGCGCGGAAGCGCACGAGGTCGCCGCGGACTCTCGACAGCCGCTCGACAAGTCGTGAGTTCGCGCTCCCAGAATCCTGCAAGTACCTAGTCAGGAGCGTGACAGCTACACCCCTGGAGAGTGCGCGCTCCATTGCTGCAGATATCTCCGCAGCTCCAGTTTCATCGACGAACGGGAATAGCAGAGTCGCGTCAGTTGCTGAAGAGTCGAGAAGCTCGACCATGGCAGCGCGCGAATCTCGCCACACCGCCCTCTGCGGCCTTGGCAGGGAGGCCGGCCAGCTGACCGCCAGGGTCGGTCCTCCCTCGTCAGAGCCGTGAGCGCGGAGCGCCGGCAGTGCCTCCGCAAACAACTTGGCGTCTCGCAGGACTCCTTCCAGGGGCTGAAGCGCCCTGTAGGCCGAAGTCCTCCTGGGAGGGCCACTCCTGGCCGAGACTGCCTGCAGCGCCTCCAACCACCCGAGCGCGGCAATGACATCGGCTCGCGCCCAGGTTTGATCAGATGAGCCCAGCAGTTGGTCCCGCGTTACCTCAGGCGAGCGCCGTAGGGCGGCTTCGACTGAATCCAGCAAGCCGGGGCAGCGACTCTCAAGGAGCGCCAGGCCCACAAGACAGTCAGGGCGCTGCAAGGAACCCCGGGGCGGAGTCCTTAGTTCGTGTACCAAACAAGACACTCCGCGACAGGCCGCGGTTGTAGTACTTGCAGCTCATTTCTGACAGCTGGGTGCACGCGTGACAGGACGCATCCCACTCCGTCTCGCACACTGGATCGTACACGCACGTTCGAAGGTAGACGTCCTGCTCAAGGGACTCCAGCAGGACCTCCTGTGACTCCGAGAAGGCCGTGTGAAGGCCACCGAGGGTATCCCCTACCTTCGTGTTGTATACCGCAAATGCTGATAATCTCGGAAAGAGATACTCCGCCAAGCTGGTGCGCTCAATGCCAGAGATCTGCGATAGCGCTCGGATCGCCAAGTGGGCAAACGTGTGAACCAGCCGGAAGACGTCTATGGTCAAGGGGGGCACTCCGACGAACGTTACGAACGGGTCAGGTTGGCCGACCTGCGCGAGCAGCCAGGCTCTCGCTGCGCGGTCCGACTGAAGTGAGGGCAAGGGAACAGTATGACCGCGCCGCTCCAGCCAACCCGCAACGGCAACGGGCGAGAGCTTGAACAGAATGGCCTCAGTGGAGGCGTCGTCGACGAAGATGGGTGTCCGGCGTCTATAGACAGCCGGGCCTGTGATCGGTTTCGGAAATCCCTGAAACCGTGTGAGAACCGTGGAATCCCCAAGAGTGGACTCGGGCTCAAAACTGACACGCGTGAACCCGAAGACCGCGGTAACCACGGGGAAGTCCTTTATGAGCTGCACGTCGGATATCCCAATGCGGGCGGCCGCTGATGTCAGGCGATCCACCAGGACCCCGCGGCCCGCGTGAAGGGCCTCAATCTCCTGACGCAGTTCGGAGCGACCAACCCTCTCCAAGGTGTGGAGGTTTACGTACTCCAGCGCCTCCAGCCAGCCGCCCTCACCTACCTTGTCCGTTGACTCGACCACTGCAGCAGCCTCGCGTCGGGCCCTTTCCCCTCGCAACTGTTCCAGGCGTCCGAAGTACCTCTCCAGTGCCGGCCGCTCCTCTTCGGGGGCCAACTTGAGGAGTTCCTCCAGCTCCTGGGGGACAGCGCCGCCTGCTGCACGCTCTGGACGGTCGGCGGCCTCGATGAAGGCGGAAAGCTCGTCGTACCTCTCCTCGATTATCGCTTTCGCCAGAATCGTGTCCCGCATCGGGTGTTGCCGGAGAATGGCAGTCTGTTCCGTAGGGAGATTGAGTACCGTGATGTGGTGCGCATAGTACGCATTGTTGGCTCTGTGAGGGATCACGCGCATCATCGGACGCCGGGAGTCCTCCTCCCCCGCCTTGGCAGTCTCTGAGCAACGCCGGCACGGCCTTTGGACGGGGCCCGCAGCTGCGCCGCATGCTCTGCACACCCACCGGAAGTCACGCGCGCGCTGACTGCCCCGCAGATCGAGCGCAATGTGAGTCATTGAGTGGCACTGTGGGCACCGACGGGGAGCGAGCCCCGCGATCTCGCCGCATTCATGCACAAGGACGTGATACAACTGTTCGAACCGCGCCTTCGGTCCGCACGAGACGCAGCCGTGCAATCCGTTGCTCGATACAAAAGCTTGCTCGCTCTCGAACATCTTGACGCGGCCACAGCTTCCACACTGAAACGCCAATGGGAAGAGATTGAACAGGACGCCCACCGGCCTAGCAAACAACAGCAGTTCTGGACGCATCAAATTGAAATCGTCGAGGCGATCCCCCCACCTCTGCACGTAATGGTGAATGGCCGCAAGGAGCCGGTCCTCGTCGATTCCCTTCACCTCCTGCAGCCTGAGCTCAAAGACCTTGCCAATGCAAACGCCGCGGTCATAGTCGAAAGTCCGGTCGGGCAAGTAGTTGAACATCACCTGAGATAGACCGCGGCTCATTACAGGCCCGGATGGCCTGATCTCGAACCCTTGCTCGTCGATCGTGGACTGCTGGAGGTCAGTCGCGCTCACTGCCGATTTCTCCCCGAGCGATATTGCGCCCTGCTGCCCACACTCGGAAAGCTTCCTTGCTGTAATTCGAGGGCGTGAAGAACACAGGCTCCTCGACATCCCGCAGGCTTCTCATCGGCCTGAAGTCGGGTTGTTGCCAGAGCGTCCGTCGCGCTTTGCGCCGAAGTCCATTCAGGAATCGGACGATTCCTCTCTCGGCATCCTTTGCCAGAACTCCAGACTCCTGCAAGTCCGCCCTATACAGCTTCTGTACCGCCTCGATGATGTCGGACTCCGTGAAGGTCCGGTCAACGTGGAGCGCCGCGTATAGCTGGTCCTCCATGTAGAGCTTTCTGCTGGTCTGACGCCCGAGGATGTTGAGCAGATATCCGATCACCAGACCGGGCAGGGTGTGCTTGACCGCAAAGCGGGCCCACCTGTTTATCGCTGCCGGCTCGACCAACCGCTCAAGGTACTCATGGTACTTGAGGAACTGATGGAAGTGACTGCGATCACGCTCGCGCGCCGGCGAAAAGACCGTGACCACAATTCCTGGGAACTTTCGACCCACGCGACTGGACGCCTGGATGTACTCGGCGGTCATCCGAGGCATCCCGAAGAAGCTGATCAGGTTGAAGCGGTCGATATCGACGCCGTGGCTGATCATGCTGGTCGCTATCACTGCATCAACGAGCGCGGGCGCTCCCGCGGGTCTCCTTGCGCTTTGGTCAATTTCAGCGAGAATGGCCTCAATCTCCTGTCCCGTGCTCTGGCCCGTAAGCGATCGCGTCTCGAGCGGTTCGTGTCCTTCATCGCGCAGGTAGCTCGCAACTTGAGTCGCGAGGCTCTCGGCCATCTGATCGCCGGCTTTCCTGGTCAACACATAGGTCAGAGACACCTCGTAGTCTCGGAGCGCCAGCTCCACCTCATCCGCGGACGTGTCGGCGGGCAGGTCCAGTGCGTCAAAGACCTCCCGAGGAGCACTCGGAAGTCGCTGACGCAACCGAATGAGTTCGGAGTGGTAGCCCCAGAGAACACTGATCATCGAGTTAATGTGGGATCGATTGAAGGGCAGAAAACCGATGAAGATGCGGTTCGGACGTTCCTCGGTCACCGCGTAGAACGTCTCCGTCCAAGAGGGTCCTGGACAGGGGAATCGTCGGGCACGCTTGCAGTACAGGTTCCATACATGCCAGTCGTATTGTTCAATCGTTGCGGTGGCAGCTACTGTCTTCCAGGGCCGGCCGCCTGGAATCATCTCCTGTATCCCCATGACTGCTGTTTCGTAGTGCCCGTCAAACGCCCCCAAGTCCTCTTTGAGCAGGTGTAGTTCGTCCTGGATGTGAAGTGACGGAACGGGATCGCGAAGGGAGGCAGGAACGGTGGCCTGCCTACAACCAGGTACCAGACACTCGCCCCTTGGGCTGAATCCGTGCGTGGGGCAGCGGGTCCCGGGCCACCCCAGAAGATTGCTGAAACGCTGCTGGAAACCGAGGGCCGCAAGCTTATCTACCGTCCCCACGACGACGGATGGCAAGAACCGATAGATCTCATCGTCAACGATGTAGATTGGCAGATCCCCGCCATGCCCGCACACGTTCCCAGTGCAATGATGGATCAGTGACCAACGAGCACGGTCAAACCTCAGTACTACTTCTTTCCGGCAGTAAGGACAGCGTCTGATCTTCCGATACTGCTGGCATAGAGTCGGATCTGCTTCCCACGCTCTGGCATCACTGGGCTCAACCTTGTTCGGCGAGCCGCCCTGCCCGATCCAGTAGCCCACTGAGAACGGCTCACCACCTACCGTGGCCGATCTCACCTGGTCAGCCACTGCAATGATTCTTACCACTCGCTGAAACTGCTGGAGGGAAAGCAGCCGTAGTGGCAGGCGGATTACACCCGTTACCCCCTCTTGCCGACCACGCAGTCTGTCGAAGAACAACGCCACTACCAGGAGTCCAAGAAAGGCCTCCGTCTTTCCGCCTCCGGTCGGAAACCACAGGACTTCGACGTCATCCGACCCGCTGATATCATCCCACTGCCGAGCTGCAAGGCTCGTCAGATTCCTCACAACGAAGACCAACTGGAAGAGCCTCCAGCCTGGCGATCGATCCCACCGCCGGAAGCTCTCGTTCATCAGCTGGAACGCCCTCAGCAACGTACCATGCCGCGGTTCGGCCAGGAGACGTATTCCATCTCGGAATTCACTGATCTCACGCTCGAAGTCACCCGCGTCTCGCTCGAACTCCTCCCTTAGCAGCTCAAAATCGGTGCGACTCTTGAGCTCGCTCCGTGTGCGCTCCCAAGCCACGGCCTTGTACTCCAGCATCTCGCGGAGTACTGCCTCCAGAACAGGGATGGGATCACGACGCAGATCGGCAAAGCCGAGATCGGAACTCCGTAGGTGTCGGTGCTCCAGAACCTTCTGGCGGTAACTCGGCACCGTAGAGCTTCGGACGGACATGCGGTCCTGCGACACCTCTGCCACACAATTGACACCGATCCCCCACTGATCACGGTTGAACCGGTAGGAGTTCGGCAGAGCGGTGAAGACGTAAGGCACAAGCGCCGCATCGCCTTCGACCACTTTGACGGAAATCTCGGCGTTGAAGATCGCCTGTTCCCAATAGTCACTCTTCTCGAAGACTTCATTCGGGTGCGAGCGATTCACGAGTGACACGGTGACTTGCCTTACGGGCAGATCCCCCCACGCTGACACTTCGGTATGAAGGTCAACCTGGAATTCCGGAGGTTGCGCGGGACGCTCGGATGCAAAACACCATGCCTTCAGCGCGTCCGCATTCAAGAGACTCGCGGAAGGGACCCTCCAGGAATCCATGGGCCCAAGCGACTCGGGATCGGCGGACACCGTAGCAGCCACGGATCGGTTTGCGCTGTTTGCGAGGGAGACGACTGGATGGGACCCGAACCGGAGATCCTCAACTGCAACCGCCAGTTCCGGCACGAGTTGACGATAAGACTTGACCAGCTGCTCGTCCAATGGCGTGCCGTCTGGCGAGCTTCGAGTACGCCTTGCCTGTGCCTCGAACGGAGGCATGACGCGGTAGTAAATGTGAAAGGACGGTCGGATCTCGATGCGAGCCTCCGCAGCACCCCTCACAAGGAACCGGAGCTGTATTGCACTGGGCGCCAAGCGCGCGTAGAAGTCCTCCGCCGATTCGAGGTTGTCCTCTGCAGCATCAGGCCGTGGGAGCAAACAACCAGCGAAGAGCACGTCGCGCGGGCGATTGTCGACGATGAGCGATTCCGATCGGCCCGTCGCGCGATCAGTCAGTCGAGCCTGGAGATGCGTGGCTATGCGCTCATGAATCACTGGTCACCCACTTGCACACCGATTCTGTTGGCTGGAACCATCTCCGGCGTTGCGCCAACATCTTCAACGACCGAGACCGAGACTGCATCACGCAAGTCTCTGAGCTGGAGCCCGTGATCCCGAAGTAGCGACTCTTCCGCGTCCGACAGTTGTCCACCGGAGCCCGCGACGAGAACTGTGCGGTATACGATCCTGGCGAAGCCTCGGTACACGCTCCTTAGTCCCTTTACGCTCTGCTTCACGCTCAGGATGATCCGACCATCGCGCCTTCCAACTTGGAGAATCTCAGCTAGGCGGTCGACGTCCGCGTCATCCCTTGGCCCGAGTACGTTGCCACGCATCCAGGATCGGGTGGTCTGATTCGAGGTGATTCTCGAACCCCGCTCCTGCAGCCTCCTCAGCAGAGAGTCGTACGACAACCCAGACCGCCGGTATCCCTCCGCAATCGCACGGTGCCACAGTTGGACCACTTGAGCGGCGGATCCTACCAGGGGCGAGCGAGTAAGTTGCTCCTGCATCAGTTCGTACAACGTTCGGCCGACAGCTCTATCAACAAAGACGATGCCGTCGCCCGGCTGAAGTTCGCGAAGTGTAATCTCTTGGGGCTCGCCACTGCCGTGCTTTAATACCGTAAGCAGTGCTCGCTCCGGCACGTAGATGCTGATCGGCGGATCGAGGAGCCGGACCCGCACCGCGGGCCTCAGTGCAGCAGTGTCCGGTCCGAACGTCGGTATTCGCTTGCGAGCATCGATATCCACTGAGAACAGCGACTCGAAGTCCGGCAGGGTCGGTTCCGCTCTGTCGGGTGAGGCCGTGACACGCAAGCCATCCACGGCCTGTCTAAGTCGCTGAATCGCCGCACCTGTGTCATGCACAGGCAGCCCTAGCGCACGAGTGCCCTGCTCGGCGAGTTCCGCCTGTCTGAGCCACCTCTGTAGGTCCTCCCTCAGCAACTGCTGTTCCAACGGCCCCACCATCGCCGTCACGCCTCGCTCCTGCAACCTGAGCAATAGCTCCAAGTCCCTCGAACCGAAGTAAGCCGTCCATAGCACCGGCCGAGGCTCCAATGCCGGCGCGGCAGCGCCGATATCAGCCTTGGTCTCGATTCGAATCCCGGTGTACAGAAGGTCCGCAAGGTCGGTCTTGAGCGCGTCGCACAGAAAAGTCTCCATGGCGCTCCGCGTGACACGGTTGCTGACCACCACGTAGAGCCCCGCGTCTGATCCTACGGCCTGCTCGACCGCCTCAAGCACCTCTCTGGAGCGGACCCCGTTCACGCGTGCCCTATGGGCCGATAGAATGGCATGACACTCCTCAATTGTCGCACCCAAGCTTGGGTTGAACGCAGAGGTCTGCTGCCCTTGGGTCTTCAGCGCATCTAGGAACTCGGAAGTCGTGAAACGTCCGAGGTACTCCGCTGCTGCATCGTCGTAGTACTTCTTGGGCACAGACAGCGTGTTGAGGACGAGGATCGCGGCTCGTAGCAATCGATACGCAGCCCAAGATTCCTGCCCCGCGCCACGCGTTGCCTCGGCCTTTGCCTCCGACAAGAGCTCAAGCAGACGGCGGATATCGGCCGGGTCGCTCCCCTCGTCGACCAAGCTCCACTTTAACGAGAGCGATGGCTCCCCCGATGCAGAATGGATTGAGGTGTGAAGCCAGCACACGCGGGCACCTCGTCCGTGAAGCTTGCTCGCCATTGTACCGGCAAGGTCAGGGAGTACCCACGCAAGTGTGCTGCGCGGAAACGCACGCACGAGTCTCTCGAAGTACCTGGCATCTAGCTCGGCTCCTAGGCCTCGGCCATCCACGATGATGAAATCGGGTTGTGACATGATTGTGAGACCGGGGTTATCCTCAAGCGCGATCGCATCCGTGAACAGAACCGCCGGCTCCCCGTCTTGAGGTTGCCTGATGTTGGCTCGCGGTGCTATGGGCACCAGGGATCCGTCGGCGGCGGGGCGATAGGCAGGAAAGAACAGGTGCAAGTTCTCCACGTGTGGCGGTAGCGCGGCGCGGCCGATTCTGCGGCGATGCCGCAGGCCCTTCTCAGCTGGCAGAAAATCGCCGGGACTTCCTCCTGAAGCGACGGAACGAAGTCTCCAGTTATTGAGGAGTTCCTCGAGCTCCGTCGCGGGAATCGTCAGGGCGCAGTAGCCGGCTCGGGTGAAACCGTTGTCGGGGATAACGACAATCTTGCACGGAGGATTCAGGACCGTGTCGGTGCAACTGATTCGATGAAGGACTATTGCCGCCGCCAGATGTCCTGCGGATGGTGCAGCCGAGCCGAGTGGGACCAGTACAAAGCGGGATCCGGGCGGTGCCTTCGCGACTGCGGCCAACGTGGGAACCGTGCCCGTCCCGCATAGCTCAGAAACGTGGCTCCGCCAGTAGGGCTCGCGATCTGCGTAACCTGAGTCAGTTCGCAACGTCGCCTTCAGTTGCACTGGGTTCTCGATGATTCCGCACCCCGGCGATGTCATCCTCCGGTTGGGCTTGCATGGCGCGGCTGAATGTCAGACCTGGACCTAGCCAGTCGTCTGCTGGCCGCCAAATGGGTCGTCCGTCCAACCGCAGCATACACAGCTTCGGATAACGTACCTCCAACACGCAGCCGCGGCTCCAACCACCAGCCCGCTCTGCTTGCACACCGATCAGCTGCAGCATAGTGCGCCGACGTCAGTCCATCGTTAGGGCGTGTCTGTTTGGTATGTCCAAGGTCTCTGCCGTGCGAGCGAAACGGCCAACCTAAGTGCTGACCGATGCTGCACTTGACGAGATCGCGCGGCTGCTGGCGCAACCGGCCTATCTCATCAGCGTGCAGACGCCGCGTCTCGACCAGCTCTGGGATCCGATCCGCAGCGATCCCCGGTTCCAAGGGCTGCTGCGCCAGTACGCCGGATGCTGAGCCTCGGCAGATGCCGAAACGGTCTTCCGCGACGACCTGAACAGGGCTCAGGGGGCAAGCCACGACAAGCGAAGTCCTAGGCAACGTACGGATGACTTGCGCCGCCCGACGTGCCGCGTTAGCATATTATGCTAACGGAGGTTTCCCGTGGTCTACTATCGTCCGGATGGGATCGAAGCCTTTGCCGCCCCTGACGGGGGGTTTGACCTCTTCGTGACTCGGCGCGGCGGAATCTACCAGCGACACATCGGGCCAGACGATTTCGTCACGCAGATCGAGGCGGGGGTCATTCTGAGGCCGGCCGTATCTCGGGTGGCTGTCTTCAAGTGGATCAAGGGCGGCAAGCTGAAGGCGGACCTGGTCGATGGCGTCTCCAGGATTCACCTCTCCCGGCTGCGGAAGTTTGCGGCCAAGCACGGGTACAGCCTTGCGGGGCCGCTCCAGAGATGAGAGAGGTTGGGTTTTTTTGCCCGCGGCGTTAGCAGTCAGTGCTAACACGTTTCGATTAGGCGCCCCTGGGGCGTCCGTGGGGGAACGCCGTGCGCTACTCCATTCCGGCGGCCCGCGGCATGGCCGCAGGGCGACCGCGGGATGGCCGCTTCCGGTCCGCTTTGAGTCCACATGGTTGTCCAGGGACGGTCGGTGACGAGGCGCCGCATGCGGTCCGTCGGCCTCGAGAGCCGCAGCGGCCCCTCCCGCCGCCGCGTCACGCAGGAGGCGGTCGATGCCATGGAGCACCTCCGTCGCCAGGGACTGACGTTCGAGGAGATCGGCGCACGGCTTGGGTGCAGCGAGCGCACAGCGCGACGGTATGTCGGCCAGGTCGAGCCGCGCATCCACTTGCCTGGCAAGAGAACGGAGCTCGACGCAGATGCTCTGCGCGAGCAGCTGACCGAGGACTTTGCCCGGGCGGCGTGGAGCGGGTGGAAGAGATGGCCATCTACCGAGTTTGTGAACGAGGTCAACCGACAGGTCGAAGAGCGGCTGGCGGCGATGAGACCGGAGACCCTGCGGCTCTTGGCGGAGGACCAGCGCATGCGTGGGCAACTCTTCGCACAGGTCGTGGCCCCGCTCTATCAAGACTTCAGGACCTACCAGGAGGTCGACCAGTTCATGGGCCAATTCCCGGACAATGCACCGCTGTTCTGGCTTCCAGCGGGACAGTGGGTTAGGGGAGCCCCGGATGAGGCGGACGAAGCCCCGTAGCACGTCGGCGGAGCGCTTCGCCGCGTCGGGTTGGCAGCTCCCGCCCGGTGGAGGGCGTACGGCGGCAACTGCGCGTCGAGGTCGAGGAGCGGCGCGGGGTGCTGTCGGATCCGATGCGCGGGCCTGGTCGGGGGTGGAGCGGTGACGGAAGCTGACCCTGTCCGCGAGAGGCTGGCCGAGATTCGCGCCAAGGCCGAAGAGCTGCGTCAGACATTTGGCGACGAAGCCCGCGCGCGCGCCTTGGAGTGGGCCGCAGGGCGGGTAGAGCTCGCGCTGGCACAGGCTGAGGTCGAGCCGTTGACCCTCGCCGAGGCTTCCACGCGCTCGGGATATAGCGAACAGCACCTCGCGCGCCTCGTCCGCACCGGTCGTATCCCCGACACACGTCCGCCGGGCTCGAAGGGCCATATCCACATCAAGGCCGCCGACCTTCCTACCCGTCCCCGGAGGCGCCATACTCAGGGCGCGGACGTACACGAACTCGCCAGCCGCCTCTATGGAGGCAGGGAGG